>Ga0209229_10000059_pt1 | contig 36827 bp, 24 predicted proteins | sample SanBayMetagenome_FD_187466 | JGI IMG/M metagenome (GOLD analysis project Ga0209229, IMG submission 187466) | Freshwater and sediment microbial communities from dead zone in Sandusky Bay, Ohio, USA (SPAdes) (version 2) | ecosystem: Environmental > Aquatic > Freshwater > Lentic > Sediment... | reverse complement strand
AAGCTGTGTGTGAATATCCCCATAATTTACCCGAAAATAGTTTATTAAGTATGGAGGCAAACTTACCCTTTGCTTGGGTAACAAAAGATTTAACCAAAAGTGGAGTTTTAGGTGATGCAACGGTGGCGACGAAGGAAAAAGGCGATCGCATTTTAGCCTCTTTAGTTAATAGTTGGGTACAAGTTATTGAGGATTTATATAAATTTCAACAACCCCAAAGGTTTAGGGATTAATTGAATACTAACGCAGTGCGAGCGTCCCCGCTCGCTAGTTTCTCTAACAATAGGTTTGGTTTCTCTAACAATAGGTTTGGTTTCTCTAACAATAGGTTTGGTTTCTCTAACAATAGGTTTGGTTTTTATAACCAGCGAGCGAGGACGCTCGCACTACTTTAATTTATATAATTGCACACCAAACTCAAATAAAAGTGCTATAATTGCAGATAATAAATAATTTTTATGCTTACGATCACCGGAATGTCATAACTTATGGGAAAATGTTTTAACCTAAGATAGATAGAGTCCTGAAGGGCTCACTACGTCAATAATCAAATTATGATGAATTCATCCTTACAACGAGCATTCAACCAAGGTAACGCCCTAAAAGTAATTAGCGGTTTAACCAATTTCAACGTCGGACGGGTCGCTTCTGTGGTCAAAGCCGCAACCAAAGGCGGCGCAACTTTTGTGGATATTGGCGCTGACCCTAATTTAGTCGAAATCGTGCGTCAATTAACCCATCTTCCCATCTGTGTTTCTGCGGTTGAACCCGAAAAATTTGTAACTTGCGTAGACGCAGGTGCAGACCTAATTGAAATTGGCAACTTCGACGCTTTCTACACTCAAGGACGGCGTTTTGAGGCGGCGGAAGTGCTGCAACTAACCCACGAAACCCGGGCTTTACTGCCCCATATTACCCTATCTGTCACCGTTCCCCATATCCTCGAACTCGACCAACAGGTTGAACTCGCCCTGGAACTCGTCAAAGCGGGTGCAGATATCATCCAAACCGAAGGCGGAACCAGTTCTTCCCCAGTTCATGGCGGGACATTGGGACTAATTGAAAAAGCCGCCCCGACCTTAGCCGCAGCCTCGGAAATTTCTCGCGCCGTTTCCGTCCCGGTGTTATGTGCTTCCGGTATCTCTAATATTACTGCTCCCATGGCGATTGCTGCGGGTGCTGCGGGCGTTGGTGTGGGTTCAGCTATTAACCGCCTCGATAACGAAGTGGCGATGCTGGCGGTAGTTCGGAGTTTAGTCGAAGCCTTAGCAACGGTTAAAGCTAACCGAGTTTACGCTTAATATTTTTTTGGAAATCAAAAAATGTAGAGACGTGAAATTTTGCGTCTCTGCGGGATTTAAACATAACAACCTATGAATAATTTATAAACCAGATTGAATAATCTTCTAGCAAAATATAGTTTGGAGAATCTTCATCTGATGGTTCTAATTCCGCTAAAGAAAGGGTAAATTCTCGTTGATCACTCACCCGTTTAACATCTACCATAATCCCATCCGTTTCATCAAATTTAGGCTGAAAATTTTCTAATACAAAAACATCGGTGTAAGAGGGATTAGTTTTTTTTAATTTCTCATACTCTTTGGTTTTTCCTGGGCCATAAAGATATTCTTCTTCCCATAAAAATTCTTCTGACCCACCCAAATAACAAGGTAATTCAAGATTTTCTTTCAAATACTTAAAATATTTATTTAAAGTTTTTTGATTAACCTTGATCCGGCTATTACCTAAAATTTTCTTGATTTTTCCTTCAAATTGTTCAACATCAAAGGTGTCATCGTCATCTTCTTCTTCATCTTCAACATCAAAGAAATCTTTATTAATTAACCCCAATGACTCCATTTGTTCAATCATACTTTTCAGTATCATTCTGGGATCGGAGGAGTCCAGACTATTTAGTCGCTTATTCACTAAACCGGATACAATCGTTTCATCAATTTGAATAGGTTTCAAATCATCTCCAGGTGGCTGTAATTTGTTTTTGTTTTTGTTTTGATATAGTTTAGACATTCTGTTACACCAAGCACAGTAGTTCTTCGTCTCAACCCTAGATGATTTTAATTAATCTGGTTTAAGGTTTATAGTGATAGAGACGTGATTAGTTTACACATCTACCTACTTTCAGCCTTAAGATTTTTCTATGGGGAAGGGAGTAGAATTTAGTATATCGTGCCACAGGTATTTTTGATATTCTCAAGGGGAAAAAATTATGGTACAAACACAGCAGGACTCTATACCCGTTATTTATCAAGGACAGTTTGGCAATTATACAATTAACGATCATGATCGCCAAAGTGTGATTATTTACCGCACGGGCATAATTATAGCAGCCCTGTGCTTCACCGTCGCCACCGGATTAGTTTTATTCCAACTCAATACCCCAGGGGTTCTACAAGCATTAACCCCGATTTACTTCTGTTTTTGGTTGGCTTTGGGAGTGAGTTTATTCACCATTCATATCTATTTAATTCAGTTACACCAACTCCTAGAACTGTTTTGGTTAATTGGTGGAATTGCTTCGGTAGTTTTCGCTGTGGTCGATGCAGAACCCTTAGCATTAACTATTTATCACAATCCTTATAGCTTATTTGGAGTGGGATTTACCTTTGTGGCGTTAACAGGAATTTATTTTAAAGAAGCCTTCTGTTTTAATCGGGTGGAAACGAAACTCCTAACTCCTTTGGTTCCGATTTTGTTATTAGGATTTATGGCTGGTTTGTGGTCAGTTGATGCTCAAAAAATTTTACTGGCATTTTGGGCGATTCAATTTATCATTTTTGCAGGTCGGAAAATATTCCAAGGCATTCCAGGGGATATTGGGGATAAAAGCGTTTTTGATTATTTAAAACATCAACGGTTAGCCTAATACAAAAATTGTTGATCCCCCCTAACCCCCTTAAAAAAAGGGGGAACAAGACTTCAAAGTCCCCCTTTTTAATGGGGATTTAGGGGGATCTGATCTGGGCTGTAATCAAAAGTTATCAAAAATAAGCGGATCTAATTCTGAATAATCGGGTAATTTTTCTTCTAATATTTTACCATTTCTAATCACAATCCGATCGCTTTGACACCGAGATAATATTTCACTCAAATAACGTCCTTGAAAAATAATAAAATCCGCAACCATTCCCACACCAATGCGTCCTGTATCGACTAAACCCATAAAATCCGCCGGGGTTTTTGTGACACTCGATAACCAATCTTGAAACGGTCGATCTAAATGACAAATTCTCACCGCCATTTTAAATACTTCTAACTCATCATGGTCACCAAAACCATAAAACGGATCACGACAATTATCACTAGCAAAAGCCACGGAAATCCCCGCTTGTTTCAATTCATGGACTAAGGTTGTTCCCCGCCAACGGGGGGTTTTTGGAAGTTCAGAGGGATGATATTGACGATCTTGTAAATAGAGATTACACATCGGTAAACTGACAATTCCAATATTCGCGGCTTTCACCAATTCTAGGGTTTTTTGAACAATATCCTGCGGTTGTACGGCTAAACTACAACAATGTCCGCAAATAATTTTACCTTCAAATTGATATTTTAAAGCTGCTTCCGCAATTTTATATAAACAAACAGATTCCGCTTCTCCTGTTTCATCAACATGAAAATCTAAGTTCAAATTCCGATCTTTAGCAATGGCAAAAATTCGCTCAATTTGTTGCTCTAAATCAGGATTAATATAAGCAACACCACCTAAAATACCGCCTGAATCTACTACTTTATTAACTAATTTTTCTCCTTCCGCCGTCGAATAATAGTCTAAAGTAGCTAAGGAAACACCTTGTAAAATTAAGCGATCTTGCCATGCTTTTTTTAATGTATTAAAAACATCCCAATTTATATCTATCAATTTTCCCGCCGAATCTAAATGGGTTCTAATGGCTTTGGTTCCATGGACATAACTACACTTCAAACCAAATTCTATCCGTCGGTAAATATCTTCGGTAGTCCAGGTTTCTTCATCTTTAAATATAGCGGTTAAGGCATCTGCAAAGGTTCCTTTAATATTTGGCGATCGCTCCCAAATATGACCCTTATCTAAATGAGTATGAACATCCACAAAACAGGGCCAAATTTGTTTCCCATGTAAATCCACCGTTGGGATATTTTCTAACTCAACAGATCCAGTAACAACAATCTGATTAATAATTTCTGAGACAATTTTAATATCAACTAAAGCCATACCCTCCATATTAGCTGAATTTGCGATCGCCCTATCAACATCGGTGAGTACACAAACCGGGACACGAACATTTTTCAGCCAGTAACAAGCAGTATTTGGAATCATAGAGCTAGGGAATAGGGAATAGGATTGCTATATGCAAAAAATGTATCGTATCAATGCTAAATTTTCATAAAACTTTAAGTTTTGTAACATTAGCTACGATTGCATCGGGTATAGGGGTCTAACTTAGTCACATTGCTTAACCTTTGGGTTGAGGCCAAAAACCTCCCAGTTCAAACACAAAAGGTCAATACTCTGATTTTAGATGACAGACCCGTTAATGTTTGGCCAAATTTGATCCAAATTCGAGACATAGCAACACTGAGGAACCCGCTATGACCAGCACAGTCCCGCAAAAAACAGCCACCAACAAATTTGAGAAACTCAAAGCCGAAAAAGACGGTTTAGCGGTTAAAGATGAACTAGAAACCTTCGCCCAACTAGGCTGGGAAGCCATGGAAGAAACCGACCGAGACCATCGCCTAAAATGGCTGGGGGTGTTTTTCCGTCCCGTGACTCCGGGGAAATTCATGATGCGGTTGCGTTTGCCCAATGGGGTGATCACCAGTGAGCAGATGCGGGTTTTGGGGGAAATCGTGCAACGCTACGGTGATGACGGTAGTGCTGATATTACCACAAGACAGAACCTTCAATTAAGGGGAATTAGAATTGAGGATCTCAGCGATATTTTTCAGAGGTTTGAAAGGGTTGGACTAACGAGCATTCAGTCGGGAATGGATAACGTCCGTAATATTACGGGTTCCCCCGTTGCTGGATTAGATGCCGATGAACTCTATGATACCAGGGAGTTAGTGCAACAGGTTCAAGACATGATTACCAACGAAGGAAAAGGGAATCCTGAGTTTAGTAATTTACCTCGAAAATTCAATATTGCGATTGGCGGATGTCGGGATAATTCAATTCACGCCGAAATTAATGATATTGCCTTTATTCCTGCGTTTAAACAGGAAGCTTTTGGCTTTAATGTGTTAGTGGGAGGATTCTTTTCTGCCACCCGTTGTGAAGCCGCTATTCCCCTAAATGTTTGGGCAAAACCTGAGCAAGTTGTCGATCTTTGTCGAGGGATTTTAGAAGTCTTTCGAGACCATGGGCCCAGGGGAGTTCGCCAAAAAACTCGGTTAATGTGGTTAATTGATGAATGGGGAATTGAAAAATTTCGTTCTGAAGTCGAAAAACAGATCGGTTATGCTTTAGAATCCGAAGCGGAAAAAGACGAAATTCTCTGGGAAAAACGGGATCATTTGGGGATTTATAAACAAAAACAACCCGGATTAAACTATGTGGGATTAAATATTCTCGTAGGTCGGTTATCGGCTAACGATATGTTAGAATTATCCCGGATTGCTGAAGTTTATGGGAGTGGAGAAATTCGCTTAACCGTTGAACAAAATGTGATTATTCCTAATATTTCCGATAGTCGGTTAGAGCCGTTTTTAACTGAACCTATTTTGGAAAAATTCTCCGTTAATCCCTCTGCCTTAAGTCGAGGATTAGTTTCTTGTACTGGCGCACAATTCTGTAACTTTGCTTTAGTAGAAACTAAACATCGGGCTGTCGAATTAGTTAAGGAATTAGAAGCGGAATTAACCGTCGAAAAAACCGTCAGAATTCACTGGACAGGCTGCCCCAATTCCTGCGGACAACCCCAAGTAGCTGATATTGGATTAATGGGAACCAAAGCCCGTAAAGAGGGCAAAACCCTTGAAGGAGTAAACCTTTATATGGGCGGAAAAGTCGGTAAAGATGCCCAACTAGGTGAATGTGTACAAAAATCCATTCCCTGTGAGGATCTCAAACCCGTTTTGCGACAAATTTTAGTGGAACAATTTGGCGCTCGCGTCAAAGAATAATTCATCTGAAAACCCACATCAACACCCTACTAATACGGAATCAAAACACAGAACATGAGTAAACTTTCACGTCGGAAATTCCTGTTTACAGCCGGTGCAACTGCCGCCGGAACTCTAATCATTCATGGTTGTGCTGCTAATAACAATCCTTCCACAACCTCCACAACAACTTCTGCTCCAGCCCCGGCGGTTAATATTAATCCGGCGGATGCTCCAGAAATAGCAACAGCAACATTAGGATTTATTGCCTTAACCGACTCTGCCCCCCTAATTATTGCCTTAGAAAAAGGCTTTTTTGCTAAGTATGGAATGTCGGATGTTAAGGTGCTTAAACAAGCCTCTTGGCCTGTTACTAGAGATAACCTAGAATTAGGGTCAGGTGGCGGCGGAATTGATGGGGCGCATATTTTATCCCCCATGCCCTATTTAATGACATTAGGAACGATTACAAAACAGCCCGTTCCCATGTATCTTTTAGCCCGATTAAATACTAATGGTCAGGCAATTTCTTTAGGTAAAGAATATCTGGATGCTAAAATTACCGTTAATGATAGTGCCAAATTCAAAGATATTTTATTAACCGCTAAAAATGCAGGAAAAGAACTCAAAGCTGCCATTACATTCCCCGGAGGAACTCACGATTTATGGATGCGGTATTGGTTAGCATCCGGGGGGACTGTTCCAGATACTGATATTTCCATTATTCCGGTGCCACCTCCCCAAATGGTAGCAAATATGAAAGTCGGAAATATGGAAGGGTTCTGTGTTGGTGAACCTTGGAATGCCCAATTAGTCAATCAAAAAGCCGGATATACCGCATTAATTACCGGGGAATTATGGAAAGATCACCCCGAAAAAGCCTTTACCATGCGAGCAGATTGGGTGGATAAAAACCCCAAAGCGGCTAAAGCCTTAACCATGGCTGTATTAGAAGCGCAACAATGGTGTGATAAACCGGAAAATATTGAGGAAATGTGTAAAATTGTTTCCCAAGATAAATGGTTTAAAGTGCCTTTTGAAGATATTATTGAGCGATCTAGGGGAAATATTGATTTTGGGGATGGTCGGGTGATCACCGCCAGTCCCATCGCCATGAAATTCTGGAGAGATAATGCCTCTTATCCCTATAAGAGCCATGATAGTTGGTTCCTAACCGAAGATATTCGCTGGGGATATTTACCAGCCGATTTAGATATTAAAGCCACCGTTGATAAGGTCAACCGCGAAGATTTATGGCGGGAAGCGGCGAAGTCTTTAAATGTTCCCGCAGCCGAAATTCCTGCTACTCCTTCTCGTGGCATTGAAACATTCTTTGATGGCGTACAATTTAACCCCGAAGATCCTAAAGCCTATCTCAATAGTTTAGCGATCAAAAAGGTCTAATTTTCCCATATTTTCTGTAGCGGCGGGTTATTCAAGGTCTAACAATTCCTACAGATAATATTAATAAACAATGATCCCCCCCAACCTCCCTTGATAATGAGGAATTGGAGAATTAAAGTTAGGGGGATTTAGGGAAATCGGATCATCAAAGTCCCCCTTTTTAATGGGATTTAGGGGGATCGACCTAACGGCTTTTCGGCTTAAGTTGATACCAATGTTACCCCCCCAGCTCCCCTTTGGTAAAGGGGGGCTGCAAGAGAAAAAAACTAACTAATTTATAATCATCATGACTACTGGCACTAAAACCACTTCTAATAGTAATAATCCTTTGAACTTTGTTTTCAATTGGTTCAATAAAAATCGTAATCAAATTATTCGTCCTTTGATTGGGATCTTTATTTTTCTGGCAATTTGGCAACTATTATGTTCAGGAGAAAATCCTAATTTACCATCTCCCATTACCACCGTTAAAGAATCTTGGGAATTAATTGTTAACCCATTTTTTGATAATGGCGGTACTGATAAAGGGTTGGGTTGGCAAGTCATTGCCAGTTTACAACGGGTGGCGATTGGCTTTAGCTTATCGGTCATTGTAGGAATTTCATTAGGGATTTTAGTGGGGAGTAATTCCTTTATGTATGATGCCTTAGATCCCCTATTTCAAATTCTTAGAACAATTCCGCCGCTTGCTTGGTTGCCCATTGCCCTAGCTGCCTTACAACAATCTAATCCGGCGGCTATTTTCGTCATCTTTATTACAGCAGTTTGGCCGATTATTATTAATACCACCGTCGGGGTACAACAAATTCCCCAAGACTATAAAAACGTGGCTAGAGTGTTACGTTTACCCAAACATAAATACTTCTTTAAAGTATTATTTCCCTCCGCAGTTCCCTATATTTTCACCGGATTAAGAATTGGGATTGGTCTATCTTGGTTAGCGATTATTGCGGCGGAAATGTTAGTCGGTGGAGTTGGGATTGGATTCTTTATTTGGGATGCCTATAATAGTTCTCGAATGAGTGCAATTATCGTGGCTTTAATTTATGTCGGAGTCGTCGGTTTAATCCTAGATAGAACCATTGGTTTTATTGCTTCTAAAGTGGTTCCCGCCGACCAGAAATAAACCCGAAACTATACTTGTTAACCCTTAACTAATCTAATATTTAATTATGTCTGTATTCGTACAAGTTGATCACGTCAATCGCGTTTTTAATCTTCCCAATGGAGAACAATATATTGCCCTAAAAAATATCGAACTCAAAATTGATAAAGGGGAATTTATTACCTTACTTGGACACTCTGGCTGTGGAAAATCCACCCTATTAAATATTATTGCGGGGTTAGATCAAGCATCAGAAGGAGGGATTATTTTAGAAGGGCGAGAAGTTCGAGAACCTGGGCCAGATCGGATGGTGGTATTTCAAAATTATTCCCTATTACCTTGGTTAACTGTTAGGGAAAATATTGCCTTAGCGGTTGATGAAGTGTATCGTAAACTTCCTAAAACTGAACGAAAAGAAATTGTTGAAAAACATCTTAAATTAGTCGGTTTAAGACAGGCTGCGGATAAACGACCGGGGGAAATTTCGGGGGGGATGAAACAGCGAGTCGCGATCGCTCGTGCCCTATCCATTCGACCCCAATTATTACTCCTAGATGAACCCTTTGGAGCCTTAGATGCTTTAACTAGAGGCGGGCTACAAGAGCAGTTAATGAAAATCTGTGAAGCCAACCAAGTCAGCGCCGTCATGGTGACCCACGATGTCGATGAAGCCTTATTATTATCCGATCGGATTGTAATGTTAACCAACGGCCCAGAAGCTCATATTGGGCAAATTTTAGAGGTGAATATTCCCCGTCCCCGTCAACGGATGGAAGTGGTTAATCATCCCAGCTATTATGCCTTGCGGAATGAAGTTGTTTATTTTCTCAATCAACAGAAAAAAGCCAAAAAATCAGCTACCAAAAAAGCACCTATGGTTATTGCTAAAAATGGCTTAGAAAAAGTCAATTTAGACCTGGGTTTTATTCCCCTAACCGACTGCGCCCCCCTAATTATTGCTAAGGAAAAAGGGATCTTTGAGGAATATGGATTAAGCGAAGTTACCCTCAGTCGAGAAACCAGTTGGAAACTGTTAGGTCAGGGGGTGATCGAAGGCCGTTTAGACGCGGCGCAAATGGTGGCAGGAATGCCCATAGCTATGACATTGGGCTTTGGTAAAAACCCACCCCTGCCCATAGTAACTGCCATGACCCTATCTCGAAATGGCAATGGAATTACCTTGAGTAAAAATTTATATGAACATGGGGTAAAAACCCTAGAAGATTTTAAAATTTATATCGAAAATAACCTTGACAAAGTGCATACTTTGGGTATGGTTCACCCTAGTTCTATGCACAATTTAATGTTACGCTATTGGTTAGCAGCAGGTAATATTAACCCCGATCAAGATGTTAATTTAACCGTGATTCCACCGCCCCAAATGCAAGCCAATTTAAAAGCCGGAAATATTGATGGGTATTGTGTGGGGGGGCCTTGGAATGCCCGATCTGTTCATGAGGGGTTAGGATTTGTTATTGCTAATAGTTTTGATATTTTCCCGAATGGACACACGGAGAAAGTTTTAGGGGTGAAAGAGGAGTGGGCAAATCGCTATCCTAAAACCCATGTTGCTCTAGTAAAATCCTTAATTGATGCCTGTGACTATTGCGATGATCGGCGAAATCGAGAAGAAATTTTAGAGATCTTATGTCGGGATGAATATATCGGATCGGCTCCAGAATATACCCGTTTAGGATTTATTGACCCCGTTGATCGGGGTAATGGTCAACCAGCCGAATTATTGATAAATTACAATCAGTTTTTTGTCGATAAAACTAATTGTCCTGATGCTACGGAATTTCTCTGGATCATGGCAGAAATGGCTCGTTGGGGGATTACACCCTTCCCGAAAAACTGGGTTTCTATCCTAGAAAGGGTATTAAGAACTGATGTTTATGGCCAAGCAGCCCGGGAATTAGGATTGTCTGATACAGGACGCGATCGCCAAAGTATCAAACTATTTGATGGCACTATTTTTAATCCTAACGATCCGATTAAATATCTCAAAAATCTCAAGATTAAACAAGAAATTCGGATTGAAGAAATTATCCTCGATCCCATAGCAGCCTAAAACAGTTGGATTGTCAACCGTTGTTAAACCTAAAAAATTATGCAAATTTTAGATAGTATTTCTTCTAAACCAATGCCATCCTCAAAATCCGATGCTTTTTTACTGATTGATCAAGTTTCTAAAGTCTATAACACAGCAAAAGGTGAATATGTTGTCCTTGAAAATGTCAATCTTCAGGTGCAAGAAGGTGAATTTATCTGCATTATTGGTCACTCCGGTTGTGGAAAATCCACCTTATTAAATATGGTGGCGGGGTTTAATCAGCCCACCACTGGGGTCGTATCAGTTCAGGGAAAAACTATCACCGAACCTGGGCCAGAACGGATGGTAGTATTTCAAAACTATTCCCTGTTACCCTGGTTAACCGCAAAAGAAAATATTCATTTGGGGGTTGAGTCAGTATATCCTGACAAATCCACCGCCGAACATAAGACTATTGTTCAGGAAAACTTAGAGTTAGTCGGGTTATCGGAAGCGGCGAACAAAAAACCCGCCCAACTCTCAGGAGGTATGAAACAACGGGTTTCCATCGCTAGAGCTTTAGCTACCCGTCCCCAAATGTTGATTTTAGACGAACCCTTTGGCGCCTTAGACCCCATCACCCGGGAAGAACTTCAGGAAGAACTACTAAGTATTTGGCAAGATCATCGAATTACTGTATTGATGATTACCCATGATATCGATGAAGCCTTATTTTTAGCCGATCGTCTGGTGATGATGACCAATAGCCCATCAGCCCAAATTGGGGAGATCCTCGATATTCCCTTTTCCCGTCCCCGCAACCGCGCCAAAATCACCGAAGATCCCCGATATTATGAATTACGGAACTATGCCCTCGATTTTCTATTCCGGCGCTTTGCCCATCATGAAGAAGATCAAGACACAACTGAAGATACAACATCTGACATGGAATCGGCACAAAGCACTACAATATCACCCAGTTCTAGTTCTATAGCAACAGAGGTGCTAAATATGCAACCCGATAAACCTAACCCTAATGAAAATCCTTATGCTCAACCTTCTGAACCTGAATTAATCCAGGAAGAAAGTTCTACCACGATCTCGGAAGAAATGTCTCCATCGGCGAAAACCGGAGTGTTATTTGCCCTATGGGGAGTCATTCTCGCCACCTTAGTCGGATCATTAGTTTTTAACTCCTCTGCGCCTACTACCCCCAATAAAGAGGCAGAAACCCCTGAATCTTCCTCAACGACAATGGAGACGTCAATCCCTGTGATTGTGGAAACCGCGACTCCGATCACAACACCCTCTCCGACTTTATCGCCTAGTCCCACGGCGACTTTATCCCCAGGTACAGTTCCCTCTGTTAGTATTTCTCCATCCCCTGAGTCTATTCCAGTGGCCTCTCCTAACCCGGTGGCAACGACTTCCCCTAGTCCCACTAATAGCGTTGCATCTACCACAACAATAACAACAACCCCCTCTCCCAGTTCAACAACGGCGATCGCACCTACCACAAAGGCATCTCCAACGGTTTCTCCCTCACCCATTGCTACGGCGTCCCCAACTCCAGGGAGTTTAGCCGAGGCTACGGCATCTCCTTCTGCTGTTGCTACCGGATCTCCGGCTACAACACCAACAACAACGTCTTCGTCTTCGCCTTCGCCTTCTCCTGTGGCAACATCCCCCAGTAGCAGCACTACAGCCACTCCTAGTGCGGCGGATTTAGAAAAGTTGAATCAAGAGGTTTTTGCTAACATCAATGAGGCTTGGACAAATACTCCCGTGACCGCAGTTTCTGTTTATTTAGTTAAGGTGAGTCAAACGGGGGAAATTTTGAGTTATGAGGCTAAATCTGCCGATGCAACTCAAAATCTGAACAATACCCCTCTGCCTAAGTTAGTGAAATCGGATGTGACCCAAACTCCCTATACGCAATTTGAGGTGACATTTACTCCCGTAGGAACCTTGGATTTAAAATCGGTTCAATAGGGAATATTTTAAGAGGAATTGGGAGTTAATTATTATCCCAATTTCTCACTCTGAGTTAACAATTTTTATATTAAATAAATTTTGGAATTCGTTGTTGGGCTTTAGCCCTCCATATTCCTGGGCTGAAGCCCCAAAAGATGGAGGGCTCAAGCCCAACAACTAGCCCAACAACTATTTTATAAAACAATGAAATCCATTAAAACCCTTTGTCCTTTCTGTGGTGTCGGTTGTGGTTTAGAAATTCTATCCACAGCAACAGCCGATCAAGATATTAAACGAAATGAACAGGAAAACCCAGTTTGGAAGGTGAGAGGCGATCGCCAACATCCTTCTAGTTTGGGAATGGTCTGTGTTAAAGGAGCCACCGTCACCGAATCAATTCATCGCGATCGTCTTTTATACCCAATGATTCGAGAAACCCTAGATCAACCCTTCCGCCAGGGGAGTTGGGAGGAAGCTCTAACTTTGATCGTGGATCGGATCAAAACCGTTAGTCATGAATATGGTTCCGATGCCCTATGTATGTACGGTTCCGGTCAGTGTGTTACCGAAGATTATTATGTGGCACAAAAACTATTTAAAGGTTGTTTAGGAACCAATAATTTTGATGCCAATTCTCGTTTATGTATGTCATCTGCCGTTTCAGGTTATGTTCAGAGCTTGGGGGCTGATGGGCCGCCCTGTTGTTATGATGATTTAGAATTAACTGATTGTGCTTTTATTGTAGGTAGTAATGCCGCCGAATGTCATCCAATTATATTTAATCGTTTAGCCAAATATCATAAAAAAAATCCCCACGTTAAACTAATTGTTGCTGATCCTCGATGCACCCAAACCGCAGCAGTTGCCGACCTGCATTTACCGATTCGCCCCGGAACTGATATTGACCTATTTAATGGTATTGGTTATTTATTATTAAAATCGGGAAATATTGATACCCTATTTGTGGAAGAATGTACCCGCAATTTTAAAGAATATGCTCAACTTTTACAATCTTATCCTCCCGAAAAAGTTGCCGAAACCTCTGGAATTACTATCGAAGCCTTAGAAACCGCTGCCCGTTATTGGCAAGAATCTAAACGGATTTTATCTATGTGGTCAATGGGATTAAATCAATCCTCCGAGGGTACGGCAAAAGTGCGATCGCTAATTAATTTACACCTAATGACCGGTCAAATTGGTAAACCCGGTTCTGGCCCGTTTTCCCTCACCGGACAACCCAACGCCATGGGCGGACGGGAAGCCGGAGGACTGGCCCATCTATTACCCGGCTATCGATCGGTAACTAACCCCCAACATCGGGCTCAAGTTGAACAGTTTTGGGGTATTCCCCCAGGTCGCATTTCCCCCCATACCGGACGCACCGTTTGGGATATGATTATCGGTTTAGAACAGAATCAGGTGCAGTTTCTCTGGATCGTCGCCACCAATCCGGCCGTGAGTATGCCTGACCTGAAACGCACCAAAGCCGCCCTATTAAAATCCCCCTTCACTGTCTATCAAGAAGCCTACTATCCCACGGAAACCGCCCCCTACGCCCATATTTTACTCCCCGCTACCCAATGGAGTGAAAAAACCGGGGTGATGACCAACTCCGAAAGGCGTGTAACCTACTGTCCGGGGTTTGATATCCCTTTGGGAGAAGCCCGACATGACTGGGAGATTTTTGCTGATGTCGGTAGGCGTTTAGGGTTTAAGGAAGAATTTGCTTTCCAAACCTCGGCGGATGTCTATGCTGAATTTGTGCAGCTTACTCAAGGGCGTCCCTGTGATATGTCAGGGTTAAGCCATGACCGTTTGCAACAACAGGGGCCGACCCAATGGCCCTGTCCAGAAGGAGAAGTTGACTCTAGTATTTCCTCCAAACGCCTCTACACCAATAATTATTTTGCCACCCCCGACGGTCGGGCGATTTTTGGCCCTTACCATTCCAAGGGGTTAGCTGAACCCAGTGATCCCGATTATCCCTATGTGTTGACAACGGGGCGTTTATATGGGCATTGGCACACCCTCACCCGCACCGGGAGAACGGCAAAAACCCAACAAATGCACCCCGACCCATTTATAGAAATTCATCCCAAAGATGCAGCTAATTTGGGGATTGAAAATGGCGATATTGTGCAAGTCTGTTCTCGACGGGGAAGTTGTCAATTTCCCGCTAAAGTCACTGCCTTTATTGCCCCTGGAACCGTCTTTGTCCCGATGCACTGGGGGGCGTTGTGGGCCGCAGATGCAGAAGCCAATAATTTAACCCATCCCCACGCCTGTCCTGACTCCCGCCAACCGGAATTAAAAGCCTGTGCAGTACAGTTATCAGTTATCAGTCATCAGTCATCAGTTATCAGTTCAAGAGTTGACAGTCATCTAGGGAACCTTTGATAATTTTTATCGACTATTAGAGTAAGTCAGGAATTAGAGAAACGACTAACTCCCATCTACCCTAAAGAACTTAAAAAGTCTGATCAAGACCTTTAAAATCATCTTTTGGGATGATGCAGAATCCCTAAAAAAATGTTAGCCTAAAATAAATAAAGGGATTCAAAATTTTATTAAGTTGAGTTAACCCATGAAAACCACATTAACCTTAGCAACATTAATATTATTAGCCAGTTCAATGCTCCCAGCCCATGCTGTGATGCTCAATAACCGGACTAATACAGACTTATCAAGACAACCCTCTCAAGATTTAATTCTGGCTCAAAATAATTTTGACCAATATCGTCAACAGCGTCACGCACAGTTAGAACAACAAATGCGGGAGGAGGTGAAAAAACCTCAATATAATAATTTGTCCCCAGCCCAAAAAGTCCAAATGATTCGGGATGCTCATAAAACTTTAGATCAAAGTTTAGACCGGGAATATGAAACCTGGAAAAAACAGCAATCTAATAATAATGGCCGTTACAACAATAATGGTCGTTATAATAACAATAATCCCAATAATCAACAATCCTTTGATCAATATCGTCAGCAACGCCATGCACAGTTAGAACAACAAATGCGGCAAGATATGAATCAACCCCAATATCGCAATTTATCCGCAGCCCAAAAAGCCCAAATGATTCGAGATGCTCATATTAATTTAGATCAAAATTTAGATCGGGAGTATGCGAATTGGCAACGGGGTAACAATAACGGGAATTATAATAACAACAATCCTAACAATCCCAATAGTCAACAATCCTTTGATCAATATCGTCAACAACGTCATGCACAGTTAGAACAACAAATGCGGCAAGATATGAATCAACCTCAATATCGCAATTTATCCGCAGCCCAAAAAGCCCAAATGATTCGAGATGCTCATATTAATTTGGATCAAAATTTAGATCGGGAGTATGCGACTTGGCAACGGGGTAACAATAACGGGAATTATAATGGCAGCGATCGCTATGATCGTTATAATCGTAACAATCAACCCTATCCTAATGGGGGTTATAATCGTTAATTGTAGGGTGTTTAAGTACGGCGCACGAACCATCTCAAATCAATTGATCATTAATCAACAGCCTTGAATTAAAATGAAGGCTCAAAACTCAAACTTTAGTCAATTTTAACCGACTAAAGTTTGATTATTTTTTGGGAGGTAATATTAGATTCTAAATATTAAACTAACCACAATATTTTAGGAAATTAACAAAAAATCCGTCCCAAGGTTGTAATATTTTATTGTAGGGGTTTGGTCTTCAAACCCAACCCAGTATCGGAAGTCCCCTATTAAATTGTATTTATGTTATCAGCCAATGGCTTATTTAATGAATCCTTTTATTTAGCACAAAACCCCGATGTGGCGGTGGCGGTTGCTAGTGGAATTATTGCTAATGGATTTCAACACTTTATTGAGTCCGGTCAATTTCAGGTTCGCCAACCCAGTCCCCTCTATGATGAATCCTATTATTTAGCTACAAATCCTGACGTTGCCCAATTGATTAAAAGTGGAGCTTTTGCCAGTGGGTTTCAACATTATATTAACCTGGGACAGTTGGAAAATCGCAGCCCCAGTGTTTTATTTGATAGTACCTATTATTTAACCGAAAATCCGGCTCTTGCGGCCATCGTTGCCCAGGGAAATATTACCGGAATTGAGCATTTTGTTAACTTTGGACAATTTGAAGATCGCAGTCCCACACCCTTTTATAATTCTAACTATTATTTAGCTAAAAATCCCGATGTTGCCATTGCCGTTGCCCGGGATGAACTCACCGGAATTGAACATTATATTAACATTGGAGCCGCCGAAAATCGTCAATTTACCCCCTTTATTCAACCCCAAGGTTCTAGTTTACCTAATCGAGTCGCCACCGGAGATACAACCCCCAATTCCACGGTATTTTTAACCCGTAGTTCGGCGGCGGGAACTGTTAGTCTGGAATATGGGAATAATCTTAGTTTTATTAATCCTTTGGGAATCCTTTATAGTGACGTCACAGATATTACTGAACCCGTTAAGTTAGCAGCTAATAATTTAACTCCAAATACTCAATATTTTTATCGGTTTACCAATGCAGAAGGAACATCATCAGTAGGAAGTTTTCGCACTCCAGCAGCTATTGGAACCCAACAGGGATTAAGATTTGGAGCCACCGCCGACGGACAAGGGGAATTAATGCCCTATATGTCGGTTAATAATATTCCTGAACGCAATTTAGACTTTTTTGTGGGATTGGGAAATACCATTTCTGCTGATACGATTTCCCCCGATTTACCCGGCGTTGAACAAGCGGTTACTCCCCTGGATTTTAGAACTAAATATAATGAGATTGTTTCCCCCCGTTTAGAACTTAATCCTTGGGCAAATTTACAAGCTGCAACAACAATATATAGCACTTGGAATGATCAAAATTTAATTACGGGTTTTGCGGGGGGAGAAATTCCCGCTTTATCTCCTCAACAGTTATTTTTTGGAACTGACGGACAATTTATTAATAATACTGATCAATTTAACATCGGTTTGCAAGCCTGGAAAGAGTATAATCCCGTGGGAAATCAAGTCTATGGAAAAACCGGAGACCCCCGCACTGCTAATCAAGATAAACTTTATAGATATCAACCTTTTGGCAGTGATGGGGCGTTATTTGTATTAGATGCACGTTCTTTTAGAGATGCACCTTTACCTCAAGTTCCTGACCCGGCTTTAGATATTCAAATTAATCAATTTTTAGCATCTTCTTTTGACCCTAACCGGACGTTATTAGGAAAAGCACAGTTAGATGATTTAAAGATTGATTTATTAGAAGCACAAAACTCTGGGGTGAGTTGGAAATTTATTTTTTCTCCGGTTCCAATTCAGAATTTAGGATTATATGATTCTGCTAACCGTTGGGAAGGATATGCCTCTGAACGTCGGGATTTATTACAATTTATTGATCAAAATAATATTAAAAATGTTGTATTTGTATCGGGAGGTGCCGGAGGAACTATTGTTAATGAGTTAACCTATCAATTGAATTTTGATCAACCTCAAATTAAAACCGATGCGATTGAAATTACTGTAGGGCCCATCGGTTATCAGTTAAATTTAGGTGAAAGCTTTATCCCTGGAACTTGGGGGTCAGAAATTATGAATTTTAGTTCTATTGATACTATTACCCAGGATACTAAGGATTTTTACTCAGGGTTAGATACGGCTTCAAGTAAAGATCAATTAGTCCAAAATATTCTGAATAATCAACTAAATCAATTCGGATATGATCCGATTGGTTTAGATGAAACAAAACTCAATTCTGAGTTAATTAAAGGGTCTTATTTTGCAGTTCATAATTTTGGCTGGACTGAATTTATTGTTGATCCACAAACTCAAAAATTGCAGGTGAATGTCTATGGAATTGAACCTTACACCCAAACAGATATCCAGTCAATTCCAGCTAATATTATTAATCGTCAGCCAGAAGTAATTAGTCAATTTGTGATTAATTCAATATAGCGCTAGGGAACAGCCCCCCGTGCACGGGGGATTTGGGAGAGAGGTCACACAGTTTTTCCTAGAGAATGAAACAGCCCCCCGTGCACGGGGGGTTTGGGGGAGAGGTCACACAGTTTTTCCTAGAGAATGAAACAGCCCCCCGTGCACGGGGGGTTTGGGGGAGAGGTCACACAGTTTTTCCTAGAGAATGAAACAGCCCCCCGTGCACGGGGGGTTTGGGGGGGCTATTCCCTATTCCTATAAATTCAAGCGATCACAGAATGTTCAGGACGGGCAAAAATCATCCGACCTGCGGAAGTTTGCAAGGAACTTGTCACAATTACTCGTACCAAATCCCCGACATACTCACTTCCATCTTCTACAACAACCATTGTACCATCATCTAAATAACCAATACCCTGAGATGGTTCTTTCCCTTCCTTTCTAATTTTCAACTCAATAATATCCCCTGGTAAATAGGAGGCACGGATCGCTTGCACCAAATCATTAATATTCAAAACTGGAACTTGTTGTACCGTTGCCACCTTTGATAAATTGTAATCATTGGTTAATAGCGTGCCATTGATTTCTTGAGCAAATCGGACTAATTTGGCATCGACTGTTTGCGGTTCTTCATAATCAATGGAATGAATCGAAATCTGATCGGGATAGTCTTCTCGTAGACGATTCAAAATATCTAATCCTCGCCGTCCTCGCACCCGTTTTTGATCATTAGCCGCATCAGCAACTAATTGTAACTCCTGTAAAATAAACTGAGGTACTAAAATTTGACCTTCAATAAACCCTGTTTCTAACAAACTTTCAATCCGACCATCAATAATACAACTGGTATCAATTACTTTGGTATAAGCAGGTTTTAGAGTTCCTTCCGCCAATAACATTGAGTCTAAACTACCCGGATTAATAATTCTGAAAAATGCCCGTCCGTGGGTATCCGCTAAATTAACGCCCGTAAACCCAAACATGGCACTACATAACAGTGCAAACAAAGGTTTCATAAACCCAAATTCCCTGGGAATAGGCAGTAAAAATAACGGTGCTAACATTAAATTAGCGACTAATAATCCAATCACCAAACCGATAGCACGGGTGATTAATACGTCAAGAGGCATCTGGCGAACTTGTTCTTCTAGGCGACGATAGCTGGTTTGCACCACTAAACCCATTACGCCTCCGATTAAAGCGGTAAATGCACCCGTAACCGATCGCAGTCCTTCGATATTTGTGACTTGATCGAGTACAGGTTTCGGAAGCAATTCAATGCCGTAGAAGCCCGTCCCAGCACCAGCTATTATGAATAAAATAATAATGATTGCATCTAGCATGATTTTAAGCCGATGGAAGTGGTTTGGAAATCCCGTTCAGGATATCCGTGGGTTTGTGTACCATTATATCTTCTGTGGGAAACCTAATCGGTATTTGACTGTGAGGGAAAACCGACCCCACTTATTCTCCCGACTCCATTATTGTCTATAATCCCCCCAAACCCTTAATATGACTGATTCTTCTATTCTCACTAACACTCAATCTCAACCCGGTTTTCCATCTTTAGAATCCCCCAGATCCGCCTATTTACATATTCCTTTCTGTCGTCGCCGTTGTTTCTACTGTGATTTTGCCGTGTCTGTAGTAGGCGATCGCCAACATGGGGATAATTCTGCCATAATTCAAGACTATGTAAAAGTTTTATGTCAAGAAATTGCCCAACAATCCGTTTCTTCTAATATTTATCCTTTAAAAACCGTTTTCTTTGGCGGTGGAACTCCTTCGTTATTATCGGTTAATCAGTTAGAACAAATTTTACATCTAGTAGATAAAAAATTAGGTATTTCTACAGATGCAGAAATTTCTATGGAAGTAGACCCCGGAACTTTCGATCAAGAAAAATTACAAGGTTTTCTGGATTTGGGGGTAAATCGAATTAGTTTAGGGGTACAAGGATTTCAGGATAAACTCTTACAATTAGCTGGGCGATCTCATACCGTTGATGATATTTTTTCAGCAATTAATATTATTGAAAAAACTGGAATCAAAAACTGGAGTTTAGATTTAATTTCCGGTCTACCCGAACAAACCTTAGAAGATTGGGAATATTCCTTAAAAACCCTATTAAAAATTAACCCCAATCATATCTCGATTTACGACCTAATAGTCGAAGATAAAACACCCTTTTCTCGATATTATACTCCGGGTGAATTTCCCCTACCCACGGAAGAATCCACCGCCCAAATGTATCGTTTAGCTCAACAACTTTTAACACAAGCTGGCTATGAACATTACGAAATTTCTAACTATGCCAAACCCGAATTTCAATGTCAACATAATTTAGTCTACTGGAAAAAACAACCCTATTATGGTTTTGGCATGGGGGCGGCAAGTTATCTTCAGGGTTATCGCTTAACTCGACCTCGAAAACGACAAGAATATTATGCCTGGGTTAATGGTAATTATTCATACAATATTGCCGAATTTGTCGATACAACCCAAGAAAAACTATTAGAAACATTAATGTTAGGATTACGGTTAGCAGAAGGAATTAATTTAGAATATCTATCACAACAATTTGGATCCGAAACCCTAGCCCAAATATTAACAATATTAATTACTTTTAAAAATCAAGGATTAGTTCAATTTTTAGATACCCAAAAACAACCTATTTCTAACACCATTCAACCGGACTTAAATCAAGGTTTTATTCAATTAACAGATCCCGATGGTTTCTTACTTTCTAATCAAATTTTATCTACATTATTTGCAGAATTAAGTGATCTGTAACTTAGGTTATAGCAGTTGCCGCATCTATTAGGACATTCTTGAAAGCTAAAAGCTGCTCACAGCAAGTATTTACCTATAGCGAGATTGCCTATTCCCTATTGCCTCTTGCTATACATCCTATTCTTTGTGTCTTTGTGGTTAAATAAAGATAAAAACCGGGTTTCTTAGGTCAAAAATCCGGTTTTTGGGGGCAAGTTTATAAATTATATTTCAGAAGTTAAACCGTTACCGATTTTTCCAAAATCAATTTAGATCGTTTTACCTTTTCAGGAATATCAATTGGATAATTCCCAGTAAAACACGCCGAACAGAAAGTATTAGTATCTTCCCGTGTCGCGATTAACATTCCTTCCCAACTTAAATAAGCTAAAGTATCAACCTCAATCTGTTGACGAATTTCTTCCACTGATTTTGTTGCCGCAATCAATTGATCCTGACTATCAGTATCAATCCCATAAAAACAAGGATGAGTCACCGGAGGAGAAGAAATTCTCATGTGAACTTCCTTAGCACCCGCATCCCGCAGCGCTTTCACAATTTTGCGGCTGGTCGTCCCTCGGACAATCGAATCATCCACCATAATCACCCGTTTACCTTCCAAGACATCCTTTAACGGGTTTAACTTCATCCGAATCCCCGACTCCCGCATACTTTGAGTCGGTTGAATAAACGTCCGACCCACATAACGGTTTTTAATTAATCCCTCAGCAAAAGGAATCCCAGACTCCTGAGAAAATCCAATCGCCGCCGGAATCCCAGAGTCAGGAACCCCGATCACAATATCCGCATCAATAAAGGATTCTCTAGCTAAAATTCGTCCGATTTCCAAACGATAACTATAGAGACTTTCGCCACACATCACACTATCAGGACGGGCAAAATAAATCATCTCAAACACACATAATTTCCGGGCGGGTTTCTGACTCCAGTGGAAAGAAGACATTCCTTCTTCTGTAATCCAAACCAATTCCCCCGGTTCCACATCCCGCAGATATTCCGCCCCAATAATATCTAATCCACAGGTTTCCGACGCCAAAACATACCGTTGCGGACTTGTCGGTAAAATTCCAATCACTAATGGTCGAATCCCATTCGGGTCACGAACCCCCATCATTCCTTTAGGAGTCCCAATCACTAAACTATAGGCCCCCTGACACTGGGTAAAAGCACTTAACGCCCCTTCTAACCAGTCTTTGCCACTATTGACTTCTGAAGCGATCGCTAAAGCAATCATTTCGCTATCGGTGGTGGTCAGAAAATCACATTCCCGCCGGGTTAATTCTGCACGCAATTCGCCCGTATTGACTAAATTACCATTATGTGCTAGAGCCAGGGAACCCAGGCGAGTTGAAACCACCGCCGGTTGAGCATTCACCCGACGGCTTGATCCCGTCGTGGAATAGCGGGTATGACCGACAGCCAGATTCCCAGTTAACTCATTTAAAATATTTTCATTAAACACCTGGGAGACTAATCCCATCTCCTTATGTAAATGCACCTTGTCGCCATCAAAGGTGGCAATTCCGGCGGATTCTTGGCCTCGGTGTTGTAGCGCATATAGACCAAAATAAGTCAGTTTAGCGACATCCTCCCCTGGAGCATACACCCCAAAAACGCCACAGGCTTCTTCCGGCTTATCAGGTCGTTCGTGATCAACCTGAGCAGAGTGGGTATCTAGGGAATCATTTGGAATCATTTTACGGTTTTGCTCCTGATTGGCAAAGTCAGATAGTGGGATTTATGAATTAAGGCTACTGGATAGCGCGAGTATAACTACTCAAAAGTTAACATTTTCTTAATCTTATCCCTTTTTAGCTGAAATCGCAAGAAAGTCTCGCGTCTGGAATCTTCTCTGTGTCTTTGTGGTTAAATTAATCCTGACCATCCACCCTGCGTTCAATCGCATTAAAATAGCGATCGCCCATTTCTCCAAGATCAACCTCAATTAAACCCTGATCATCAGCTAAAATCCTTAAAGGTTCAGATCCCGAACCCACAAAACCCAAGTTTTGCCAGATATCGTTTTCTTTCCCTAACTGTTGTTCTAAAAACCCTTCCCAAACCAACTGAGATTCAGGATGCACAGAAACCAGAATTTGTCCCCCTCCTTCTCCAAATAGAATATTATCCCAACGGACAGAAGGATTAGAACCTAAACCCAGCTTAACCGTCGCCCCTTTTTGGCCACTCAGACAAGATTCGGCCAGCGCCACCGCTAACCCCCCTTCAGCACAATCATGGGCCGATTTAATCCAACCTTGACGAATACCTTCCCGACAGGCAGTTTGTACCTTTTGTTCTAACTCAAAATCTACCCTCGGAGGCTTACCCGCAATCGTACTATGCAACACCGCCAGATATTCCGACGCGCCTAACGTGGGTAAGGTTTTGTCATCCCCCAAAAGATAGATTAAATCCCCCGAACTTTGCCAACCTTGGCCACAAACCTTGGTTAAATCCGCAATTAACCCCACCATTCCCACCACCGGGGTCGGATAAATGGATTCCGGGTTCCCCTGTGCATCCAGGGTTTCATTATAAAGTGACACATTCCCCCCCGTCACCGGAGTATTCAACGCCTTACAGCCATCGGAAATCCCCCGACAAGATTCCGCCAACTGCCAATATCCAATCGGTTTTTCAGGACTACCAAAATTCAAGTTATCCGTCACCGCAATCGGTTCGGCCCCCACACAACTTAAATTCCGGGCGGCTTCGGCTACCGTTGCCTTCGCTCCTTCGTAGGGGTCAAGATACACATACCGAGAGTTACAGTCTACTGTTGCGGCTAGTCCACGATAGACCCCCCTCAGTCCCCCCTTGGTAAGGGGGGAAGCCGGATCTTCATCTTCAAGCCCCCCCTTGGTAAGGGGGGGGTGGGGGGGTTCCAACGGCCTTAACCGAATCACCGCCGCATCCCCACCCCCAGGAACTAAAACCGTATTATTCTGAACTTGATGATCATATTGTCGATAAACCCAGCGTTTAGAAGCAATAGAAGGGGTATCTAATAGGGTCAATAATATTTGATTCCAAGATTGAAATTCCCCCTTAATTTTAATTCCTGATATTGTAGATTCCGGTAAATTTTCCGGTTTCCATTGCCAAGCTATTTGAACATATTCTGGCGGTTCTGATAATATTTCTCGCGGATATAATGGCGTATTTTCTGCTAAAGCATCCGCCGGAATTTCCGCAGCAATTTCCCCTTGAAATAAAATTCTAACTATTGGTTCAGCAATCACACTTCCCGCCACAACCGCTTGTAATCCCCAACGATGGAAAATATCAATTAACTCCTGTTCTCGCCCTTTTTGAGCGACAAATAACATCCGTTCTTGAGATTCTGATAACAGATATTCATAGGCAACCATTCCCGTTTCCCGTACCGGAATTAAGTCTAAATCTAGCTCAATTCCTACCCCACCTTTTGCCGCCATTTCTGATGTTGAGCAGGTAATTCCTGCCGCTCCCATATCCTGGGCTGCCACCACCGCACCCGTTTTAAATGCTTCTAGACAAGCTTCCACTAAAGACTTTTCTAAAAACGGATCTCCCACCTGAACCGCCGGACGATCTTGAATCGATTCTTCACTTAATTCGGCACTGGCGAAACTCGCTCCCCCCATGCCATCTCGTCCCGTTGTTGAACCTACATATAACACCGGATTTCCAATTCCAGAAGCACCAGATTTGACAATTTCTGGGGTTTCCATTAACCCAATTGCCATGGCATTAACTAGGGGATTTCCGTTATAAGCTGGATCAAAATAAACCTCTCCCCCAACCGTTGGAACTCCGAAACAATTACCATAATGACTAATACCAGAAACCACCCCTTTAAATATTTGTCTAGTTCGGTCATCTTCTAATGAACCAAACCGTAAAGAATTTAACGCCGCAATTGGACGCGCTCCCATCGTAAATATATCTCTTAAAATTCCCCCCACTCCTGTTGCAGCTCCTTGGAATGGTTCAATAGCTGAAGGGTGATTATGGGATTCGATTTTAAAGGCAATATGCAGCCCATCACCAAAGTCCACAACTCCGGCATTTTCTCCTGGGCCAACTAAAATTCGCTCTCCCGTGGTGGGAAATTGTTTGAGCAGAGGGCGGGAATTTTTATAACAACAGTGTTCGCTCCACATCACCCCAAACATCCCTAATTCCGCTTTTTTGGGATGTCTTCCTAAGCGTCGGACAATTTCTTCATATTCTTCGGGTTTGATGCCTTCAGAGGCAATTTCTTCAGCAGAAAAGGGACAATTATTTTTGGTAGACATCTATACAAGCGATCGCACTTTTCACCACAGCATTTCCCATTCTATCTTCTCCTCACTCAAAACTGATTTGATTAAAAAAATTGCCGACTAGATAGGAGCTACCCTTGACAAATTCCCGCAGCCGTCGTATAATGAGCATACGGCTAACATGGACATACACTTGATTAAAAAATCAATATACAAACACAACCCCCCGATGTCTGGTTCCCCAAACCCAATTTTTAACAACTATTCCACCCATCAATATTGGATGAGTCGGGCTTTAGAATTAGCGCAACAAGCTGGAGAAGCCGGAGAAGTCCCCGTTGGAGCTATTATTATTAATCAGAACAATCAACTAATTTCCCAAGCCCAAAACCGCAAAGAAAGAGACTGTGACCCCACCGCCCACGCCGAAATATTAGCCCTACGAGAAGCAGGAAAACTATTAAAAAATTGGCATCTAAATACCTGTACTTTGTACGTCACCCTTGAACCCTGTCCCTTATGTACCGGAGCCATATTACAAGCTCGTTTAGGGTTACTGGTTTATGGCGCCGATGACCCCAAAACCGGAACTATCCGTACCGTTATCAACCTTCCCAATAGTCCCTGTTCTTATCATAAATTATCGGTTTTAGGTGGAATATTAGAATCTCCTTGTCGTCAACAATTACAATCTTGGTTTGCTCAAAAACGCAATTAAATAGACAATAAAAAAACTGTCCTAATCACGATCAATAAAACCCTTTAAACTGTTTAAAATCCAGTTAAGAGGTTTATTCAACCTGCGAAAACCGTTATGCTCATCTTTGATCTAATCAATCTTTTGCAAAAATGTCCATATCTACAAAAGAAACACAGGTTAATTCTGACGTTTCTCCCTTGCTGGCTGCAATTGTTTATCCCTTGGGACGACATCTGGTTTTACCATTTTATTTTAAATCCTTGGAAGTCATCGGCCAAGAAAATCTTCCCCAACAAGGCCCTATTATTTTAGCACCAACCCATCGTTCCCGTTGGGATGCAATTATGATTCCCTTTTCCACAGGTCGCTATGTCACCGGGCGGGACTTGCGGTTTATGGTTACGGTTGATGAAATGAAAGGACTACAGGGGTGGTTTATTCGTCACCTCGGTGGGTTTGCAATTAATCAAAAACATCCGACTATTTCTACGATTCGTTATGGCGTGGAATTGCTACACCAAGGAGAAATGTTAGTGATTTTTCCAGAAGGAAATATTTTTCAGGATGACCAAGTTCACCCCCTAAAATTAGGACTGGGACGTTTAGCCATCCAAGCGGAAACTAGCCAGGAACATTTAGGAATTAAGATTGTCCCGATTTCTGTACGCTATAATCCGATTATTCCCTGTCGAGGTTCTAGTGTTAAAATAAAAATCGGTACTCCCTTATCTGTGACTGATTATTGTCAAGGTTCAGCCAAAAAAGATGCTCAACATCTGATTCAAGATTTACAATTAGCACTGAACCAAATTGATCAACCCTAAGTGTTATAATTATAACTACTTTTAATTAATAAGCTGTTAAGCATGATGGACTCTAGCTTGAATTTTAAGCCCGGTCAAATTGTGGGATTAAATCATCAAAACAGTTGTTTGTATGCAGAAGTAATTCAAGTTGTCGAAGTTCGGGGAGTCTGTTGGGTAAGACCTTTGATGTTAATTCAAGGATTATCTGAATATCCAGAAGACAATTTTTCGAGTTTTGGTCTTACCCCGGAAACCTTTATTTTATCTGATTTACGCCAAAGTCCTGATTTAATTTGGCCAACACATTTATTTAGGGCTGCTTTGGATACGGAAGTTATTACTTTCTTAGCACAGTTAGAGTCTCCAGAGGCTAATTATCCTGGACTTAAACGAGTCAATACTTGTTCTGCTCACCAACAACTGCAAGATTTTATCGGTCAGGTTTGGCGAGCTTCTGCTAATATTTTTGATTCTAATCGTTAGAATACAAAACCCTGTTTATTGTTGCATCTCGAAATTTTTAAATCCCAAGCTATTAATGGCTAGAAACTAAGCGAATGCGCCCAGCATCCATTTCTTCCATTAATAATTCTAAGGCTTCATAATCGACATCGGAAACATAACCCAGTCGGGTTAATTCTGTATTAATCGCATTTTCAATTTCAGGAGTCAGACATCTAAAATAGAGAGCTTTTTCAACCAGTTTACGAATCATATTCGTTGCTGACATAGTAGGTACGGATAACTCGCATATTTTTATTATGTTATAAATAGTGATTTTTATTTGTGATCATATCCTTTTATTTGAAGTGATCTTTATCACTTAATATATGGGAACTTTGGTAACATTTATTTAGTCCCAATTTCATCTACCTTGAGATAGATTTTCAGTATATTTTAATACGTTTGACCCAAAAGTTATTTTAAAAAATTAATTGTTTTTTAGGTTTCGTCCTCAAATATTTGATTACACGGTACTGCTACAATCAACACGATGGCAACATCAATGGTAATCTTAAAATATTGTCGTTATTAATAGGGTGAGGTTTGCCTTGAATGTCGCAGTCGAGAAACTAATTACACCAGAAATTCATCAACCTGCCCGTTATCTGGGTCAGGAGTTAGGCGCCAAACGCAAACCTTGGGAGTCCGCCGTCGTCCGTTGGTCGTTAACCTATCCTGAAGTTTACGAGGTCGGAGTCTCAAACCTTGGCCATGTTATTCTCTATAATATCTTAAATACCCAACCTCGGCAATTATGCGATCGCGCCTATCTCCCAGCGTCGGACTTAGCAAAAAAATTACGCGAGACTAAAACCCCTCTATTTGGTGTTGAGTCCCGTCATTTTTTAATTGATTTTGATATTTTAGGATTTAGCCTCAGCTACGAATTAGGGGCAACAAATATCTTAGAAATGTTAGATTTAGCTGGAATTCCTTTAACTTGGGAAGACCGACAAAATTATTCGGTCTGGGGCGATAACAAAAATTCCGATCAACCCCATTATCCCTTAATTTTTGCCGGGGGACAAACGGCCACATCTAACCCCGAACCCTACTCGGATTTTTTTGATTTTATCGCTTTAGGAGATGGGGAAGAATTATTACCAGAAATTGGATTAATTTTAGAAGAATGCAAGAAAAAAAACTTAGATAGAAAAGCCGTATTACTAGATTTAGCCCAAATTCCAGGGGTCTATGTTCCCCAATTTTATCAGATGGCAGAAGATGGTTCTGTTCATCCTAAACATCCTAATGTTCCCACCCAAATTTTAAGACGGGTAGCCGCACCAATGCCCGCCTATTCGATTAAATTTGTTCCTTATGTGCAAACAGTTCATGATCGGTTAGTAATTGAAGTTAGACGGGGTTGTACCAGGGGATGTCGTTTTTGTCAACCGGGAATGTTAACCCGTCCAGCGCGAGATGTGGAACCGGAAGATGTGATTCAAGCTGTTGAAAAAGGGATGAAAGAAACGGGTTATAATGAATTTTCCTTATTATCTTTGAGTTGTTCCGATTATTTATCCTTACCCTCGGTGGGAATGGAAATTAAGAACCGTCTGAAAGATTATAATGTTAGTTTATCTTTACCTAGTCAACGGGTAGATCGCTTTGATGAAAATATTGCTAATATTCTAGGGGGAGCGCGACAAAGTGGGTTAACTTTTGCCCCAGAAGCGGGAACCCAAAGAATGCGAGATATCATTAATAAAGGGTTAACCAATGAAGAATTATTAAAGGGAGTTAAAACCGCCTTTGACCAAGGTTGGGATAAAATTAAACTCTATTTTATGATTGGTTTACCCGGAGAAACCGATGCCGATATATTAGGAATTGCCGAAACCGTTGCTTGGTTAAAACGAGAATGTTCTGCTAAAGATCGCAGAAAGTTAAACTTTAATTTAACTATTTCTAACTTTACACCTAAACCCCATACTCCCTTTCAATGGCATTCAGTTTCCACAACAGAATTCCAACGCAAACAGAAATTATTAAAACAAGAATTTCGACAAATGCGAGGGGTAAAAGTTAACTTTACTGATGTTAGAATCTCGGCTATGGAGGATTTTGTTGGTCGAGGCGATCGCCGTTTAGGGCCAGTGGTGCGTCGGGCTTGGGAACTTGGGGCGGGAATGGACTCCTGGTGGGAAAGTTTAGATCGGGCTTTTGGCGCTTGGACACAGGCTATAGAAGAAGCAGGTTTGAGTTGGAAATATCGTCGGGTGGAAAGCGGGGAATGGAATTTAATTGAGGGAACAGGGAACAGGCTGCTTCGTGAGCTTGTCGAACGAGAACAGGGAATAGGGAACAGCCCCCCCAAACCCCCCGCGCACGGGGGGCTAGAGGGGGAGGGAATAGGGAATAGTCAAGAACAGGATTATGCAGTATTATTAGATCAGCCCTTACCTTGGGATCATATTGACAGTGGAATTGATAAAAATTGGCTCAAAGAAGATTTAAAACTGGCTTTAGAAGCTGCTACCGTTCCCGATTGTTCCTTTGAAAGTTGTTCCCATTGTGGAGTTTGTGGAACCGATTTTGGTCATAATATTGTGATTAAATCTCCCCCAATTCCCCAATTTGCCGGAGAATTTATTCCTAATTCTCAACGAGTCCAACGTTTAAGAGTTAGATTTGGAAAATTAGGAGATATGGCTTTAGTCGGACATTTGGATTTATTCAGATTATTTGATCGGGCGATTCGTCGGGCTTCAATTCCCTTAGCGTTTACCGGAGGATACCGTCCAAATCCGAGGATTTCCATTGCTTTTGCCTTACCATTAGGAGCAACAAGTAGCGGAGAAATTGTGGATTTTGAATTAACAGAATCCATGAATATCGAGGAATTTCGCCAAAAATTAGCCCAGGGTTTACCCGATACCATTCCTCTGTATCAAATTCAAGAAGTACCCATAGAATTACCTTCCCTAACGGATACGGTGGAAAAAGCAGAATATTATTTAACCGTAAATTCCATAGCAGAAATAGACGCTATCCCCGAATGGTTAAATTGGATTAATGCAGTTAAAGCCACATCAGAAATTTTATGGGAGAAAACCACAAAATCAGGGAAAAAGAACATCATCAACTTACGAGAACAATTATTTGAAATAGAAATGATTTCCGAGGAAGATCAATTGTTGCGTTATGTGGGGAGTTGTCGGAATGATGGGACACAACTACGACCCGAACTGATGATTAAGATGTTAGAACAGGTAACTGGCAAAGAATTCCAACTGTTACACATTCACCGCCATTCACTTTTAACGCGACCCGAAAAGATTTCTATATCTGGTTGGTGATAATTTGTGTTTACGACCGTGCTATAATGAAACCCGGTAAGCCAAGTTTTGTAGCATAGTGGGCGGGTTCGCCTGAATCTAGGCTACAAACCGACAATATTACAGATTGCAGGTTAGAAGCGGCTATAATAAACTGATCAAACCGGAAGCTCACCTGTACTTAAAGTTAGTGTAGGTTCTTGACTGGTAGCGCACCTGTTGATCAGGCGGTTGGGAAATCAACCAAACCCTAATGTTACTAAAAATCAACGGAAGAAAGTAGCAAAAAACTTTTTCTGGCATCTGTCTTGATACCATAAAGAAACAAACACTTTCAATGGCTAGATTTAAGTTCATTGAGGGCAGTTGGGGGAGAGATCATCTAGCTTGGAATGTGCGATCTAAGCTGTAGTCTGGTGAGATTTTCGTCGATATGGATACTATATTCGTGAGTTAGTCAAGAGGTCAACGTCTGTCCAACCCAAGTATTGCTTTAGACAGAAACTGATGAAGGCAGATGGATAACAAATAACCTCCTATAATTTCAATTTCCCATAACCTTTGAAGGCTTACAGTTGATAAATTTTGGATGTTAGATTTGGATATTTGTTAACCTTTGAGGGAATGGGAAATAGGCAATGGGCAATGGAAATCTTCCTATTCCCTATTGCCCATTGCCCATTGCCCGCCTTTTGATTTTAAACGATCAAAACCTGATTCCCTCTTGCGGTTTGCCTGTTGGCTTGGTGTGTTTTTGGTGTCTTCCTAGTCGGCGAAAATTCGAGTTAATGGATTGATTAATCACGTCAATATTGCTAGGTACACGCAACGTAGGTGCTGACCATATTGCTAAGTTTTGAGGGAATTGAATGTCAAAGCAAATTATTATCGCAGAACAGCAACGAATCGCTGCTGTTTTTTCAGAAGATCAAATTCAAGAACTGGTGGTAGCGACCGGAAATCACCAAGTTAGTGATATTTATCTGGGTATCGTGGAAAATGTCCTACCAGGGATTGATGCCGCCTTTGTCAATATTGGAGACCCGGAACGGAATGGATTTATCCATGTTTCCGACCTGGGGCCATTACGATTAAAACGCAGTTCCGGTTCGATTACCGAACTTTTAAGCCCCCAGCAAAAAGTGTTGGTGCAGGTAATGAAAGAACCCACCGGAACTAAAGGCCCTCGGTTAACCGGAAATATTTCCTTACCCGGACGGTATTTAGTGTTAATGCCCTATGGCAGAGGGGTGAATTTATCCCGCCGTATTTGCACGGAAAATGAACGAAACCGTTTAAGAGCCCTAGCCATTCTAATTAAACCCGCCGGAATGGGATTATTAGTCCGTACAGAAGCGGAAGATATGCCCGAGGATGCCATTTTAGAAGATTTGGAAAGCCTACAAAAGCAATGGGAATTGGTGCAACAGGAAGCCCAATCCTCCCGGCCTCCGGCTCTGTTAAATCGAGATAATGATTTTATTCAACGGGTGCTACGCGATATGTACAGCACCGAAGTTAACCGAATTGTGGTCGATACCAGTACGGGGGTGAAGCGGGTCAAACAACATTTGATGAGTTGGAGTGTAGGAAAAGCTCCTCAAGGGGTGTTAATTGACCACCACCGAGAACGGATTCCGATTTTAGAGTATTTCCGAGCTAATGCAGCCATTCGAGAGGCTTTAAGACCTCGGGTAGATTTGCCATCGGGCGGTTATGTTGTGATTGAACCAACGGAAGCCCTGACGGTAATTGATGTTAACTCTGGCTCCTTTACCCGTTCGGCAACCTCTAGGGAAACGGTGTTATGGACAAATTGCGAAGCCGCCACCGAAATCGCCCGTCAGTTGAGGTTACGCAATATTGCCGGGGTGATTATTGTGGACTTCATTGATATGGATTCCCGCCGAGACCAATTACAAGTGCTGGAACATTTTAATAAAGTCCTGAAGGCCGATAAAGCCCGACCCCAAATTGCTCAATTATCAGAATTAGGGTTAGTGGAATTAACCCGCAAACGCCAGGGCCAAAATATCTATGAATTGTTTGGCAAAACCTGTACCACCTGTGGAGGCCTAGGCCATATCGTTCAGTTACCCGGAGAACCCGAACCCGAACCCGCAGAAACCACGGAACGGCTCGTGATTCCTAGTAATCGGATTATTCCGTCGCCGAGCAGTGGGGACAACTCAGAACGGCCCAGTTTACGTCCGGTTCCGGTTTATGAACAGCCGTCTTCCCGGGAAGAACCCGAAGTTTTAGATCTTGAGGCGTCTGAGGGTTTCCAAGAGTTAGAACTGCTCAACCATCCCAGTTATCAGGATATTGGCGCCAGTAATGCCCGTCGCCGTCGCCGTCGAATTCGGGATATGGATTCTTTAGGGCGAGATGAGGAACTCCCCGCCCCTGATGTTCGGGTGTCTCCAACGGTGAACTATGGGGAACCTCGCACGGATGTTGGGTTTAGTGAAGGGTTCTCAGGACGCAGTGGATTGAGTGAACGCAGTCGCCCCACAAAATCCGAAATTATTAAACCTTCGGTGGAACCAGCCGAGGTGATTTCGGTGGAAATGACTCCAGAGGAACAGGAGGTTTATGCGTTGATGGGGATTTCTCCCTTGATGCTCTCCCATGAACAGGTGAAAAATTCTCGCTCTGTGATTGTCACGGTTCGTTCTCCAGGGGAATCCCCTGTTTCTCCCACGACTCTGATGGATGAAGACTCCGATGAAGGACAAAACCTGCCTCTGTCGATTGGGTCGGGTGAAAGAACTATGCCTGAACGATCAATTTCTGAACGGATTATTCTCGACCGAACCATAACCGATCGGACAAGTTCACCAGTAGTTATTTCTGAGCGGATTGTTCCCGAACGGTCAATTTCTGACCGGATTATTCTCGAACCGAAAAAACCGGCAATACTAGAAATACCAGAAATAATAGAAATACCGGAAATAACAGAAACACCAAAAATACCAGAAACCCTAGAAAAAATTGAAGAACCTGAAACAACAGTAGAATTTTTTGTACCGGAAACTGAGGATGAGTCACCATCGGAGGATACCTCTGAATCAGATAAGGATCATCAACCGGGTGAACCGATTATTCGCCGCCGTCGCCGTCGGTCTTCGGCTCTGACGGATTAAGAACAGTTATGGGATATTGAGGGTTAACAGTTAATTGCTAACCCTCAACCCAAACCTAATTACTTAGGTAACTACTTGACTTCAATAATTTCTGTATCCCCGATTTCTTGATTCTCAACCATGAAGGTTTCATGACCATTTCCGTTTAAACTAACCCGAACTTCATTACGTCCTGCTGGTAGTTCCGAAAGATAATACCAGTTTCCATAAATTCGGGTGACTTTCTTCCCATTGATATAAAGGTGAGCGTGTCCTTCTTGATAGGAGTCGCTGGGTTGATTGGCTCTTTCTGGTGTGAATTTAAAATTAGTCAATTTCAACTCTAAATTCCATCCCTGACGGGCATCAGGATGGACAATCAGATCCACCGATGGTACGGGTTGACCAGGGGGAATCGAGATTATTTTATGGTGAGGGGAAGATGTATCATGTTGTTGTTCATGGGCTTCAACAGATGATAAACCTAATCCAGTAAAACTACTCAAAATTGTTCCCAAAAGGAGAGAAAACCCAATCACAATAGTTTGGTTTTGTTTGAAATTAAATTGGCAATTCATCAAATTAACTCAAGTAAATAAAATGGATTTTTTTATGGTCTGATATTAATTTTTTTACCTAAATATTAGTTTTGTCAAAAGACAGCTTGTCAAACTTAAGCACACTGATCACAGTTATGGGCGGGTTTATTAAGATTGGGGTGATTCACAAAGATTGAATAGAACCCGCCCCTACAAATGATTACTGATTTTTGATCTATATCTATCCTAAAATAGTAATATTCGGATCATCAGCAATAAAGTTAGCTGCGGTGAGTTGAACTGGGGTTATCCCTTGTACTAAACCATAAAAGGTTGTTCCCGATTGAATTGATGTGGATACTAATGCTGTACTACCATCGACTTGTACGGTGACAGGCGTTAATGTTAGTTGGGCAAAAGTTATCCCCGAAGGTAACATAATTTTATCGGTTCCGCCAAGAAAATCGGTGATTAGGTCGGCTTGATTTAAGCTAGTTGCGGCGACGGACGCTCCAGGTAACACAAAAATATCAGCATCGGCTCCCCCCGTGAGTTTATCTTGATCCGCATCACCAATCAAGTAATCCGCACCTGCACCGCCATCTAAGACGTCTGCACCTTTACCACCCCGGATAATATCATTTCCCACACCCCCCAATACGGTGTCATTGTCCAGGTTGCCATTGATTAAGTCATCTCCCTCTTGACCATCGAGGTTATCTGACCCTTTGCCGCCACGAATAGCAATCCGAATGGTATTGGCTGGAATTGTTAAAGTGCGATCGCCATCATTACCACCTCCGGCTAATATTTTATCATCCCCTAAATTGCCATTAATATTATCAGCCGATACGCTTCCCACAATGAAATCATTTCCATTTAAGGCTTGAATATAAAGGTTGGTTGCTGTTGCCGGGACAAAGGTATTATCGGCGGCGTTGGTAAACACAAAAGATGTAATTCCTTGGTCAACAAAGGTGGTATTTCCACCCCCTGGTGCTGGAACATCTGGCCCAGGATCACTTGCAGAGGCTGTTGGTGTTGTCCAAGTAATATTAGAGGTGGGAGGGGGTGCGGTGTTAGGAATATTAGAGTTGATAATATCTTGGCCTTTCAGATTCACAACGTCTTCAATTAACCCAATTCCTGCGGTTTTTGATGTGGTATCGGCATAAAAATCAACAATCAACAAATCTTGAGTTGGGTCAATTTTGCCATCAATATTTAAGTCAATAGCCAGATTTTTTCCTTGTCTTTCTAAACCATAACCCGTTGTACTAGGGCCAGATAGTAATAGGGTTATACCTGGAATAAAAAGACTGTCTGCTGCTCCTCCGGTATCTTGAATTTCAGTGCCATTACCAGTAGTAGTAACGGTGTAGAAATCATCGCCTAAACCCCCTTTCAGGGTATCTTTTCCTCCGGCTCCAGCCAAATTATCACTCGCCGCACCCCCAATTAAAATATTATCGCCCCCGGCTCCAGTCATATCATTGGGAATACCAGGAGCGCCAGTTATATTTTCAATCGGCCCAGTAATATTATCGGTGGCAATAACAACACCACCCCCGTCTAAAACTTCTCCCTTTGTGGTTAAATTAACTGTAATTCGATTAGCTCCAACCGGAAAAGTTGGGGTGACTTTTTCATAAGAAAGGTAGTCAATTCCATCTCCCCCATCGACATTATTTGTTCCTAAACCGCCAAAGAAAGTATCGTTTCCATCTCCACCAATGGCGTTATCATCTCCTTCTCCCAAATCGAAAGTATCGTTTCCTTTGCCACCATCACCGATGTCATTCCCCTTTCCACCGAGGATAATATCATCTCCTAGACCGCCAATCCCATAATCATTGCCATCGCCTAGGGTAATACTATCATTACCATCTCCGCCATTAATAGGATTATCGTCTCCGCCTCCGGCATCAATAGTATCATTTCCGGCTCCACCATCGGCTTTATCAGACCCATTCAATAAAAGGATAGTATCATTTCCGGCTAAATCAGATTCTTGAATCGTAATTAGAGGAATCAGAGGTAGACCATCTTTGGTAATGGCAACCAGTGGAAAAGCACCGATTTGAAGAACATCACCTAAATCTGTTCCTTGGAAAGTAGCCATTTGTTGTTCCTTTTGTTGTAAAAAATGTTAAATCCTACTTCAAGCTAGTTTAAATATTCAATACTGTCAATATTCCTGATGATCAATATTATAAATCTTAGATTTTTATAGCAATCTTATCGGTAATCAATTGTTTAAATTAATAGCAATAAATTGATTAATCA
>Ga0209229_10000058_pt1 | contig 36857 bp, 32 predicted proteins | sample SanBayMetagenome_FD_187466 | JGI IMG/M metagenome (GOLD analysis project Ga0209229, IMG submission 187466) | Freshwater and sediment microbial communities from dead zone in Sandusky Bay, Ohio, USA (SPAdes) (version 2) | ecosystem: Environmental > Aquatic > Freshwater > Lentic > Sediment... | reverse complement strand
GATAGGAAGCTCTTCGGCACCTCCACGATCGGGTCGCATCCAGTCCGATCAGCTCCGGCGGTTGCTCCTCATGATCCGCCCCGCTCGGCCGACGCTTGCCGAAGTGCCATTGGCCGACCTATCCGTGGCGAGTTCGACCTGCTGATGTTCCCGGCCGCCGACGCCATGGAGGCGGCCGCCGGCGCGGCCCTCGCCTCGCCCCGATTCCTGTATCTGGGCGACGGCATGACCACGAGTGTCACCCCCAAGCCGCTCGATGCCTTCGCCGATAGCAGCGGTGCCTTGGACGATATCGTCACGAGTGGCTGACGGGCCGTCGTCCGGTGTCCCTTCGGCTCACGCCTCGGGCTTCCGTGGGAATCGCCCGCGAGGTTCGCCCGACGGCTACATCGTGCGGGTGAGCGCCCCGCCATCGACCACGAGCGTCGAGCCGGTGATGAAGCTGCCGGCGTCGCTCGCGAGCAGGAGCACCGGTCCCATTAGTTCCGTCGGTTCGCCCCACCGCAGCACTGCCGTCCGCTGGCTCACCGCGTCGATCACCTCCTGCGAAAAAACCTTCCGCGGCAGGTCGGTGAGGAATGGCCCCGGGGCGATGCAGTTGACCGTGATGCCGAAGGGGCCGACGTCGAGGGCCGAGGCCTTCGCCATTCCGATCAGTCCCGCCTTCGTCGCCGAGTAGACGCTCCGCCCGGGAAACGACGCGATCCCCATCACCGACGTGATGTGGATGATCCGGCCCCAGCGCCGCTCCTTCATCCCCGGCACGACCGCCCGCGAGAGGGCCATCGCCGAGGAGAGGTTCAGTTCGACGATCCGATCCCACGTCTCGTCGGTGATCTCGTCGATCGCCTGCGGATCATTCGTGCCGGCATTGTTGACGAGGATGTCGATCCGCCCCATCGAGGCGATCGCCGCCTCGGCGAGCCGCCGCGATTCCGCCCGCTCACACTGGTCGGCCACGACGAAGGTCGCCGCACTCCCCGTCTCCCGCGTGATCCGCGTGCATGCCTCGTGGAGCACGTCTTCGTGCCGCCCGGAGAGGCAGACCGCCGCCCCCTGGCTGGCGAGGGCCGTCGCCATGGCGAGGCCCAGCCCCTTGCCGCCGCCGGTCACGAGCGCCGCGCGGCCGTGGAGGCTGAACAGGACGATCGGCCGGCCGGAAACGGCCGGCGCGGAAACGGCATCGGGCACGGAACTCACTGCTTCCTCGTTTCAAACCTGGCGAAACTCGAAGGGCGGACGGCTCAGGAGCTGCGACGACATGCCACCGTCGATGAACAGATTGGAGCCGACGATGGCCCGCGACCGGTCGGAGAGCAGAAACGCCACGAGGTCCGCCACCTCCTCCGGGTCGATTGGCCGGCCGATCGGGATGTTGCGGCCAAAGTAGGCCTCGCATTCGGCGTGGCTCGGGGCCGCGTTCTTTACGTCTTCCCAGATCTGCGTGGCGACAAGGCCCGGGGAGACAGCGTTGAACCGCAGATTCCTGTCGGCCAGCTCGATGGCGAGGCTCTTCGTCATCCCGATCATGCCCCATTTGGCGGCGTCGTAGGCCACCGACGCAGGGAGCGCCCCGGCCGTGTGCACGCTCGCGATGTTCACGATGCTGCCGCCGGGCCGCTCCTGGGCGAGCATCTGCCGGCAGGCCAGCTGTGTCAGCAGGAAGGCCGACCGCAGATTGATCGAGAGCACGTTGTCCCACTCGGCCTCGGCGAGGTCGAGTGACGGCTTGATCGAGTTTATGCCGGCGTTGTTGACGAGCCCATCGATCCGGCCGAACGTCTCGACCGCCCGCTGCACGAAGGCCCGGAGCTGGTCGATGCGACGAACGTCGCAGCCCACGGCCACCGTCCGCCCACCGAGTGCCTCGGCCAGGCGGTCCGCCGCCGCGGAATCGATGTCGCTGATCGCGACGTTCGCTCCTTCGCGGTGACACACCCGGGCCACGCCCGCCCCGATGCCGGAGCCGGCTCCCGTCACCAGCACCGTCTTGCCATCGAGCAATCGCATCCGTGTCTCCCTCGCAGAGTCTTGTTCCATTTATTGGGCTTTGGAAAACCGCTACTCGTCTCTCGGGAAGCCCGAGGCGTGAGCCGAGCGGAAACCGCGTTGTTATTCGAGAATTGCCGCCGCATTCCCTTCAGCTCACGCTTCGGGCTTCCGTGAATAGCTTTTTCGATAGTCACCTGGCCGGAAACGGGTGCGGCACGTCGGCAAAATGCCGTTCCCGATTCTCGCCGCGGACGAGCACCGCCCGCCACTTGGTGCCCAACGAGTTGTCGCCCGCCTGCCGCACCGACGTGGGAATATAGACCATCGCCAGGCCGCACCGCCGGCGGTGCGACCGATTGGGCTGGCTGCCGTGCACGATCAGCCCGTTATGCAGCGAGATCTCCCCCGCCTTCAGTTGAACGTCCACCGCGCGGCTCTCTTCCTCGGGCGTGACGGGCACCTGCTGGTTGATGCTGAGCAGGTTCGCCCCAGGATCGGGCGACTTCCCGTGGGCCCGGATGCCTCCCTTCTGCGTGCCGGGGATCACCTGGAGGCAGCCATTGCCGACGTCGCTGTCGTCCACCGCATACCAGGCGGAGACGGCCACGGCCGGGTCGAGGCCCCAGTAGGTCACGTCTTGATGCCAGGCGACGAACGCCTCGGTCGGCCCATACTTGCAGAAGAAATGGCTCCCCATGACGAGGATGTTGGGCCCGATCACCGCCTCGACGGCGTCGAGCACGGCGGGGTTCTTCGCCAGTTCCCACACGAACGGGATCGTGAAGTGCGGGTCGAAGAGGCCACGCTGGCACTTCTCCCGCCCCTCGCGGGCCTCCACTTCGTCGAACTGGCGGCGGTTGCGGAGCACGGTGGCCTCGTCGGCCACGAGGATGTTGGCCACGTAGCCATCGGCGTCGTAGCGGCTCTTGAGATCGTTCTTCAGCGTCATGTTGCCCATTTCATGAGGGACTCGTCCGTTCAATCCGTGGCGGCCGCGTCCCCGACGGCACCACGCACTTCGGGCAGCAGGAGAGCCAGGACAGCCGCGGGCAGGAACACCATGCCCGCATACAGAAGCGCCTGTCGATAGTCGCCCACCTGGGAAAAGAGACCGAAAAAGACGGTGCCCGCTGCGGCGGCGATCCTTCCGATGTTGAAGCAGAAGCCCGCGCCCGTCGTCCGCAGGAGCGTGGGAAAGAGGGGCGGCAGATACATCGAGAAGAGCGCGAGCGCTCCCGAGCTCACGCCCATGGCCCCCAGCCACCAGAACGACGACACATGGTCGCGGACGACGCCGTAGGTGGCCATCATCGCGGCGAAGTAGCCGAGGAACATGGCGACGAGCGTGGTGCGGTAGCCGAGCCGGCGGGCGAGCGCCGCAGCCAGGAAGTTGCCGGCGATCGAGGCGAGCATCACGAGGGACATCGCCGAGCCGACGAACTGGCTCTTCTCGGCATCGGTCCAGGCGGCGATGTCCGGGAGATTGCGGAGGTGCTGGGAGCACCAGAACATGAACGCCCAGTGGCCGGTAAGCACGAGCGCGCACACGGCCGACGTGAGCAGCGTGATCGGGAGCACGTTCCCTTCGAAGAGCCGGCGGATGCCCATGTCGGCGGGCGAGGCGTTGGCCCGTGCCTCATGCCAGGCCTCGGTCTCCGGCACGGCCCGCCGAATCCAGAGCACGAGCAGCGCGGGCACGATGCCCACGAGAAACACGGTCCGCGGCGGCTGGGCCGCGAGCAGATAGACGGCGAGCCCCGCGAGCATCACGCCCACGTTCACGCCCGTCTGGAGCACGGCCGCCAGCCACGGCCGCCACCGGGCCGGCCAGGTCTCGGCGAGGAGCGCCGCCCCGACGGCCCACTCGCCGCCGATACCGAGCGCCGCCAGGAACCGCAGGGCCATGAGCTGCCACCAGGCCTGCGCGAGATACGAGAGGCCGGTGAAGGCGGCGTAGGTGAGGATCGTGAGCACGAGCGTGCGGCTGCGGCCGAGGCGATCGCCGAGCCAGCCGAAGGCGGTGCCGCCGACCGCCCAGCCGACGAGAAACGCCGCCTGAATCCACGAGCCATACCGGCCCACGTCGGGATGCTTCGCCTCCACGCCCAACAGCTCCGCCACGAAGGGCGTCGCCACGAGCGTGTAGAGGTGCATGTCGAGGCCGTCGAACATCCAGCCGAGCCAGGCGGCCGCGCCCGACTTCCACTGCACTGCGGTGATCCCGCCGCCCGATGGAACCGTGGCCGAGGGCGCGGGCATGGGAACGGACTGTGTCGTGCTGCTCATGCGTGCGTCAGACGGTCATCCGCACCTGGGCCGGATTGATCGCCTTGTACTTCCCCTTGTTGGCCGTGATGTCGAAGGCCTGCGGCACCTGCTCGATCCCGTCGAGCACGTGGGTAATCGTGTCGGCGAGTTTCACACGGCCAGTGGCCACGAGCCGCACGGTGTGCTGGAGATGCTCGGGTGTGCTGATGTCGGGGAAAATGTACCGCAGGCTCCGTTCCCGCAGCGTATCGATGTTCACCTCGAGCGGCCCGCCGAACCACGACACGCCCACGATCTTACCGCCGCTCCGCACGGCGTCGATCGCCTGCAGCAGCGTGCGGGTGCCGGCGAGGCCCTGTTTCGCGCTGCCGCCGGCGCACTCGAAGACCACGTCGGCCCCGACCCCGTCGGTGAGGTCGCGGATCGCTGCCACGACGTCGCACTGCGTGGCGTTCAGGGCATGGTCGGCCCCATGCGACTTCGAGATCGCGCAGGCCTCGTCGCGGACGTCCACGGTGATGATCTGCCCGGCTCCGCTCGCCCGCGCGATCTGCATGCATTCCAGGCCCATGCTCCCCTGCCCGAGCACCACGATCGTGTCGCCGATGTGCATTTCGGCCGTCTCGACCGCCGCCACGCTGTCGGAGAGCGACTGCAGGCAGGCGGCCTCACTGTCGGAGATGCGGTCGTCCACCTTTACGAGCGCGATCTCGGGCAGGATCGCCAGCTCCGAAAAGCAGCCCGGCAGGTCGAAGCCGATCACGGGGCCGCGGCGGCAGAGGGCGCTGCGGCCCGAGTCACAGAGCGAACACTTCTGGCAGGGGAGCTTGGCGCGGGCCGCCACCCGGTCGCCCACCTTGTATCTCCCGTTCACGCCGGCCCCCAGCTCCACGATCTCGGCGCAGAACTCGTGGCCGAAGAGCTGTACGGGCGCCTCCGTCTCGAACCGGCGTTTGATCCGGTCGAAGGCGAGCGTCGGGATGCCGTAGGCGAGCTGCGCCTCCGTCACGCTCGGCTGCACGTAGAGCGGCCGCACCTTCACGTGGGCCGCCGGGCAGGCCGGCTCCGGCACGTCGTCGAGACGGAAGTCGTTGAACCCGTAGAACCGCCAGGCACGCATGATGGACCTCGAGGAAAGCGGAAACCGTCAGGAGGAAGAACCCGGGGCGCAGGCGCCGTCGCACAGGCACTGATCGACGATCACGCGGTCCGGGGTGTTGCCGGCGTAGACCCAGATCATGGCCATCGGCCGGTCGCTGCGATTGATGAACCGATGCGGCCGCCCCTTGGGCACGAGCGCCGTCTCGCAGCCGGAGAGCGTGTATTCGTTGCCGGCCACCTGGCAGACCGCCTCGCCCACGATGATCGAGATCGATTCGTCATAGTCGTGCGTGTGGCAGGGGAGGCTCTTGCCCGGCTCAAAGAGGGCGTAGCCGCCGCAGATGCCCTCGCAGCCGGCGAAGCCCTGGAAGAGGTCGCGGAAGTCGGCCCCGTCGGCGAGGTCGTAGCGGGCCACGCCGTCGAACCGGGCGAGCCGTTCGGGGGCACCTGGCGGCGGTGCGTCAGAATCGACAGGTGAATCAGGGAGCGAGACGAGATCACGGCCGGGCGTAGCACTGGCAAACGCGGCGAACACGCGGGCGGCCGTCGAGCCGGCGTTCTCCACGGCGTGCGCGACGCCCGGCGGCACATGCAGCGCGTCGTACTGCCGCAGGCGGTATCGCCGACCTTCCACCGTGGCTACCACCTCCCCTTCGAGCACGACCATCGCCTCGGTGCAGGGATGCGTGTGGGCAGGCATCCCCGCTCCCGCCGCGACGGTGGCGATGCCGGTGGCGAGATCGACGGCGCCGCACTCGGCGCCGACGAGGCCGTGGAGCACGACGCCGGGGCCGAGCGCCTGGCCGGGGCCGGCGATCGGGTTCATCCGTTCGCGGCGGTTCGTGGCGGCGGTCGCGGCGGGGGATGCAGTGCGGCTCATGACTGGCGAGGCTCCCGGTGTGTATCGCGGTGTGATGTATGGTGCGGCACGACGCGAACGAACTTCTGCAGCGTGTGGGCGTCGTCGCCGATCACGCCCCGCTTGATGCCCGCGGTGTGCACGACCTCGCTCACATAGATGTCGCCCCGGGCGTCGACCTCGATGTCGTGCGGGGCGAAGAAGTCGCCCAGCCGGCAGGGCTCGGCGCCGCCGCCCCAGCGGGCGAGCAGATCGCCCTCGCGAGTAAAGAGGCTCACGCGGCCCCCCGTCGTCTGGCCCGGCTGCGGCACGTCCCCGGGGAACAGGCCTGCTCGAAAGCCCAGTTCGGCGACATGCACGATGCCGCGGCCGTCGATGAACACCTGGCAGGGCCGCGCGACGTCGTTCCAGATGTCCACGAGGTCGCCTGACGGCGTGAACCGCTGGATGCGGCTGTTCTCGCGGTCGGCCACATACACCAGGCCACCGTCGTCGATCGCGATACCGTGAGGCGCGTGAAACTGCCCCGGCTCGCGACCGGGCTCGCCCCACGACCGCACGAGCCGGCCGTCGGGGGCGAACACGTGCACCCGCGCGTTGCCGTAGCCGTCGGCCACGACGATCTCGCCGTCGGCCGCGATCGCCACGTTCGTCGGGAAGTTGAACGGCCCGGCCGATCGCCGCACCTCGCGGTAATCGACGCTCGTGGCCCCCGTATCGGAGAAGACCCCGGGCGTGCCGAGCGTGAGGAGCATCTCGCCGTCACGCGTGAACTTCCGCACGCAGTGGTCGAGGTCGTCGGTGCACCAGACGTTGCCAGCGTGGTCGATCGTGATCCCGTGAGGCCGGGCGAACACTCCCTCGCCCCAGGTGCCGATGAGCGTCCCGTCGGCCTCGAGCACCACCACCGGATGCGGGCCGCGGTTGAACGCATAGACGCGGCCTTCGGCATCGGTCGCCACCGCCGTCACCTCCACCATCCCGAGGTCGCGGGGCACCTGCGACCACCGCGGGGCGGGGACGTAGGTGAAGTCGCCCGCGCCACAGACGACGGGATCGTCGGCAAGATCAAGATGCGGAGCGTTGAGCGTCACGGACTGGTGTGCTGCAGACATTGAGTTCGACATTCAGTTCGTGGATGGCACCGGGGCCCGTCGAGCTGCCCACGCCGGCGGGCTGCCGGTCGTCTGCGTCGCGATCCGGCAGAGCCGCTTGTCGATCGTCACGTAGAGCGTGTGCGCGTCGTTCCCGGTGCCAAACTCGACGTTGCTCGGGATTCCGCGCCAGTCGTCGAAGCCGCCCGACTGTTTCGCCGGCCCGGTCTGGAGAAACGCGAGCCGCTGGCCGTCCGATGCGATGACGAGCACACCGGGCCGCGCGAGGCTGCGGCAGGCGATGTAAAGGTTGCCGCTGGAGTCGACGGTGATCCCGTCGGGGCCGTTCTCCGCGCCGAAATCGACGAGCGTCCGCCGCGGGCCTGCCACACGGCCGTCGGCGTCGAGCGGAAACGCAACCACCCGCATCGCGCCCTGCGGCGGCGCGGGGTCCTTCGGCGACTTCCTGTTGCCCCCGTTGTTGTGATCCCCTACGTAGAGCGTTTTCTCATCGGGGGCGAGCACGATGCCGTTGGGCATCTCGACCTCGCGGGTGATCTTGACCACGCGGCCGTCGCGATCCACGCGGTAGACGGCCCGCTCATCGAGCTCGCGGGTTTCGTTGCCCGCATAGAAAGGATCGGTGAAGTAGATCCGGCCGAGCCGATCGACGCAGAGATCATTGGGGGCGTTGAGACGCTTGCCGGCGAACCGGTCCGCGACCGTCGTCGCCGCGCCGCTTCGCAGGTCGTACCGCCGGATGCAGCGGCCGCCGCCGTCGGCCCCGTCGGCCGCGAGCAAGAACCCTTCCGCATCGAAGGTGAGCCCGTTCGCCTTCCCCGCCTTCGCGGTGAACACGGAGAGCCGTTTCGTGGCGGGTTCGAACCGATTGATGATCGTGTCGTGTCTGGTGCCAAAAGGCATGTCTGTGAAGTAGATACTGCCGTCGGGCGCGACGGCCGGCCCTTCCGTGAGCCCGCTCTCGAGATCGGCCGTGCGTTCGTAGACGCACTCGAGCCGCGCATCGGCCGCAAACACGGGATTCACTAGCGGTTCAATGGCAGGCTGAAACGTATCGCCCCGCGCGGCCACAGCCGCGGCGGCCACAACGACGCTCCCAATCACGATGGTCCCCGCCCACGAACGCAGCATGTGATGAATGGATCCGTCGAGCCGACCGTTGCACCGGAATCACCCCGAGAGCCGCCGACCGCACCGCCGCATACTGGCCCTCCGGACATGAGCCCGAGAATAGGGCCGCGGCCCATGCCCGTCCTGTCACCAGCGGCCGAAACCCTGTGAAAAACGGACGAATGGCTCTCGGGGCATTGTGGCCGTCATTGGAAAATCGCCACACTGAACGACCTATGCGAGGACATCGTCCAGCCACGAAAGGCTCGTTCACGACCGGCCGTCGAGCCGTGCGGTCGGCCGCCCCGGCTGCCGAGCTCGTGGCCGACATGAGCTACCTCGCCTACGTGCGGCCGACGCCGCCGCCGTTCGCGCAGTTCGTGTCGGGGCATTTTCCACCGCGCACTTCCACGCAGCGTCACCGGCATCACTGCCTCGCCATCCACGGCTGCCTTCAAGGCCCGCTCATTTTGGAAACGACGAAGGGGAAGCAGTCCTTGGAGGTGGGGGACTTCTGCCTCTTGGCGCCGGAGCTTGATCATTACTGGCAGAATCCCTCACGGCAGACAGGCGCGACGTTCGGCCTGCTCGTGGATACTGGCCACCCGGGCCGCTGGCCAGCCGCGACCGGCGTCGCGGAGAGCTGCGGCCGGCTCGCCCCGTTCGTCGCGGGCATCCACCTCTTTCGCACGGCGCACGACGAGGAGCTCCAGCGGGCGTTCTGGGCTGCCGCGGACCATCTCACGGCGATCGAGCCGCGAGAGACGATCGCCGTCACCGGAGCGCTCCTGTCACTGGTGGGCGTTTGCCTGCAACGTCTCGAAGGCAAGCACGACGGACCGGCGGCGCCCAACAACGACCTCGCCGTCGAGATCCGCCGCCTGCTCCTGGCCCGGGTGAACGACCGTCTCTCGATCGCCGAGATCGCGCGGGAGCTGCGAGTGAGCCCGACGAGCGCCAAGGAGCTGTTTCGCAAGGCGTTCGGCACCGGCATCATTGCCTACCACAACCAGCTCAAGATCTGGCAGGCGAAGCGGCTCCTGGCCGACCATTCGCTCACGGTGGACCAGGTGAGCCGCAAGCTTGGCTTTTCGAGCCACTCCTACTTCAGCCAGGTGTTTCAGCAGCACACCGGCCGCTCCCCCTCCGAGTTCCGCCGCGGCGCGAAGCCATGATCGGCCTCCCCGCATGGAAGCCCAAGGCGTGAGCCGAAGGGGCGTTCAACGCCGCCCGTCACCCTTGGCCGTAACCGCGGGCCTGCGATCACGGGCCGACTAAAAAACCCTCCCGACCGGCCGCATCTCGTAGCCGTTCGTCGAATGCGAGAAACCCTGCCTGGGCCGTGCGGCCTCCCGCCATGACGATGGCCGCCGCAAGCTGCATCGCGTCGGCCGCTCGCAAAGCATGCACCCGAAGGAGGCGGCAGGCCGTCTCCCGCACCGATTCCGACGGCAGTATTTCATTCCATCCGACTGCGAGGCTGCGCAAGACGTCGATCGCCTGCGCCGACTGACGAGATGACAGGGCCCCGCCCAGCTCGAGCCGGGCGATGGCCGAGGTGCATTCGATGCTCGTGCGCCGCATGCGGACCTCGCGACCCGACCGGACTTTGCAATCAAGGCGTTGTAGCCGAATACAAAAGGCCTTTCCATGCTGCATTGCTCGCTGGTCCGGCCGTACCTTCTCTCCCGAGAAAATCACGCGCACAGCGTCGCGGGCCTTGGCCCCTGAGCCGTCGAGAAACATCTCGATGCCCGCCGAACGGCGGTGGCCGAATCCCGGCCTCGCGTCCGAATCTGACAGAATTTCGTCCTCGATTCCCGTGGGGAGGACTCTCGCCGGTCATAAAATTGATTCGATAAGTCGTAAAGAACTTCGTGCCCTCAGACCCGGCGGCCCGCCAATGAAGCCATCCCCCGCGATTGTCGTCGCGATCGTCGCCTGCGGCTGGATCGCCGCGGCCGGGCGGCAGGCAGATGCGGCCCCCGCTTCGCCGACGGTCGAGGCGGTATTTGCGGCCCATTGCATCCGCTGCCACGGGCAGGATGGCGAGGTCAACGGTGAGTTCGACCTGCGGATGTTCCCAGCCGCCGCCGACCTCAAGGCCGATCCCCACCTGCTCACCAAGGTCCTCGAGGCCGTGAAGGATGGCGAAATGCCTCCCGAGGGAGAGGGCCGGCTCGAAACGGCGGAGCGGGACGCCCTCGTGAGCCAGCTCGACGCCATGTTCGCCGAAAGCCTCAAGACGCGCGCCCCCCCTGGCCGGACGCCCATCCGCCGCATGAATCGGTTCCAGTACGGCAACGCCGTCACCGACCTTCTCGATCTGAAGGTCGATCTCTTCGCCCTCCCTGAATGCGTGGCCCGCGACATCTCCGGCTACTTCCAGCCCGAGACGGGGAAGATGCCCGACAAGCTCCAGGTCGGGAACCGCATCCTGGGCAAGGGCCAATTGATCGTGCCCCGCCTCGAGAACGTCGTGCCCTTTCCGCAGGATCCGAAGGCCGCCAATGGCTTCGACAATCGCGGCGACCTCTTGTCACTCACGCCGCTCTTAATGGAGTCGTTTCTCGAATTGGCAGGCTCCATCGTCAATAGCCCGAACTTCGGCCCACAGACCTGCGGCATCTGGCAGAGCACGTTCAAAGCCCCGCCGGCGACCGAGCCTGCGGAGCGGGCTCTGGCCGCGCGGCTGCGGCCGTTTCTCACGCGGGCTTTTCGCCGGGAAATCGATGCCGAAACCCTCGGCCGCTACGTCGCCTTCGCGAACGAACGCCTGAAGGCCGGCGCCGCGTTTCCCGACGCCATGAAGGCGGCCACCAGCGCGGCCCTCGCGTCACCCCGATTCCTGTATCTCGGCGACGGCATGACCACGAGCGCTACTCCCGAGCCGCTCGACGCCTACGAACTCGCCTCCCGGCTTTCCTTCTTCCTCTGGGCCAGCGGCCCGGACGACGAGCTGCTCTCGGCAGCCGCCTCGGGCGCCCTCCGCAATCCCGACGTCCTGGCTGCCCAGGCCGACCGGATGATGAACAGTCGCCGGATGAAGCGATTCTGCGATGCCTTTGGCGTGCAGTGGCTGAAGGTCGAACACCTGACGTCGTCGGAGCCCGACAAGAAACTCTTCTCCGACTTCCACACCTTCGGGATCGTGTCGCATGCTCACCGGGGCAGCGTGCACATGATGATCGAGCCCCTGCTCGTCTTCGAGACGGTATTCGTCGAAAACCGCCCTGTACTCGACCTCATCCACTCCGACTTCACCTACCGCACGCCGCAGCTGCAGCAATTCCTCACCAAGGCCGCAAAGATTTCGCCACCGATCGATGGCCCGAACTGGTCGGAAACGCTCGGCTTCGACCGCATGCCCATCACGTCGAAGCGCGAAGGAGGCGTGATCACCACCGCGGGAATCATGACGATGACCTCCGGTCCGGCCGAAACGAAACCGATCACCCGCGGAAAGTGGGTCGTCGAGACCATTTGGAATGACCCGCCACCGCCCCCGCCGGGCAACGTGCCGGGCATCGAGAAGGTCGCGGCAACCGGCACCGATTCAAAGCCACTCACGCTCCGCGAGAAGTTCGCCCTCCACGCCTCGAGCGCCGCCTGCTCGGCCTGCCACGCGAAGATCGATCCTTACGGCTTCGCCCTGGAAAACTACGACCCCGTCGGCCGCTGGCGGGATACCGATGGTCACGGCCAGCCCATCGACGCGAGCGGCATGCTGTTCGGCCGCATCTCTTTTGCGACGGTGGAGGAGTTCAAGGACGCCCTGCTCGTCGAAAAGGAGCGATTTGCCCGCGCCTTCGCCGGCCACCTGCTCAAATACGCCCTGGGCCGCGAACTCGTGCCCGTCGACCGCCCCGCCCTCGACCGCATCGTGGCGGCCGCCGCCCCGGGCGGCTACAAGATCCGCGACCTCATGAAGCAGGTCGTCGCCAGTGAGCCATTCCTCACGAAGGTCAACCCGGAGAAGGCACCATGACGATTCCACGTCGCACGTTTCTGCGAGGCGTGTCCGGGGCGGCGCTAACGCTCCCGAGCCTGGAAAGCCTCCACGCATCGGTCGCAGCGAAGCCCGCTCCGCGGGTCGTCTACTGGTACGTTCCCACGGGGGTCGTCCGCGAGGAGTTCTTTCCCGGTGAGCAAAAAAATCCGGAACGCATCTACCAGGGGCCGCACGCCCACACCTCCACCCGCACGCTGCGGCCGCTCGATCCGATCGCCCACAAGGTGACGCTCGTCACCAACCTCGATCGGACCTGGCTCGACGCCAGCGACCAGCACGAGCAGTGCGGCTGCTGCTGGCTTTCGGGCATCGACCCGCGGACCCACAAGACGAGCCGGATGCCCCAGGGCCGCACGCTCGATCACGTGATCGCCGAGCGGCTCGGCACCGACACGCCGTTCCGCTCGCTCGAATTCAACGGCAATCCCCACCACGACAACCGGGAGTCGATCCACTACGACAGCATCTCCTGGTATGGACCGGACTATGCCGCCGGCAACATGAAGGATCCGCAGGCGATCTACCGGCGGCTGTTCGCCGGGGCCGGCACGGCGCCGTCGGACCGGATCACGAGCCTCGTGCTCGCCGACGCCCGCTCGCTCTCGGCGCGGCTCGGCAGCGACGACCGGCACAAGCTCGGGGAGTACCTGGAATCGATCCGGGCGATCGAGCAGCAGATGGACCGGCTCGTCGGCCTTCGGTCGGAGCTCGACAAAATGCAGCTGCCGGAGCCGTCGGTGGCCCATCTTCCCCGTGGCGACTACCTCAAGCTCTTCAGCGACATGATGGTGGCGGCGCTGCAGGTGGGGCTCACTCGCGTGGCCACGATGATGGTGGCACCAGAACGCTGGGACACGCCTTATCTCTTCGACGGCGTCTCCGACAAGCCGCAGAGCCACCACCTGCTCTCCCATGCCGGTTGGAGCGATGAACTGCGGAAGATCGACGAATTCCACGTGGAGCAGTTCGCCTACCTCATCCAGAAGATGGATGCGATCCGCGAGCCCGACGGTTCGACGCTCCTCGACAACTCGATCGTCACCTACGGCTCAGGGCTCGGTCAGGGCGCCCGCCACGAATACAAGCGGCTACCGACCGTCGTGGCTGGCAGCGGCGGCGGGAGACTCAAGACCGGCTTCCATCTCGACTGCAAGCCAGGCACACCGCTCGCGAACCTCTGGGTTGCCCAGGCCCGGGCCGTCGGCGTCGAGCTCGATGCCTTCGCGGACAGCAGCGGTGCCTTGGAAGACATCGTTGCGGTCGGCTGACGAACGCCCAACGCCTTGGCGGTGGGGCGCTCAAGGTAGGCACACATACGCCCGGTCACGCCATGAACGGGTTCTTCGCATGTCACGGCGTGACATGCCCACTTCGCCCGCGAGGTTCGCTGGCGCGGCGACCGAGGTTGCCGTAGCGGTAGTAGTTGTGTGAGATGCTCTGCTCGCGAAGATGCCGGAGCAGCTCGATTCGGCCCGCCGCCACGACCGGCACGTCTGTCGCCGCAATAGTGTGCGGGCGCACACTCCTCCCCTCCCCGCCCGGGTGCGCCCATGGTCGCCGCTCTCGCCGCGTCTCCGGCGCGGTCCAAAGTCCGCCCGCACTGCGGCTCGGCGAGTTCCCGCCGCTAGGAGCGACGCCGGCCGGAGAGGACACCGCTCTACAGAATCGTCGCAGAGCACCTCGAAGGCTGGATCGAGAATCGGGCGGTCGCCGGGCAGCCCGTCTAAACGCACATCGAAGGAGAACTGCGGTCATACCTCACCTGCGGGATCCTCTGCTTAGGATTCGGCAAGGCACGCTGTGCGTCGTGCGGCCAGGGTTTTGTCGTGGCCTTCTCGTGCAAGGGCCGTGGCCTCTGCCCCTCATGCAACGGCCGCCGGATGGCGCAAACAGCTGAGCATCTCGTCGACAGCGTCCTTCCCTCGGTACCTGGCCGGCAATGGGTGATTTCGGTGCCAAAGCGACTCAGAGGATTCCTTGCGGACCGGCCCCCGGCCGTCGCGGCCCTGACGCGGATCTTTTTCGGCGAGATCGAACGGCTGCTCTGCAGGGCGGCGGATCCAACCCGTGACGGCAACAGGCGGATCGCGGATCGCCCACGCCTCGGCGTCGTTTCCTTTTTGCACTGCTTCGGATCGGCGCTCAATCACAATGTGCATCTGCACATGTGTGCCACCGACGGCGTCTTCGTGCCGACCGGTGACGGGCCGCCGGCGTTCCTGCCGGCTCGGCCGATCACCCAGACCGATCTGGCCACGCTCACCGAGAAGGTGCGCCGTCGTGTCTTGCGGTGCTTCCGCATGCAGCGGCTCCTCGACGCCGATGCGGCCGCCGACATTCTCGCTCGAGAGAACAGCGGGTTCTCGGTGGATGCGAGCGTGCAGATTACGCTCATCGACCGCGACATGCCGAGCTATTTTGAAGGCCTTGAGCACCTGCTGCGATACTGTGCCCGTCCGCCTTTTGCGCTGGAGCGGCTTGGTGAAGACGGCCGCATTGCCCGCGTCCGCTACGTGCTCCCGCGGTACAAGGCGGCCAACTGGGGTGGCCCGGGTCGCTCGCGAAAATCCACCCGGCCGGGGGCCAACGGCGTCGTCGCACTCTCGCCATTCGATTTTCTGAACAGGCTCTCGGCCCTCGTGCCACACCGGAAGCATCGACACCGGTATCACGGGGTTTTCGCCCCGCATCACAAGCTCAGGCCCGTCGTCACGGCACTCGCCATCGGGAATGGCGGCAAGCGGCGCGATGCCGCGACCGTCGGGCATGCGGTCGGCGGACATGCAGCGGGCGGAGATGCCACCGGCGACTGCTTCGACTAACGCGACAAACTGCGATCACACGATACCTCGCGGATTGCCTGGGCTAAGCTCATGGTCCGGGTGGGCGAGGAGTTTCCACTCGAGTGCCCGAGGTGTGGCGGTGACATCTGTCTCATCGCGTTCATCACCGAGCCGGAGCCGATCCGGAAGATCCTTACCCCCTCGGCGAACCGCTCGAACCGCCGCCCGTCTCTCCCGCCCGTGGCCCGCGGACCGACTGGAGAGAACTCGTGCAGGCCCATGACGACCGGGCGATTTTTCAGGCGTCGCCCGACGAACTGCCTGCGATCGACATTTACTCGCTGTGAGGCCGACGCGACCAACCCACCGATGCCCGGATGCGGACAAGGTCTGTGCCGAGCATGAAAATTTTGCTCTCGCGGGGGGACAGAGCCCGGAAATTCCCGTGACGACCGGCCCGGCAGGCATCAGCCAGGAACCAACCGGGGCTCACACGCAACTCACCGTCCGGACAACGGCGGAGGAAGTGCCATTGACCGTGCTATCCTCCGCAATGCGATGGCTCGGAAGTGCAGTCGCTAAATACCGCACGAAAACACGGCATATTCCTTGAGCGGCCGTTTGGTATTAGCCGCGATCTTTCTTCAAGGAATATGCCAATGCATGAAATTTTGTCCGAGCGAGTCGCCGCACTGGCGCGGCTCGCAGCGACGATTCGGTCCGGCCTCGAAGAGGCCGAGGCCACGATCCCGTCGATCAATGACCAACTTTCCCAACTGGCAATGCTCGGGATCACTAGTCATCAGGTCGAAGGGCCGAGCATCTACGCTCGACCCGCTGGCTTGACGAACGACAACAGCGACGAGGTCTGTGTCTTTCAGGCCGTGCTGCTGATGCCTGGGGGGATCGGGGCCGCGGCTTGGAATGCCGAGGAATACAACGAGCATCTCCTCTGCTCCTTCGGTGAGCAGGTCGATCTCCGCGGTCGATTCTTGCCGTAGGGGAAGTTGCTGCCGGTGGTGCGGGCGATGCTCGTCAAGCACGTGAACCACATGGTCGGCAGTTTGCTTCGTGATGTCCGACTAATTGATTCCTGAATGCTGATGCCCGCCCTCGTTGGCGGCGTGATTCGTTTTCCGGTAGCTGGTCAGCGTTGATCAGCCAGCCTTGGCCGTGGTGGCTACCGCCATTGCGAGCCTCAGTTCTCTTGCCGCCGGCGACGCTCGCCGGCGGCGTGCCCCTTGTTCCCGGTTTCCCGGGGGAGAGTGCGCAGATGGTATTTGATGAGCATGAAGATGACCGCGAGGTGAATGCCTCGGTAGCAAAGCTGCTCGGCGAGTCGGTGCAGTTGGTGCGGCAGCGTGGGTTCCACGTGGTCGACACGGCGCGCCGGGACGACGAGCCCGACGTCGTCGACATGGCCGAGTTGACCGGCGGCCTCGATTGGGACCGCGACCTCGAGCCGCGGCTCTATATCCGTTGCGGCCGCCGCAAGCGGCGGGCCGCCTGATTCGTGACGAAGACCGACCGGTGGCGTGCTGACTGGGGCCGACGCGGCTCCCGGGCACGCCGTCGGTTCTTTTATTACAGGTACACCACCAATGAACAGATCCAGACCAGAGGAGCCCGATCAGGGCCCCGACGATGACCGAGGGGCGGAGCGACGCGACATCGATCCACCCTATCCATATCACTTTCCTGCGAGCGTCCATCGGTTTCGGCGGTTACTCGCCGAGTTGATTGCGAGGCGAATACTGGCGGAACGGCGCCGCCCGCCAGATGCAGGCGAGGCCAAAAAAGCCTGACCGCAGCGTGAAGCTCCCGGGGCCGGCGACTTATTGCTGGCTCCGGGAGCCACGCGGGCGGACGGTGGATGGGCAATTCGAAAAATGTTTTGTTTCGTGGCGATGGAACTTTAAAATTGGGTTTCGGGATGGATCCCGTAGAGCCCGTTCGCGGCCGGTGTGGTGGCGGGGGCGACGACAATCAGACTCATGGAAGGGTGCCATGCGCCACTCGCAACCTGCCTGCCATTTGGCGGCAAACACCATAGCTGCGTCGATCGAGGATCGTCTGGCTGCAGGGGTGAAGCTCTACGTCGACGAAATCTTCGATCGCACGATCGTTGCCCTGCACTCGCTGCTCGAGCCAATCGGCATCGATGTCGCCAGGGCGAAGTTCGCACCGGGCTTCATGGCCGAGTTGGCGGCGGTCGTGCAGGTTGCCGCTTGGGAGGACGCCGGGCTGCGGCACCTGATCCCGCTCGACTTCCCACCGGCCGCGAAAGCAATGTCGGATGTCGTCTGGCGGTACCACGTCGACCCGATGTCGTTTATGGACCCAACTGCTGGCACGGCGGTTTTCAATCGCGTTGTCGAGGCGTGGGCGACCCACTGCCATCCCGACGCCCGGGAGATGCTGGGGTGCGACATCGTGATGTCTCGGCCGCCGAGTCCAGCAGATCAGGTGGCGGCGTTCGCACCCGTGATCATGTCCATCGCCGAACGAAGCAATACAAAGGAGCAGAGCCATGACGCGTAGCAACCAGAATGGTCGCCGCCGGCAACGCGTGACCCGAAAGCGACCAATCGGCCGCGGGGCGATGTACGGCCGCCGCAGCCAGAACAAGAACAAGCAGGAAAATTCATTCGCGTATCAAGTCGAGGTCGCGATGAAGCGGGCCCGGGAGTTGAACGTCCCGCTCGCTGTTGATGCAGCGCTCGTGGCCGAGGCAGAGCGGACCGGGGCCTGCAATATCGGTGACCTCTATGTCGACGACGGGATCTCGGGCTCCGAACTTAATCGGCCGGGCCTCGACAAGCTGATCGCCGATCTCAAGGCTGACCGGTCAATATCCCACTTGTTCGTTCATAAGCGGGATCGGCTCGCGCGGCCGCACCGGACGTCTGATGGCTCCCGGCTCGAAGAGGAGATTCTCGAACTGGGCGTGACGATCGTCTTCGAGAACGAGATCGTGGAGCCCAGGCGGCCCGGCGAAGATGACACGGCGGAGGTTGTCATCCGCAATATCGAGTATTCGCGGAGCGGTCGCTACAGCTATGAGCTCAGCGACCGTGTCCTGAAGACGGCCAGGGTCATTGCCGAGCAGGGGTACCGTCTGGGTGGCCCGGCCCCGTTTGGATTTGTCCGGATCCTCGTCGACGCCAACGGGAAGGAGATGGAGGAGTTGCCGCCGCGGAAGAAGGTGGATCAGCCCGGCTGCCATGTGAAGGTCAAGCCCAAGGAATGGGACAAGATCAGAGTGTGGCTCTGGATGATCGAGCTGGCCGAGAAGGGGCTTGGCGTGCGCGCGATTGCCAATCGGCTTACGGAGAAGGGTATCCCGACCCCTGCCGCGGGCACGAAGCGAAAGCGCAAGGGTGTTGATGTGCCGGTGAGCACCGCCTGGCATGCGGAGACGGTGAAGCAGCTACTGCAGAACCCCGTGATCATTGGCTTGCAGGCATACGGGCGGCAGTCCGGCGGCACCCACAAGCGTTGGTCGCCCGATGGCCCGCGCGACATCGATGACCGCGACGTGTGGGTCGATGCCGATGGGTGCGAACAGTTGCGGCTCATCTACAATGAGCCCGGGGAATACGTGACGGCCCCGGCGGGCTACGAGCCGCTGGTCGATCCAGAGCGTTGGCACCGGCTTCAGGAAACGCTGGCGAACAGTACCAACCCACAAAAGCGCAGGCCGCGATCGCGGTCACTCAACACTTATCCGCTGGGTACCCGCGTTCACTGCCTCGACGAGGGTTGCGGGGAATTGATGCACGGCCACAAACTCCACGGCGAATTCAAGTATGTCTGCAGCCGCTACGAGGACTCCGACGGCAGGGAGTGCGAGCACAACACGATCTCGTCGGACCGACTGTTTGAGTTTGCGTGCCGGATGGTGACGCACGGACTCGCTTTTCAGGCCGGAGAGGACGCCCTCCGCGAGAAACTCCGGGAGCACGCCCTGCGGCTGCGATCGGCGACGCCGGACTCGCTGCGGAAGGAGCAGGCCGATTACTGGGAGGCCAAGGTCGCCGCCCTGAAGGCCGATGCAGAGACCGCCGGCAGGCGCATGGCGGTCGAGCGGGACGACGCGGCCTACGAGATTCTCAAACGGGAAAACTCACGGCTGACGGCCGAGGCGCTGAAGGCGAAGGCCGAACTCGCCAAGGCGACAGCTGCCCTCTCGGGCAGCGATGAGTTTTCCGCCGACGAGGAAGTCGAGGCCGCCGTCCGGATCGCCCGGCATCTCTCCGCCGCGCTTGCGGATCCAGCCAATCGGGAGGAAGCCTGCGACATCTTCCGTCGGCTCGGAATCAAGATCGGCCTGACGTTCGGCGAGCAGAAGTTCGGGCCGAAGCGGATGGTGCGGCGGCTTAAGGGAGGCGTGGTCGTCTACGGCGACGCTGATTTCCCTGCCGCCGCCCGCTCCACGTTCGACACCGCCGAGAACACACTAACGGGGTCTCCAGCCACCAACCCGTTCGCCAGAGCGTTGCTGGCGGCCGTGGACCCCAATGCCCGTAAGGAGGCTCGCAAGAGCCTCGATCGCCGCCAGGCCGTGGACACCACGAGCACGGCCCCAAGCGGCAAACCCGGCCGAAAGACGGCCGGGGGCCTGACCAGGGAGAAGTCGTTCGGTCGCGCCAATAGCAGCGGCCGGACTTGAACCGGCGACACCCGGCTTATGAAGCCGGTGCTCTAACCAACTGAGCTACGCTGCCCTAACGCCTCAAACTATACCGTCTCCCACCACCGCCGCCAGCGCCTCGGGCTTGAGCGTGTGTGCACTGCCGAAGCCGGCCACGAACCTGGCCGAGAGCGGCGTCAATGCCACGATCGAAAAGTCGCCGAGTTGAAAGAAATCGGCAGCCTGCGGATGACGGGTGAGGTAGGCGCCCTTCAGCGTGCCGAAGTCGGGATGATCCAGCGGGATGAATTCAGCGACCGCGGGGATCGACACCCGCGGCAGCGCCTGAGGGAGCGCCGCATCCTCCGGCGCCATGATCAGCAGGCACACCTCCGGCGACTCGAGCATCTGCCGCGTGTGTGCGGCCAGCCGGCTCACGTGCGTGACCAGCCGGATGCGATCCGTGCTGCGGGCGATGGCGAACGGGATCATCGAGGCGGCCGGACGTCCCTCGTGCAGCGTGGCGAGCGTTGCGACGCGTCGGTTGAGCAGCAGCGATCGTAGAAGCTGCGACGACGCAGGATCGAGGCTCATGAGAAATGTCTCGTGGGGAAAAGCCGTAGAGGGGCGTGGCTGAAGAAACGACGTCGGATCACGAGGCCTCTGAAAGCTCTCGACAAAGAGCCCGAAAATCATCAAGCCGATGCTCGACGACCGTGCGCACGACCTCCGGATCGAGCCGTCGGTATTCGTGAACCGCGATATTGCGAAACCCGACCATGCGCCGCATGCGGTCGGCAACTGGTTGTGACAGCACGCGTTCGCGCTCCAAGAGCGTGAATGCATCGGCGCTGTCGGCGGGGACACCGAGTCCCCGGCGGGAAACCTCACGGCAGGCGGCATCGATCGCCTGCTCGCATGCCCGCTGTAGGTTTAGCACGACAGCGTCGAGCACGATCGGCTCGCGCAGCCTGGCGAGGTCGCCAGCGACGTAGTCGCGAACGGCCCGCAGGCAGCGGTCGATGCTTACCAGTTTTTGCATGACCACGTCATCGGGCACGGAACTTCTCCTGCATGGCCGCCGTTGCCGCCTGTCGGTTGGCCGCGAACGCGGCGTGATCCGCGAGCGCATGAGTCGTGAAAAAATCCGCCTCACGTGCCGGCGGCACCAGCGCACGGCCTCGCTGCGTGGCCTCAACCCGCAGGAGACCACCGGCCCTGCGCAGATCCACAAGATCGACGTGCGCTCCCAGCCGAGTCGCCAGCCTGCCCGAGACGTCGAACAGCATGACCTGGTCGAGCACCGAGTCACAGAGGACCGCGATATCGATGTCACTGTCCGCCCGGCTGCTGCCCTGCGCGCGGCTTCCGTAGAGCCAGGCGCCCAGTAGGCGCTGCCCGGGGAACGCGGCTGCCAATTCCTCGGCGACGGCGGCGGGAATGCGATCGAGTGCGACCATAATCAATGATCAGTCTACCCGCCCGTGATCATGCCGTGCGGCTCGGGGACAGCAGGATCACGGCCCGCTTGCCGTCGCTGTGATACGGGTCGCCGGTGAGGTTTCTGTGGGGGGCGGCGCGGGTGCAGGCGCCCACGCCGGCCACGTAGCCTGCGGCAGTCGCCCGGCCGTTCGTCATGAGGTCTTCGATCACGTAGTCGCGCGACTCGTCGACGTCCGGGTCGATTCGGTGGGTGGTGAGGTTCCAGGCCCGGGTGGTGAACCGGACGCCGATGTCGCGGCTCACCTGGCCCACCCACACGGGCTTCTGCTCGAACGACAGCGTGGTGAGCCAGAGCCGGAGGTGGAGCCGCTCGTTGATCGAGTGCCGCGTGCGCTGCAGCGCGAAATCCTGCTGCCGGCCGAAGAGATGGAGCGAACTGACGGGCGAGTAGCGATAACTGGAGCCGAGCAGGAACGCCCGCACGGTCTTCCAGCACGTGGCGAGCGAGATCGCCTCGCTCTCGTCCCAGCGGGCGGCAAAGGCGGCCAGCAGCGTCTCGAAGTCGCCGATCACGACGAGGTTGACCGGATCGCCCGCCCGCGTCCCGGCCGCGTTGCTCGTGGCCGGTGGCAGTGCCTCGAGCCTTGCGACGAGCGTGTCGATCGAGCACTCCTCCACCGATGCGGGAGGTCGGAGCTTTGCGAAATCCTGATCGTGGTAGTCGACGGCGATTCCCGGCACCGGCACGGTGAACCTGAAGTCGGAGACGGCTTGTGTGTGGGCTGCCTCGCCAGCGGACGGCCGGGCCTCGGCTCCGGCGAGCGATTCGGCGATGCCACCGACGCTCGTGAGCCGCACGTGCACCGCCTTCGTGCCGAGGTCGAGGGTCGTGAACACGAAGCCTTCGGCAGTCTCGCCCGGCGCGATGGGCCGCAGCCGAAAGCCGCGGCTGCGAAAGAAGTCGTCCATCCGCCCGTTGCCGAGCCACGCCGTCACGAGCTTGAGCGGCACGAGCGCGAACAGCGGCACGAACAGCCACGCCATCGCGCCGAAGGCCGACAGCCGCCGCGTGATCGAGAAGTGTGTCGCGCCCGCGGCCTCGAGCGGCGTGAAGTAGCGCGGGTCGATCGTCACGAACTGCAGCCGCAGGCTCTCTGGCGAGCGGTTCGTGATCCGAAGGAACACCGGCTGAATGCCGCGCCGCGCCAGGTCGACGCCGAACAGCTTCCGGCTCTCGGCGGCCGTCAGCACCGCCACGGTGACCGCCGCCCGGTCGTTCTCCTGCGCGAGCGCGCGTTCGAGAAACCCAGTGAACGCATCATCCGGCTCATACGGCGTCGTGATCAGCCGCCAGAGATACGCAAACATCGTCTTGCAACTCACATCGACACTGCCGTTCATCTTTCAGCACGGGAGGTTCGGGGCGGTCCGTGCTCCGAGAGCCGGCGTAGCTGACCAGCGAAGCCATGGATGGCGGAGCGCAGGCAGGTCCGAGTGAGCGGAGGGCTGGAGGCCCGCAGCGAACGTCCGGCGACGGGGCATGGGCCGCCCCGAACCGGGGCGCACCCATGCCCGTCGCCATCACGTGTGACCGTTACTCAACGAGCGCGCACGACGCCGCGACAACGGCGTCGATCTTGTCGTCGGAAAGGCCGCCCTTCGCGAAGGCATGGTTGGCCTTCACCTTGCCCTCCTTGTAGCAGACCACCGTGACGTCGGCGTCGGGGGCGATCTTGAAGTCGGCGGGGCCGTCCTTCGCGTCTTCGGGCACCACGAACGCGATCCGCGAGAGACCGTGCTTCGTGGCGAACTCTTCGGTGGCCTTCTTCAGGCTTTCGGCGTCGGCGCCGATCATGTTGACGAAGCTCATGAGCTTTTCGTCTTGGTGCTCCTCGACCTCTTCTTCGATCTTCTTGAGGAGCTTGGCGAGCTTCTCATCGGCCGATCGGGCAAACACCATCACGACGGGCTTCGAACCCGTCTTGCAGCGGTAGCAGCCGGACCGGCCGACTGCGAAGCCGTCATCGGGGTTGCCGGCCACCTTCGTGACCGTGAACGCGCCCACCGAATCGCCCACCTGCGGGCCGCTGGTGACCTCGGCCGAAGCCGTCGCCGCCAGCATCACGACCGCCATCATCGCCATCATTGAGAAAAACTTGTGCATCACGAACTCCTGTACGAAGCCATCGTCGGTTTCGATCTTTTACTGGTCGGTGCCACGCGACAGCCGACCCGCTCTCCTTGCCCGCATCAGCGTACCGCAGGTAGCATCGCTGCCGCAATCAAACGGTGCTTTTTCAAGTTTTTCGTCATTCTCTCGTCGTCTCGGAGGACGCCCCCATGGCCACTGCCACCGCCCCGGTGAAACCCGCCCGCCCCGCGATTCACCAGACGCAGCTCTTCATTGGCGGCCAGTGGGTGCCCGCCAAGAGTGGGAAGACGTTCGACACGATCAACCCGGCCACCGAGGAAGTGATCGCCCAGGTCGCGGAGGGTGATGCCGCTGATGTCGACGCAGCCGTGCACGCCGCGCGGCAGGCCTTCGACGAGGGATCATGGCCGCGGATGGACGCCCGCGAGCGCGGCAGGATCATGCTCCGCCTCGCCGACCTCATCGAGGCGGAGATCGACGAACTCGCCGCGCTCGAGGCGCTCGACAACGGTAAGCCGGTGAGCGACGCACGTGCGGGCGACATCCCGCTGGCCCTCGATGCGCTCCGCTACTACGCCGGCTGGGCCGACAAGATCCACGGCCAGACGATCCCGATCAACGGCAACTACTTCTGCTACACGCGGCGGGAGCCCGTGGGCGTGGCGGGTCAGATCATTCCCTGGAATTTTCCGATCCTGATGACGGCCTGGAAGTGGGGGCCAGCCCTCGCAGCCGGCTGCACGATCGTGATGAAGCCTGCCGAGCAGACGCCGCTCACGTGCCTGCGGCTCGCGCGGCTCGCCCAGAAAGCGGGCGTGCCCGATGGGGTGATCAACGTGGTGCCGGGGTTCGGCCCCACTGCCGGCGCGGCGATCGTGAAGCACCCCGGCATCGACAAGGTGGCGTTCACGGGCTCGGGCGAGACGGCGCAGATCATCATGCGGCAGGCGGCCGACCAGCTGAAGCGGCTCACGTTCGAACTCGGCGGCAAGAGCCCGAACATCGTGTTTGCCGACGCCGACCTCGACGCGGCGGCCGTCGGGGCTCACGTGGGCATCTATCTCAATCAGGGGCAGTGCTGCTGCGCCGGCTCGCGGCTCTTTGTGGAAGACAAGATTCACGGTCAGTTCGTGGAACGCGTCGTGGAGATGAGCCGCAAGCGGAAGGTGGGCGACCCGTTCGATCCCGCCACAGAGCAGGGGCCACAGGTCGACAAGGCCCAGTTCGACAAGATCATGGGCTATATCGAGAGCGGCAAGCGTGAGGGCGCGACCTGTGCCGCCGGCGGGAAGCGGGTGGGCGACCGCGGGTTCTTCATCGAGCCGACGGTGTTTACGAACGTGAAAGACGAGATGGCGATCGCCCGCGAGGAGATCTTTGGCCCGGTGCTTTCCGTGCTCAAGTTCTCCGACATGGAAGAGTTGATCCGCCGGGCCAATGCCACGAACTTTGGCCTCGCAGCGGCCGTGTGGACCCGCGACGTGGCCCGGGCGCACGAGGTGGCCAAGCGGCTGCGGGCCGGCACCGTGTGGGTGAACTGCTACGACGTGTTCGACGCGGCGGCACCGTTCGGCGGCTTCAAGCAATCAGGCTTCGGCCGCGAACTCGGCGAGCGCGGGCTCGACCCGTATCTTGAAACGAAGACCGTGACCGTGAGCCTTCAGTAGACGGTGGCTGCCGATTCACGGCAGATTGCCAATCTGCCGCTACAGACGATTCAACGAGTAGGTGCAGATTGTCAATCTGCACAAAACAAGTAGGTACAGATCGGCAATCTGTGACCTGGGAGCATCGTGATGGGCAGATTCTTCGGCAAGGTGACGACCGGCGGCGGGTTCCGCGCCGTCCTGTACACGTTCAAGAAATCCCGTGAGGCGGGCGGCCTGTGGAAGTTTTGGAAGGCGATGCGTTCCAAGAACGCCTGCAAGACCTGCGCCGTCGGCATGGGCGGGCAGGCCGGCGGGATGGTGAACGAAGCGGGGCACTTTCCGGAAGTCTGCAAGAAGTCGTTTCAGGCGATGGTCGCCGACATGCAGGGCGCCGTGAAGCCGACGTTCTTCGAGACCTACTCGATTCCCCAACTGCGTGCCTTCACGCCCTACCAGATGGAGCACTCTGGCCGGCTCGTGCAGCCAGTGATCCTGGAGAAGGGCTCGCAGCACTACCGGCCGATCGAGTGGAGCGAGGCGATGGAGCGGATCACCGCGAAGTTGAAGAGGACCGCTCCCGAGGAGTCGTTTTTCTACTTCAGCGGCCGGTCGAGCAACGAGGCGGGGTTCCTGCTCCAGCTTTTCGCCCGACTCTACGGCACCAACCACGTCAACAACTGCTCCTATTACTGCCATCAGGCCAGCGGCGTGGGGCTCGCGAGCGTGATCGGCACTGGGGCCGGCACCGTGAAGCTCGACGACATGGAGCACGCCGACTGCGTGTTCCTGATCGGTGGTAATCCCGCAAGCAATCATCCGCGCATGATGCGCACGCTGATGATGGTCCGCCGCAGTGGCGGCAAGGTGATCGTGGTCAACCCGATCGTCGAGACGGGAATGGTGAATTTCTCGGTGCCGAGCGACGCCTGGTCGCTCTTCTTCGGCGCCGAGATCGCGAGCACCTATGTGCAGCCCCACGTGGGCGGCGACCTCGCGATGGTCTACGGAATCATGAAGCGGCTGCGGGAGATGCACGCCGCCAAACCGCTCAATGCCGCCGGTGAGCCGATCATCGACGAAGAGTTTCTGAGTCGGCACTGCGCCGACTGGCCCGCGCTCGCGGCGCGGCTCGACGCCCTCTCCTGGGACGAGATCGTGCGGAAGTCGGGCGTGTCGAAGCGCGAGATTCTCGACATGGCCGCGCAGTACGCCGAAAGCAAGCGGGCCGTGTTCGCCTGGACGATGGGCGTGACGCACCATCTCCACGGTGCGGCGACGGTGCAGGCGATCGCCCAGCTCGCGCTCATGCGGCGGATGGTGGGGCGACCGGGCGCCGGACTGCAGCCGATCCGCGGCCATTCGAACATCCAGGGCATGGGCACCGTGGGCGTCACCCCCACGCTCAAGAAGGCGATCTTCGAGCGGCTCGAGAGCCATTACGACGTGAAGCTGCCCACCACGAAGGGCTACGACACGCTCGAATGCCTCGACGCGGCCGACGCTGGGAAGATGCGGTTCGCCTTCTGCCTCGGTGGCAATCTCTACGGCGCGAGCCCCGATGCCACGTATGCGAAGCGGGCGATGGAAAAGATCGACTCCGTGGTCTACATGAACACGTCGCTCAACACCGGCCATGCCTGGGGCACGGGCGTCGAGGAGACGATCATCCTCCCCGTGCTTGCCCGCGACGAGGAGCCGGAGCCCTCCACGCAGGAGAGCATGTTCAGCTACATCCGGCTCTCCGACGGCGGCACTCCCCGGCACCCCACGACCGAAAAGACAGGTCCGCGGGCCGAGGTGGAGATCATCGCCGACATCGCCCGCCGCGTGCTCGGCGAGGGCGGCCCCGTGAACTGGCGCGACATGGCCCACACGAGCACGATTCGCAAGGCGATCGGGGCGATCGTGCCGGGCATGGAAGCGATCGCGGAGATCGACAAGACGAAGCAGGAGTTCTCGATTCCCGGCCGGGCGCTCGACACGCCGGCGTTTCCCACGCCCGACGGCCTCGCCCACCTGTTCGTGCACGACCTGCCCGAGCCGCCCGCCGGGCTGCAGCTGATGACGATTCGCAGCGAAGGGCAGTTCAACACCGTCGTGTACGAAGAAGAGGATCTCTACCGCAACCAGACGCGGCGTGACATCGTGCTCATGCACCCGGACGACATCGCGAGGTTCGGCCTCACGGCCGGTGGAAAATGCCGGATCACGAGCAGTGCGGGGGAGATGCGAGGGCAGATCGTGTCGGCCTTCGACCAGATCCGGCCCGGCTGCGTGGCGATGTATTACCCCGAGAGCAACGTGCTCGTGCCGAAGGCGGCCGACCCGCTCTCGCGGACGCCGGCCTACAAGAGCATCGCCGTGACCGTGGCGCCCGACGTGGCCTTCGTGCAGTTCGGCAAGCCCGAGCCTGCCCTCGTGGCCGCCGGCACGCCGCGAGACAAGATGAACCAGTGCGGGTGACTCTGTGGGGCAAGCGTCCCGCTTGCCGTGCAGCGTGCCCCGGTATGGTCCCCCGCCGCGTAACGGCCCGGCGGCCGGAGACGGGCCGCGGGCTGCCGCTCACCGCCAGCCGAGGTGGCCGGCAAGGTAGTGAAGGACCGTGTGCTCGGCCCAGAACGTCGGCGACCGCAACGATCCGCCGACAAACCCGCAGTGGCCGCCGCGCTCGGTGAGAACGAGCTCGAGGCAGGCATTGGCGGTCACCACGTCGCGGGGCACGTAGTCGCGGGGAAAAAACGGGTCGTCTTGCGAGGTCACGATCAGCAATGGATGGCGCACGGCCGGAAGGTAGCGGACGCCCGACGAACGGTGCCAATAATCGCGGGCATTCTCGAAGCCGTGCACGGGTGCCGTGTAGAGCTCGTCAAATTGAGCGAAGGTGCGGGCGGCCCGCAGCTGCTTCGGCGTCGCAGCCACACACCGGGGAAACCGTGCGAGCTTGGCGACCGCCTTTCTCCGCAGCGTTCGCAGGAGTTGCCCGCGGTAGACGGCGGCGGTGCGGGAACGACGGTCGAGATGCCGCGCGCACCGTTCGAGATCGAAGGGGGGCGAGATGGCGATTGCCGCGACGAGACTGGAGGGAACCCTCCCCGGATCCTCCCCGAGCAGCTTCATCAGGATGTTGCCACCGATCGAGAAACCGACCGCCGCAACCGGCCGTCCGGGGCGTTCGGCGCCGAGCCGCTCCAGCACCGCCAGCACGTCCCCGGTCTCACCGGCATGGTAAGCCCGCGCCAGGCGGTTTGGCTCGCCGGAACAGCCGCGGTAGTTGACGACGCAGACTTCGCAGCCCGCAGCGACGAGAGCCGCCGTCATGCCCCTGACATAGGACGACCGTGAACTGCCCTCGAGCCCGTGGAGCACCAGCGCCCATGGTCGGTCGCCGTGGCCCGGACTTTCCGACCCAAAGACGTCGACATCGACGAAGTCGCCGTCGGCGAGTTCGATGCGCTGACGCCGCAGGCCGGGAAGCATGACTGCTCGTCGCAGCGCGGTGCCCAGCACTGTCTGCACGTGACAATTGGTGAGCAGCCGTGAGGGGATGAACATCGGAGATGGGGCCGCTGCAGACATGCGTTGCTTCCGCGATACCAGCGGGGAACGTAGTGGTTTTCCAGCCGGCTGGCAACGCTCTCATCCCCCAGATCAGCGCTGGTTTTTCGGTAGAGACGCAGCGGATGATGAGAGACAGGCTGAAGCCTGTCCTAAGGTTCGAAGAGTGAGCGTTGCTCTGCCGTGGCCGCCTTGCGGCGGGGCTTCGACGCCGGCGCAGCGGCGTCGGCCTCGAAGCCGAGCAGCAGATCGCGGGCCCGGTCGATGACGTCGGTGGGCACGCCGGCCATGCGGGCCACGTGCACGCCCCAGCTCTTGTCGGCGGCGCCCGGGGCCACCCGATGGAGGAACACGAGCTGGTCGTGGTGCTGCTGCACGAGCACCTGGGCATTGGCGACGCCCGGAAGTTTCTCGAGCGCCGCGAGCTGGAGATAGTGCGTGGCGAAGAGCGTGCGGCAGCCGATTTGGGACTGAAGATGTTCGACGACGGCCTGGGCGATCGCGAGGCCGTCGTAGGTGCTCGTGCCACGGCCGACCTCGTCGAGGATCACGAGGCTGCGGGCGGTGGCCCGATTGAGGATTCGTGCGGTCTGGGCCATCTCGACGAGAAACGTGCTCGCACCACGGGCGATGTCGTCGCCGGCACCGATCCGGGCGAAGAGCCGGTCGACGATGCCGATTCGGGCCCGCTTGGCCGGCACGAAGCTTCCGGCCTGAGCGAGCACCGCACACAGCGCCGCCTGACGGATGAACGTGCTCTTGCCGCCCATGTTGGGGCCGGTGACCAGCAGGATCGCAGGCGCGCCGTCGCCGCCGGCCGCGAGCGCGAGGTCGTTGGCGACGAGCGTGCCGGCCGGAAGCAGGCTCTCGAGAATCGGATGACGCCCTTCGTCGACCAGAAGCTCACTGCCCGTCGAGATCTCGGGCCGCGCCCAGCCTCGCGATCGGGCCACATCGGCGAAGGAGGTGAGCACATCGAGCTGTGCGAGGATCTCCGTCGCGCGGTCGAGCCGCATGCGGTGCTCCGCCACGAAGGCCCGCAGCTGCTCGAGCAGCTCGATCTCGCGGCGCGTGGCCTCGTCTTCGGCGCCGAGCACCTCACGCTGCCGCACGTCGAGATCGGGCGTGGTGTAGCGCTCGGCGTTTTTCACCGTCTGCTTGCGGACGTAGTCGGATGGCACTTTCGCGGCGTGCGTGCGGCTCACCTCCAGGAAAAAGCCGAACACGCGGTTGAAGCCCACCTTCAGCGACGGGATGCCGGTGCGCTCGATCTCGTGAGCCTGATACTCGGCGATCCAGGCCTTGCCGCCCGAGGCGAGTTCGACGAGCCGGTCGTAGCGGTCGTCGAAGCCCGGGCGGATGAAGCCGCCGTCGCGTGCGTAGATCGGGCAGCCTTCGCGGAGCGTGGCGGTGATCCGGGCGGCGAGGTCGGTGCAGGGGTCGAGCCGGGCGGCGATGTCTCCGAGCAGGCCCGTCGTGCCGGCGAGCGTGGCGACGATATCCGGCAGGGCCGCGAGCGCGGTGCCGATCCGCTCGAGATCGCGCGGTCCGGCCCGGCCCGAGATCACGCGGCCGGTGAGCCGCTCGAGGTCGCCGATGCCGGTGAGCGTTTCCACGAGCCGCGCGGCCCGAGAGACATCGGCCACGAGCTTCGCCACGGCGTCGAGCCGCTCGTTGATCACGGCGAGGGCCACGAGCGGCTCTGCGAGCCAAGCGCCGAGCAGCCGGCCCCCCATCGGCGTCTTCGTGTGGTCGAGGACGCCGGCGAGCGAGCCCTCGCGCCGGCCCGACGCGCTGCCGCGGACGAGTTCGAGGCTGCGCCGCGAGACCTCATCAATCTCCATCCGATGGCCGGGCCGCCAGGCGGTGAGCGATTCGATGCGGGCGAGGGCGGTGGGTTCGTTCTCCTCGAGATACGCCACGGTCGCCCCGGCCGCCGCGATCCCCGGGAGGTCGGCCGGCAGGTCGAAACCGAGCCCTTCGAGCCGGCGGCCGCCGACGGCTTTTGCCACCGCAGCCGTGGCCTCCGTGTCGGCGAACCACCAGTCGGGCCGCGCGGTCACCGCCCGCAAGGAGCCTGCGGATGAAACCAGCTCGGTGACGACGTCGCGATCCTTCTCGGCGCAGAGCACCTCGGCTGGGTCGAGCCGGAGCAGGTGATCGGCCACGTCGTCGCGCGGGATCACCGCGCACTCGAAGCGACCCGCGGCCACGTCGATCCACGCCAGGCCCACCTGCACGCCCTGCGCGTCGGCTCGGGGCAGGAGCGCCACGAGATAGTTCGCCCGGCCAGGATCGAGGAGCGATTCATCGGCCGCGATCCCGGGCGTGACGATCCGTGTCACCTCGCGGCGCAACAGCCCCTTCGTGGTTTTGGGATCATCGATTTGCTCGCAGATCGCGACCCGCCGGCCGGCTGCCACGAGCTTCACGAGCTGGTTGTCGAGCTGATGATGCGGGAAGCCCGCCATCGGCAGGGCGTCGGGGCCCTTGTCGCGGCTGGTGAGCGTGAGATCGAGGAGGGTCGAGGCCTCGCGGGCATCGGCACCGAAGAGTTCGTAGAAGTCGCCCATCCGGAAGAGCACGATCGCCCCCGGGCACCGGGCCTTCGCCGCCTCGAACTGCTGCATCATCGGAGACGCCATGGCCGGGAAATGTAGCAGCCTTTGACCGTGCGGGGCGCCGGGCGTACAAAACAACCGACGCCAGTGCGGGCGCCGATGAGAGGCCCCTGCGATGGGGGCCTGTGAACCTGGTCAGGGCCTAACCGCAGCAGCCATAAGCAGTCGCCCCTTTGTGCGGTGGGCCTCTCATCGGCGTCCGGCTCGTTTCCTTCGGAGCCGCTCATGGCCGCATCGGCCCCCTATCAGGTCGTCGCCCGCCGCTATCGCCCGCAGCGGTTCGACGAACTCGTCGGCCAGGAGCACGTGGCCCGCGGTCTCTCCGGCGCGATCGAGAGCGGCCGGATCGGCCACGCCTATCTGTTCACCGGGGCTCGCGGCGTCGGCAAGACGAGCGCCGCGCGGATCTATGCCAAGGCGCTCGAGTGCGAACGTGGCCCGGCCGCCGAGCCCTGCAACGCCTGCGACACCTGTGCGGCGATCTCGGCAGGGCAGGATGTCGACGTGGTGGAGATCGACGCGGCCAGCAATCGCGGCGTCGACGAGATCCGTCAGCTGCGGCAAAACGTCGCCGTGCGGCCGGCCCGCGGGCGATTCAAGGTGTACATCATCGACGAAGTGCACATGCTCACACGGGAGGCGTTCAACGCCCTCCTGAAGACGCTCGAAGAACCACCGCCGCATGTGAAATTCGTGCTTTGCACCACGGAGCCCGAGAAGCTTCCGATCACGATTCTCTCGCGGTGCCAGCGGTTCGACTTCGTCACGGTCGATGCTCCGGCGATCGCGCGGCGGCTCGAGCAGATCGTGGAGGCCGAGGGGGGCACAGCATCGCCCGAGGCGCTCTCGCTGATCGCCCGCCGGGCCGCGGGCAGCATGCGTGACAGCCAGTCGTTGCTCGAGCAGCTGCTGGGCTCGGCGACGGGCGCGATCGACGTCGACGCCGTGCACGCCGTGATCGGCACGGGGCGGGAGGAGAAGGTCGGCCGGCTCGTGCAGGCGATCGCCGCGCGGGATCCAGCCGCGGCCATCGGGGCGTTCGACGCCACGCTCATGGGCGGTGCCGACCCCGGCGGCGTGCTCGAACAGGTGATTGCAGCCCTTCGCGACGCGCTTCTGGCGAGCGTCGGCTGGAGCCCTGATCCGCGGGGAGGAGAGGGCCCGGGGCTCGGCGTCGACCTCGCCGCAACCGGCCGGGCGCTCGGCACCGAGACGGTGCTCGCCATGCTGCAGATCGTCGATCAGACGCTCGCCCGCATGCGCACGAGTGGCCACGCGGCGATTCTCGCCGAGATGGCGATCGTGCGGATGGCGAAGCTCGAGGATCTCGACAATCTGGCGGCGCTCGTCCACGGGATCGTGCCGGCGGCCGGGGGCTCGGCACCGGCTCCGAGCCGCGCCGCGGTGGCACCGCGCGAAAAAAAAACGACTGACATGACGCCCCCGGCCGCGGCACCCGTCGCTGCCGCGGCCGTGGAGCCTGCGCCGCCGGCGGGCTTGGCCAGCGTCGCGGCTCCCGCGCAGCCGACGCCGCCCCCGGCGCTGCCGGCCGATCCGCGGGCGGCCTGGCTGCAGGCCTGCGAGACCGTGGGCGGCTTGGCCGCCGATTTCGCGGCCGCCGCGTCGGACGTGCGTTGGAACGAAGGCGTGCTCGAAGTCGTGATTCCCGCAGCGGCCACGACAGCGGCCACGTTCTTGCGGCGCCCGGAAGCGGCCGCAGGCATCGCTCGCGGGCTGTCCGACGTGGCCGGCCAGCCGCTCAGGCACACGATCGTGGTGTCGCAGGCGGCGCCGGCTGAAGGACTGCCCGAACCGGCGGCCGAGCGGCCCCGCCCTGTGCCGTCGCAGGCGGCCCTCCTGCGCGATGTGATGGACCACCCGCTGGTCACGCAGGCCCGCACGCTGTTCGACGCCGCCGTGCGCAAGGTCGAGCCGGCACGGCCAGCCGACCCCGTAGCGGCCGGCGCCGCGGCCACTGGGGCTCCGGCCGCCACTGCGGCAGCCGTCGCCGAGGAGGAGAGCGATGGCTGAAACCCGCGGCGCAATCGCGAGGCTCGTGGACTACTTTGCCGACCTGCCGGGCATCGGCCGTAAGTCGGCCGAACGGCTGGCCTACCACGTGCTGCGCATGTCGAACCAGGAGGCGATCGCGTTTGCCGAAGCGATTCGTGCCGTCAAGGAGAAACTGCACCCCTGCAAGACGTGCTTCAACCTCGCCGAGCGCGACGAGTGCGACATCTGCCTCGACAGGCGGCGCAATCGCACGCAACTGTGCGTGGTCGAGCAGGTGCGGGATCTCCTCGCGCTCGAACAGGCCGGCGCGTATCGGGGGCTCTACCACGTGCTCCAGGGCCGTGTCTCGCCGCTGGAAGGCGTAGGGGCGGCCACGCTCACGATCGATCGGCTCGTGGAACGTGTGCGGCTCGGTGAGGTGCGAGAAGTGATCATGGCCACCACGCCGAACGTCGAGGGCGACGCCACGGCGCTCGAGATCTCGACCCGCCTCGCCGGCCTGCCCGTCGAAATCACCCGCTTGGCCCGCGGCCTGACCGTCGGCGCTTCGCTCGAACAGGCCAACCGCGAAATGCTGGCCGACGCGCTCTCGGGTCGACAAAAGATGCAGTAGCCGCACGGGTGCGCCTGGCATCCTCCCGGCTGACGCAGCGGGCGTGCAGAAACAGACGCTTCCGCACGGAGAGTGCTGGCAGGCGCCTGAAATCAGTCCCAGAGGGTATTCTCTGAGAGGTGATTTCCCGGTGGAGGTTTCTCCGGCACGGAGTTTGCTGTGATGCGGATGTCTTTCGGCCAGGAAATGCGGATGGCGCAAAAGCAGATGCTTGCGCCGCGCATGATCCAGTCGATGGAGATCCTCCAACTGCCGCTCCAGGCCCTCGAAGAGCGGATCGAGCAGGAGATTCAAAACAACGAAACGCTCGAGGTCGAAGAGGCCGAGGGTGATTCGGGCGGGGGCGAGCCCGGCGCGGCGGTCGCTGAGCTGCCGGCCACCGCGGAGCGGACGGTGGACGAGAAGCCGCTGGTCGTCGATCAGGAGCACGCCAATCAGGCCGACTTCGAACGGTCGTACGACTGGGCCAACGAGTATCCCGACTCCGACGACGACCGCAGCCGGCCGTCGGCGGCCCGGATCGACGAAGCGTCCGATCGCTACCTCGACGCGATGGCCAACATGGAAGAGCGGCCCGAGACGCTCTTCAATCACCTCCACGACCAGCTCTCCAACTACGATCTCTCCCCACTCGAACGGCAGGCCGCCGAAAAGATCGTCTACAACCTCGACGCCAATGGCTATCTTTCCATGCCGCTGGAAGATCTCGTCGATCCCGACGGGCCTCCAGACCGGGCGACGCAGCTCGCGCTCCTCGAAAAAGCTCTGGGCGTGGTGCAGGGCATGGACCCTCTCGGCGTGGCCGCCCGCGACCTGCGCGAGTGCCTGCTCCTGCAGATCCGCTCCGACACCCCTCGCGCCCGGCAGCTGCGCCGGCTCGTGAGCGACCATCTCGAAGACGTGGCCGGCAATCGCCTGCCGCTCATCGAGCGGAAAACCGGCTTCACGATCACCGAGATCGAACAGCTGCGCGACCAGCTGCACACGCTCAATCCGAAGCCGGGCGCCGTCTTCTCGGTGCCGTTCGTGCCGGCCGTGAAGCCCGACGTCTACGTCGAGCAGCAGCTCGACGGGACCTGGAAGGTGCGGCTCGAAGATGTCGACCTGCCCAACCTGCGGATCAGCCCGCTCTACCGGCAGATGCTCCTCTCGCCCGACACCGACCCCGACACGCGTGAGTACATCAAGCGCAAGATCAACTCGGCCCAGTGGCTGATCGAGGCGATCGAGCAGCGGCGGTCGACGCTCCTCAAGACCGCTCAGGCGATCGTCGACCATCAGATTCGCTTCCTCACCGAAGGCCCCGAAGCGATCGAGCCGCTCAAGATGCAACAGATCGCCGACCGCATCGGGATGCACGTCACGACGGTGAGCCGTGCCGTTGACGACAAGTGGCTGCAGACGCCACGCGGCCTCCATCCGCTGCGGCGATTCTTCGTGGGCGGCACGGTGAGCGCCGACGGCGACGAGGTGGCATGGGACGCGGTGCGGCTCAAGCTCCAGGAGATCATCGACCAGGAGCCGAAGGACGACCCCTACAGCGACGACGCCCTCGTCGAAGAACTGGGGAAGCGCGGAATCACGGTGGCCCGCCGCACGGTGACGAAATATCGCAAGGCCATGGACATCCCGAGCTCCCGCCAGCGGCGCGACTGGAAGCTGCCGCGGGGCGGCCAGCCGGCGGAATGAGGGCAGGCTCGCCTTGTCGGTTGCACGAGCGTGGCCGTAGGATGCCGTTCCCTCCTGTGAGATCGGCCCTATGCGTTGCCCCTTTTGCCGAACCGATAACGATCGTGTGATCGACTCGCGGGCCGGCGACGACGGCTCGTCGATCCGCCGCCGCAGGGAATGCGTGGGCTGCCGGCGCCGGTTCACGACGTATGAACGCGTCGAGCGGCAGTTGCTCTCCGTGGTGAAGAAGTGCGGTGAGCGAGAGCCCTTCGACCGCGACAAGATCAAGCGCGGGCTCGCCAAGGCCTGCTGGAAGCGGCCCGTGAGCGCCGGCGACATCGAGGGCGTCGTGGCCGCGCTCGAGGCGGAGCTCTACGGCACCTATGAAACCGACGTGCCCAGCCGCGTGCTGGGCGAGCGGCTCATGGAACTCTTGCGGGGCCTCGACCAGGTGGCCTTCGTGCGGTTCGCGAGCGTCTACCGTGAGTTTCAGGACGTGCGCGACTTCGTGGAGGAATTGGAGCCGATCCTCGCCGAGACCAACGATCAGGCCCGGACGTAGTCTCCGCGAACTCCCCCTGTCTATCTTCACGGAAACCCTGAGCATCCGGCTCAGGTTTCCTTGGCGACCCCTGGTCGCTGGTTCGTACCCGGGCCTCCGGCCCTGGCGTAATCTCCGCGAACTCCCCCGGTCTTCTGTTCGAGCTGGACGGCGGTGATCGACATGCCCGGATCGATCGACTTGCACATGTCGTAGATCGTGAGCGCCGCGGCCGACACCGCCACGAGCGCCTCCATCTCGACGCCCGTGCGTGCCGTGGCCCGCACGACGGCCTCGATCACGACCGCCTCCGCCTCGAAGCCGACCGTGACCTCGACCGCGTCGAGCGGCAACGGATGGCAGAGGGGGATCACGTCGCTCGTCTTCTTGGCCGCCATGATCCCGGCCAGCCTGGCCGTGGCGACGGCATCGCCCTTCTCGAGCTCACCCGCCCGAATCCGCCGAATCGTCTCGGCCCGCGCCACGAGCCTGCCCGACGCCCGCGCCGTGCGCAGCGACACCGGCTTCGCCCCGACGTCGATCATCCGGATGTTATGTGGGTTGTCGTTCATGGGCGAGGAGTATATCCCAGTTGATTCGCCCAATCCGGCTCGGGGTTACCCCGTACCGTCTCGTCGGACGCTCACTGCGGCCATCCTGGCCTCCGCTCGCTCGGATGTGCCTGCGCTCCGGCATCCTGCCTGCGCTGGTCACATACGCCGCCTC
>Ga0209229_10000056_pt1 | contig 37333 bp, 34 predicted proteins | sample SanBayMetagenome_FD_187466 | JGI IMG/M metagenome (GOLD analysis project Ga0209229, IMG submission 187466) | Freshwater and sediment microbial communities from dead zone in Sandusky Bay, Ohio, USA (SPAdes) (version 2) | ecosystem: Environmental > Aquatic > Freshwater > Lentic > Sediment... | reverse complement strand
ACTATATGTAGACTATTCTTGCTACGGTCAGTTTTTTGATCGTAAGACCTTACATCTATAACGTATCCACCACTTGCCCGGTAGACATTAAAATTAAGTCCATGTTGGTCAATTTGCCTAGTTTGGCTAGTCATTGCCAGTGGTTCTTTATTCAATGTGTCATAGTGGTCTTCTTTAATTTTCTTGCCGAGCCACCGATAAAAATGGCGCATCATACAACTTTATCTCCCATAGTATCATCAACTATAGGCTCGTCACTAACAAGTAGTATATCTTTATTATCCACCTTACGTATGGTTTGGCGTACACCATCGACCGTGATATCTACACCTCGTGTCCAACGACCATGGTCGACCAGTATCCACTGGCCAGGTACAACATCGGTCTGTTCTGGACCAATTGCATATACTTTACCCCATCTAGGTCTAATGCCACTATTTTTGGCATCATCGCCAGGTAGAATAATACCAGCGGTGGTTACACGGAATTCAAAATTCATTTCTGTAACCAGCACATTGCTGCCTATTGCGGTTAGACCCTTAACTTCGTTGCTAAGGTATCCACGTTTAACTTTTTGTATATCCATATTTTTTACTTTTTAGGGTTTGGAATGTGGTCTTCTAAGTCTTCCAATTCTTTATTGGTAGTTTCGGTTGAACTTATGACTGGTGGCGCAGGAGGTTTTGCTGGATGTTGATTTGGACGCTTTGGCTTTGCACCACTTTGCATGGTTTTTTCATACATGCGGTTAACAACCTTGGTGCGATTTTCGATAACATTGTTGTTACTATCCAACACATCACCGCGTGCGTTAACATTCATGTTTCCAACTGCCCGCACTTTCTCATTTTTAGCCCGGAATGCTGCCATATCAAATGGCACACCTAGTGCTGTTGTATGTGTTTTTTTGGTCATTTTATTGCTCCTATCTTAAAAATTCGTGTATGTCTAGGCCGTAATAAATGCTATCCACCTTATGTATACCTAATAGGTATAACACGTAACTACTTACCGAACTGCCACGACCCACGCCCCATACTACATTGTATTTACGCATAACATCTACCAAATATTTTAAATACTGTAGGAGTGGGAATAAATCTCTTTCCAAGTATAACAACAACTCCTGCCCTGTTCTCTGTCGTTCGGCATCTGTTTTACACTGGTTTATCAACCATTCAGCGATATCCAAATTTTTATATTCGTCAGGCATATTCCAATATGCCTGATTACGTCTATCAAACTCTTCAACTGTGGTATTTTCCTGTATATACTTAGTTAATCCTGGTACATTAGTTATTTCAAGGTCTGGATGAAATAAGATTTCTGTTGACACAGTGCAATTCTTAATTACCCTAGCTGGATCTTCCATATACATGGAACACAGATCCACCTCGTCTAAAATTATTTGTCCATACTTATCCACTTCCATAGTGGATTGTAGCACTAGTAATCAAGATATGTCAATATTTTTTTCCATATTATGGTTATTTTTCTTTTCCCATAATTCTTGCTGCCGTTTATTGTACTCGGTTTTATAACTGGTAATCGCCATATTAATTTGGTTAACCATATCTGATTTACCTAGACGGTACATGTACTGGAGTTGTTTATTTAATTTTGTTATTGATTCAAGCAACTCATCTGGTGTTTTGTTGCTTAAATTTTGTATAAATGGGTGTGTTATCATGGCCAGGTGGTTAGGGGTAAAGCAAGCCTGCTCCATATATTTGATGTGCCATCCCAGTCTGCTACACATATGTATAGGTAGGATGCATCCATGGCTATTGCACCAATTTTATCACCTTCTACCCCAACTGAAGTTGTTGGTGCGTTGGTGGTCAAACTAGTTGATTTTCTTGGACGATTCATAGGCACAATTTCAATGTTTGTGCCACAATCAATTGTAGTGAAGGTGTAATGTAGTATTGAAGGTGTATCAAGCCCAAGTGATCCAACAAGGCTTACTACGTTGCTGGTGCAATTTTCAATTGTGGTATTACCAATACGAACACTTGATGGGAAAGTAATCGTGTAAGTTGGATCGGTTACAAATAGCATAACTTGTACAGAACTGCTGGTGCCGGATGGTGCCCATCTAGTGAAATCAAATGTAATATTTCCGTCTACTGTACCGTACTGTAGATCACCTTTAGTTAGGTCTACTGTAACTACACCACTTAAGTTATTTCCTAATGCGTAGGTAGTGCCGCGAAATCTTAAGGTTTGTGCATTACTGATTATGGTATTGTCCATATCGTTGTTTAGGGTTACGCCTACCAGTGCGCTTTTAACAACTGCCTTATTTTGGATGTCCGTGATTTCTGTACTGGCAACATCCAAATTATTTTTTATAGCAGTAAAGTTGTCCCTAAACCCCTGGCTACTATTGTTTACGCCAGGTACGGGGTAGTTTACGTTTATTGAACCGGTATTTATTGCACTCATAGTTTTATTTATTCATATTTTATTGGTTGCCTAGGATATTCTTGTTGAAGTAGATATATTCGTCATGGCTATCAGTCGGATCAACACCGCTAGGTAAGGCTGTCCATGTACTGGTTGACAGGTTGTAATCAAATGATAGTGATTTACTAACTTCAAATCTATCAATTCTATAATTTAATTGATTTAGGCGGTATTCCCAATCTAGATGTTCCATGAACATTGATCCTGTTCCCGAAGTTATATTTAATGCTGGCCCTGTTAAAAATGTTTGGGAAATCGTAAATTGTTTTTCTGAAACTATAGTATAAACATAATAATAGAATCCTAAAACAATGTTGCCAAAACTTGTACCTGAAAATATAACCCGCATTCCAGGATAAAAACCAGCAGTGCTGGTACACTCTAGTAAATTATTTGCTGCTTGTGTGCTCAAAATTGGTATTTGTTCAGTGAATGGAGAAATTATATTATTTTTAATTATTTTGCTATAGCCAGGCAAGGTATAACATATTACCCATGCCCTAGTAAAACCCAAAATACTACCATCTTCTTGTTGTCCAGACATCCACAGTGGAAGTAGGCTTGCTTGCGTATCCTGACCAAGTTCATCTGCTATCTGTTTGTTCATATTATCTAGACTATTTGGATAAAAGGTGGTCTCAAATTCTTTTGATATTGCTTTACTGTCAACATTAATCACACCCGACTCATTTGCGCCCGTTTGGTTATAAATAAATGTATAAGTTGTGGTTGATGTTATGGTAAAAATGCCGTCAAATGGAGTTGTTCCTCCAGATACACTTCCAATAATAACTTCTGATCCATCTGAAAAATTGTGTTGATCCAGTGTGGTAACTGTTACTACATTTCCTAAACGCACAATGTTGGAAATTTGTGCCTTAACATAAACTGGAACAGCAAATGGCCAAGTAATTTCTTTACTGATTGATACTCCGTCATTATTTACTAAGTTGTCAACTATTTCGCTATATACAACTTCATATTGCACGACTCCCGTTTGATCTTTTGCTATAGCAGTTTTTATTGGACCTAAAATAATATTTCGGCGATAGTGATTTTTTTCAACCGCTGTGATATATTCATTAACCGTTGATGCTGGTACCCCATACATATGTTGATAAACAACATCAGACGCTTTTCCAAAATTAGGATCATCTGGTCTATAAGTAAATTGCTCTGGGATTAGATAGTCATCGTTTAACAATGTTGCAACTATATTCCTGTCTGGTATATCAAATAAACTGCGTATATATAAACTTTCATATGGTTTAGTGCCATACTTATGGTAAACATTTAAGGTGAAGGTCTTTGTTGATGTAATTTCCGGATAAGTTATGTTCTGAGCAATTACAGTGAATGTATACTCAACCGTTCCGCCTTCTGGAGTCAATGTAGATTCTGTTTCCCATGCTACAGTTCCAGATATAGTGCCATCGGAGTTTAACGTCAAATCAGTCGGTAAACTTCCAGAGTCCAGAGTATATTCTAGAGAAAGTCCACCTACATTTTCAGCAACAACTGCCAAATTACTTATTGATCCTATATTAATAGTGCCAATTGCACTTTCAGTCAACCAGACCACTGATATATCAAATGGTATATTGTCTATCTGAGCAACCACCTCCATAGAAAAACTAATAGGATCACTAGTATATCCATTTATATTGTTTATCGCTGTATATGTAAAATTGTAGGTTTCAACTGTCAGTGCTGGATTATTTGTTATTGTACCTAATATCCAACCTGCATTAATTTTTGCAACATTTGCAGTTGCTCCTACCCCGGTGCCACCCACAATTCCTTTTGTACTATAAATATTTTCACTATCCACGTTAAGATTGGTTAGTGCAGACGTATTTACTTGTAACTCAGTTATTCCACCAGAGCCATCAACAGCAACAACTGTTAAATATAAATCATTACCTGGTGTGACTCCTCCAATATCAGCACCACTAATTGTCACACTATCACCCACTAGATAACCTAACCCTGGATCAACCACCGTTGCAGTGGTATTATCTGGACGATAATTTATGTTATCTGTAACTCCTAGCGGTAATGATCCGGTAATATTATATGATACCGGACCTGAAGCAAAACTATTACCTAATATTTTGTAGATAAAATAGTTATCTTGGGAAAACACTCCTATTAATCCAGAACTATCAATATAGTATGGTTTATTTGGGTCTGCTGGTAAAATTGTAAATGATCTTGGTCTGGTGTTTAGTATTGTTGGTGGGGGTGTGGCTGGTAACGCTGGCACAGGTAATATCTGTATTGAAAAATTTTGTGTATTAAACCCTGATACACTTTCAACTTTTAATGTAAATTGGTAATTTAGACTAGAATTGTCTGCGTAACCACGTATTAAACCTGAACTATTAATTTCAAGGCCAGGTGGTAAACTGCCATCAAAAACTGTAACAATCGCAGTACTATTGGGATCTGGATTATTAATTAATACCTGGTATTCAGTCCATGTGCTGCTATTCAAACCAAGAGGGTATACACCAAAAATAGGATAGTATGTGGTGGCCGGATAATAAATTGGGTCAAAAGTCGGAGGTGTAACTCCTTGCACCGTTATTGAAAATGTTCTATCTGCAAAACCCATATTAATAGGGCCATTCCACTGGGTTACTCTAATAGTAAATGGGTATGACGTATCTTCTCCGACTTCACCTGGTGTACCAGTAAGTACCCCTGCGGTAGATAAGGTAAATGAATTATTTGGAAAATTACCATTAATTTTTTCATACAATAACGTATATGCACCCGACGGTGTTGCTGAAAAGTTATATGCGGCAATCGGCACGTTTTCTGGGTATGAACCAATATTGCCGGCTGCTGTCGTCCATGTTGGTTGCGCTGGATTAACAAGTAACGAGAAAACCCTGTCGCTATATCCAATTAAAGTAGGACCGACAAATTCAGTGACCCGCAGAGTAAAAGTATACTGGGTTTCTAACGGTACATTAGCCGGTGTACCTGTGAGTACTCCTGTACCAGCGTTTAATATAAATGACGGGTCTGGGTATGATCCACCTATTTTGGTATAAGTTAGTGTACTACCGGTTGTTGATGGATTTGCTGCAAATGTTTTACTTAGCGGAGATCCACCAATATAAACCCCGAAATTTCCAGCAGGTGTAACCCAGATTGGTTGTGGCATGTTTACCCCTGTAGTGCGGCCAGGGCAACTTCGTAGTGATGTTGGCGGTCGGCCAGACCTATAGTACCCCCATTAATACGCTTAGTTAGCCCAATAAAATCACCACGATCACAATAACCATTCAATCTATTATTATCCCAAAACCAACCAGCACTAGAACAGGCACCGGCCGGCGTTTCCATGTAGGCCACACATTCGTCAATAGGTATATCTAGGGCTGCCGCGAATCGGGTATAATTGTCTTTACCAGTCAACTGTATTAGACCACGACCACAATAGCGCCAACCATCACCGCTAGATTCTGGGCCATTACCCATACGGTTTGCATATACCCGGTTTGCAATACGCTCTGGCTGACGTTCGTACTGTTTTGCTAACTCATCTGTTGGAAAATATTTGCCAAAAGTAGTACGTAACCCTTTGGCACCATAATTTAAATTTTCTCTTACGGCATTGAATCCGCCACTCTCATGCCCAATTTGAGCCAGAAATGCAGCAAGCCGCTCATTTGTGTTAACAATTTCATAGTAGTCACAAACATCATTAAGTGGATCTACATACTTTTCAAGTACTGCTGATTTTGTTTTTGGACATACTGCTTGTAATAATTGTAGGGTAATCATCGTAAAACTCCTAGATATATTTATGCTATGGAAACATAAAAAAACCCACTACACTAGGTAGTGGGTAACTGTAATCTACGCTGGATTACTATCAATTAATATTGGCTAATTTTTTTAACATTTGCGCCATAGATGTACTACTGTCAGCACGTTCTGTGTCTGTTTTTACACGTGTGCTTGGTAGTACTGTTTGGTCTTGCTTGATATTGTTTAGACCGCCACTAATTGTCTTAGTCATAAATGTTAGATCAGCAAGGAATGCTTCGTCGGTACTCTTACCATCAGGACTATTTGCCCACTCATTTAATCCTTCTGAGCATTTATGGCCCTCGTACATTGCGCCGCCACACTCATTACATATTTCTTCACCCTCTGATACAGCAGTTTCCTTTTCTGTTTCGGCGGCTGACAATTCATTTGCAGATTCTTCTTCTGCGGCTGCTAAATCTTGGCCGGCAGCATCTGCCCAATCATCACCCTCCATTGTTGCAGGTTGATCTAGTGCTTCCTCGTCTGTTTTTTTCTTCGCTTGTGGTGCCTGGCTAGTTTCTTTTACTTTTTCCATATCGCCATCACCATCTAGATCAGCCTCTTTTTTACCTGCGGCTCTTGCTTTTGCAAGATTGCCGGTAAATAGATTGCCTTCTTCCATCTCTTCTTCAGGAAGTACATCTACTTCTTCGTGATCACACTGGCAATCGGCATGGCCACATTCACCACACTCTTCCCCCTCTTCTTGTTCATAATCACCATGTTCACCGTGACTATGTCCGCCGTGTTCTCCACGTGCACCTAGCATCCGTTTTAAGAATCCAAATGCTTCTTCGCCATCATCTTCTGGCTCTAGAGTACCCATTACTTCATCTTGACTCACTGGTTCAACGGTCACTCCGGCTACATCTTGTCCTGGAGCACTCATTGATGCACTCTGCTTTTTACCTAGGCCGGCAGACTGAACTAATTTCATTAACTCATGTGCATCAGCATCGGTTGCATTTACACTAACTGTGTCAGGTGAATGTTCATTACCAGTAGATGTTGTTATCGTAAGACCTTCAGTTAGTAGGCGATCTAATTCCTTAGACCAAGATTCCATTTGTGGATCCATAGATTCATCCTTTTTCTTAGATTTTTCAGGTAAGCCTTTATGTTTTGTTTTTGCAAAATCTGTAACATCGCTTTTTTTCATAGATGCGGCAACGTCGGCTACTGCTTTACTTGCTGGTTTTTCACCTTTTTGGGCATCATGTACCATGGCCATAAACTTTTGTTGTGCCCTACTTTTTGCTTTTTCGGTAACTATACCTTCCGCCACACCTTTTTTGCCAGCATCTAATCCTTTGCTGTATAGATTAACTGCTTTAGCACCGACTCCATATGGAGGATTCATTAAAATACCTTGCTTGCCGTGCTCTACACCGATGGCATACCAGTCGATGTTGGCGGCGCCACCAGCCTTTTGTGCTTCACGCTTCCAGAAAGTTAAACTATCCATACCTTCCGCCACACGGGGCTTTGGATCACGGGGGCTAGGAGCACTAATATACTCTCTGTCTGAAGGGACAGCCTTACCGGTAATATCTCTAGTTGCGTGTCCAGCGATTGGTTGAATTTTTTTCTGCTTGGCTAACTTAGAAGCCATTATGGCTAATTCTGGAAATGTTATGGTATCTACCACGAGTATACCAACATCATCGTCTGCCATTTCCATTTCAGCACCATCTTGTATTGATAGGAAATCAATTAATTCAGGATCTGTTACACGGTATGTATCAAGCCGGGTATGTGTACCTTCTTCGACCTCTTGTTCTTCTATCTTATCAAACTTGGCACGTAGTTTTGCCATTTCTTCATTACTAGCACCTTCGCGGCCGGCCTTCTGTAGGGCTTCCATACCTTCTTCGCCATACTTCTTTTTGCCTATGTAAGCCTGTAGACCACTTTCATCAACTTCTTTTTTTGATTCTTTCATACCGTACTCCATCGCGGTTGTTGTATCATCCATTTCTTCCATGGCAATATCATCACCTAAAAATTTATTTGCGGCACCTGCGCCTATGCCAGCAGCCATTCCACGTGTTGCGGCCAGCGCCAAGGGATTTTCCATTACCGGTTGTATGTCTTCGGTATAGCACCCCTCAACCCAATCACGTAGTTCTTGGCCACCGCCATACATTTTGTCACGTGGTATTCTACCCTCATCCCAGTAGTGGTCACATAGAGCCTGGTAAAGACTTTCATGTACTCCCCAACCCTCTTGAGCCATTTTATGCTCATGTGGATAATTTTTAAGTATTGTTTCTAATTTGTCAACCATTGCGCCTTCAGCCACTATTTTTTTGCTATTTTTTGCAATACTTGTAGTTTCTGCCATTGGTTTAATTTGTTGATTGGTTTGCTGCCCCTGTTGTCCTTGTTGGGGTTGTTGTCCTTGTTGAGGTTGTGTTTGTGTTTTTTGTTGTGGCATTTGTATTTGACCTCCTCCACTCTTTAGTATGGCTGCAGCGGCCTTTAAAACATCTGATTCACCTGGTTTAGTACTGGTACTTGTTAAAGTGGCCTGCTGTGATTGGCCGCCGGATACTACGGGAACTGGTGCTTGCACTGGTGCTTCATTCAATCCACTATCTAATGCAGTTTCTAAATCAGTCATCACTAATGGCTGTAATTGATCAAAATCTTCCACTGGGTGTAAATCATGTTTTTCTGCTAAGGGTTTAAGAATGTGATTACTTACGAACTCTTCAATATTGTCCCTTGGATGATTCATAACGTCGTGCAGGTCGGCATTTCCATCAATAATGTCTTGTAATACCATACTAACTTCGGCCATTCTGCCTTCATTGGTAATACTTTCACTGATCATTTGTCGCTCAGTGTACTCCATCCAATCTTTTAACTTGTGTTTTACACCTGGTTTTCCTGGTAATGTTTTTGGTTTACTACCTACAATCCAGCGACTTAGGGTATCTGTATCCCATTTTGGTACATGCCCTGTAATATCAGCATCCTTGCGTGGACGACCGCGGCCACGTTTCACTGCCGGTTCTTTTTTCTTTTTGTCATCTTCGTCATCGCCATCAAATTCTGTACCATATGTGCCCTTGTGGCGGTAAACACCGGAATCTTCTTCAACTGCTGACTCATCTTTAATTTTGTGTTTACGACCTGGCTTGCCTGGTAAATTTTTGGGCACACTGCCAACAATCCAACGTTGTAGGGTTTCTGTATCCCAATTTTTAACTTCGCCAGTTTCACTATCAGCACCTTTTCGTGGACGACCGCGGCCACGTTTAACTGTTGGCTCTACTTTTTTGCCTTCATCATCTTCGTCGTCTTTACGTCCATATCCACCAGGCTCAGCCTTGTGGACACGACCGCCGGCAATCTCTTTAGTTGCTTCCACAACAATACTACCTTCAATTTCTTCCATACGTTGGATTAAACTCTTAATACCCATTTTTTAACCCCTAGATTTAGTTGAGCCAGTTTCTGGTTTTGGTAAGCGTACTATAGTAGTCATTGGACTCTTGTTGTTACCTGGACTCTTACGCCAGTCTTCGGCAGGCTTTGTCTTAGGCGCGGCATAAGGCATATCCATCTTGTCAGCCTCTGCTTCCTTAGCAATCTTAGACATATACTGATCAGCATAATCCTTGCTAGCCTGTTTACCATTATCTTCTAGTTCTTCATGATCCAGTACTGGACTATGTTTCATTTGATTTTCATAGCCTTGAACTTCGCCATTAACAGATTCATCGTAATCTTGTTGTACCATACGAACTAAATTTTCGTCAAAATTAAGTAGTCTGGCCAATTGTTTTACCATTGGTTCAGTGCAGGGGTATTTAAATTCAACATCAATCATGGTAACAGCCTGGTTAGTTAAGCCAGGAAAACCATAAGGATCCTTCTGTATTGGTGTAGATTTAGGTTCGCCAATTTTAACTGGATCAAACTTCTGTAGATTTAAGCAGAATAATTCTACCCAATTCTTTTCTGGTGCGCCTGCAATTTTAATCTTGTAGCGGTAGGTGCGTACCGACTCCATAAGATAATGACGAAATGGTTTCATCGTAATATTCCTATACCTTTACTTTATTTATCACTAGAGCCATTTTTGTTACCAGCGTTTTGCATAATCATCTTAATCAATTCGTTGCGATCAACAATTTGACCTGTGCCCAGGGGTGTTTCTTCTGCTGGTTTATCTTTGGCGGCGGCCGCCAATTTACGCTCTAACTCGGCCTGTTTTAATTGGAGGTCTATCATTTTTAATTTTTTCTGCATTTTTGCTGTTTTTGCAGTAAGCGCATGGCCAAGCATTGCTCCACCTACTGAAAATATTTCAGCACTAAAGCGTGGATCAGTTTGCATACCCAAATCCATTAAATTATTAAACGCTTCTTTGGCCATGTCGGCTATTTCATCCATATCTTTATCACTGGACTCTAAACCTCGTACTTGTGGCAGTGCTGCCTCAACTTTTTCTATTGCTGCCAGTGTTTCCGTACTTATTTTTGTTTCTTCAATGGGTAATTCCATGGGTAAAATTTCTTCCGGTGTATCGGCAGTATCTAAATCAAATAATTCTTCAAGACGCTTATTCATAGTAAATTATTTACTCATTTTCGGCCGCCGTGGAATAGTTCAGCCTCTGTAACGACCCTAAATTTTAACCCCATCCGTTTACAATAGGCACTTGCTGCTAGCCATTTTGCTTGATTAACAACCGCGTGAGCTTTATCACGCATATTGCGTGCTTCTAACAGATTAGTTTGTGCACTAGGCTTAATTTCAATAACTTCGGCAATCTGTTGGCCATTTTTATTTTGGTATAACATAAAAACATCTGGCACATATATAGTTTGTTTTCCAGTAAGTGGATTACGGTATGGTATTCTTATAGATTCACTAGCCCAACTTATAACAGCAGGATTATTATCACAAAAAGAAAAAAACATCATTTCCCAAGAACTACGGTACTTTGGTTTTCCAACCCCTACGTATTTCTGTGGATTTTTAACTATGTAAATGCCCTGTGCGTACCGTTGACCCATAGTTATAGGTTGTCTAATATAATATTTCTAGTAACAAAATTGTTTGGTGTAACTTTGTTATCAACGCCAAACAATACAACTTTGTTACTTACACTATTGAGGTAATAAGCCATAGTTCGGCTAATATTAGGTGCTTCGCCCTGTTGGAATGTACTCAATAAATCAAGTACAGGTATTTGAGTAATGTTGGAAATACGAAATAAAATACTGGAAAATGTTTTTGCCTTTTCAGTATCACCTATAAAACTTTGAAAATAAGATAGCACAATGTCGTATTCTGATGCGTTTACGACAAGGTCTAAATTATAAAATTGATCAAAAACTTTGACTGTATAATCTTGTGCCATAATGGTATTTATGCCAAGAATTATGGTCCGCCGGGTATTGGTGTATTATCTGATGTGTTAATCGGAGGTGGTGTTGTTCTAGGAACATTAGTGGCATTTCCTGCTTGTCCGCCTGCACCAGTGGTGGCACCTTGACCAGGCCAATTAAATAAACCTCTTACGGTTTGAGGATTTGACACCGCAGAAATTACACCACCTACCAATTCGGCTTTTGCTGACTGTAAGAGTTGTTGTTTATTTTTAAAAGTTTTGCTAATACGACCTGCTGTCTGTATTGCACCCAAGATATTACCATTACTCAAATCACTTAGTACACCCTGTGCAGAATCAACTAGTCCGCCCTTACCCATAATATTACGGTTATTACCCTCACGTGCAATTGGACTTAATTCTTTATCATATACTCCATCTTCTGCAAAACGATCCACAATACTTCCTGGATTTTGTCCATTTAATGCGCCTTCAAAATACTTAACAGATTCATATCTTATAGACATTGAATTTTCTAGTGTGCCTGCACTTTCACTGTAACTGTACTGGTCATGTTGGAAACTTTCAATAATGGGATTTATTAATTCATATAATGAAAAATTATGTTGATTAAATCCATATATCTTTATTGATTTAAAAAATGGCCATTTACCTCCGCCCAGAGTTGTTGCCATTGTATTTTGGCCATTCTCTCCTAAATAACCCCAATTACGTTGACCTTCTGGTAGTTGGGCACTATATATGTCTCTAACATTTAATGCGGTTGCTGCTTGTCCTGGTATAGTTCTACTTTGCGGTCCTGTGTTTAGTGATCCTGGCTGACTAGGATCATTATAGTAATAACTGTAATAAGCATGCCATAAATTTCTAATCACATTTGAGTTATCATCATGGAAAGTAACCCTAATTGGGTCATAATTTATTTTAGTTTGTATATACCTTTTACGGTTATACTGATTCATTTCAGTAAGTGCTATACTAAATTTAGGAAGATCAATTGTTTTTACTAATAATCCAGGATTTGCTGTATCTGGAAATATTTTTTGATTATCTGTAATTAGTGTTTTGTTTACATCAAAATACACATGGAACAAATACTTAAACTTAGGCGCATTACCATAAGCATTTGTTGTAAATGTTTTACTTGCGTGTGTATAATCCTTAAGATAAGGGGAACCGAGAAATCCATCCGCGGTTCCCTTTAGGAATTGCTGAAAAAATCCAGCCATCTACTGCCTTAATTAACCACCGATAGCAGTAGATGTACGTCCAACACCACTTACATTTTGTCCTATTGTACGTCCTACTGCTGCGCCGACCATAGGCTGGACCTTGTCCGTCTAGTGGAGTTTGTACAGCATTATCATAACGCATATTTAATGTAATTTGCAATGCGTTATTTTCACCGTAATTTAAGTTATTGTAGTTTGCAGACACAATGTAGCAACCATACAATTCCCATGCTTCAAGGATGTTTGGAGTACTAACTCCACGGGCACCATCAAGTATTTGACAAACTGTTTTAAATTTATAATCTGAACCACTTGCAGCACTAGCCTGCTCACTGAAATCAAATTGTTTCTGTACCTGTTCGCCAACTAACTTAGCCACTTCACCTGTTGCGTCATCACGAATATTAACTGTAACTTCGTTCCATGATGGTTTACCTGCTAGATAAACTGTACTGTTATATATTGGCAGAGTAATAGTTTCAAAACTAACTGTTGGTCTTGTAAAATCAACTACCTGTTTTGTCAGTTCACTTGTTAGTGTGCTTACACCAAAATTTTCAAATAGTACACGGAATCTATATGATAATTTTGGCATCAATAAACCCTGAGGGTTTGCTGCGCCATCACTTCCTGTTGGAACGGACATTCTTGATATTGAACTAAAAGCCATTTTTGTATCTCCTTAAATCTATTTATCATTGATAGAGGGTCACCAAAGTGACCCTCTTGTCAATTACCCATTCTGTCCTAACCCAGCAATTTCTCCAGTATTAAGTATACGAACTGGTACATAGATAAATTCTGCCGCTTTAGTTGGCTCAATCGCCACGTCAACCCATAATTCATTACGATCTATACGGGCAGGTGTATTATTGCTTTCATCACATACCACTAGATAGTCATAAATTCCACGCTTAGACTGGATATCTGCTAGTAGAGTTTGTACAACACTTCTAGCCTGTGAGCGTGTCAAATCATCGTTAGGTTCAAATATAAATGGACGTAACGCAATTTGTAAATTGTAGCGTAGATAGCATACTAGACGGGACACGTTAGTTCTATCCAATGCACTTTGACTATCAAAACTATTCTTATTACCATAGTTTAATAAACCTATATTTGTAAAGAATGCTATAGGATTGATAAAGTTTGTATATTGAACATCACGTAGTTGTACACGATTTTTTGTTACAATAAACTCGCCACTAGCAGAATCAATATAACCAATATTAGATGCGTTGTCAATTGTACCACGACGCTGACCTGCTGGTGCAAACCATGGATATGCAACCGTATCATTATAGATCATAGTACGCATAATCATGTGGCTTGAAGGAACAACCACTTCGCTACCTGATAAGTCAGTAGTAATACCACTTGGGTAATATAGACCCATATATGTATTACGTGTGACTAATCCTTGTTCACCAGTACTTGTTGCATTTGAGGTATTAAGTGCCCAATTAACAATGTCATTAGCATTATCTGCAAGGCGCATTGGTGTATCACCAATTATGTAAGCAGTTTCATTACGATCATTGTTTAGGGTAACTAGTGCTGGTTGCAACTCTGGATAATTAGGTGCAGCAATTAAGTTAAAGAATGTGTCGTCTTCACGTATTTGCACATTAGTATTAACTGCGGCATTTAATGCCTGAACAACCATTGCTCTTTGAGCTTTACGACCCATATATGGTGAACCATTACTTAAATTACCACTTGCTGTAACCCATGCACTTGTTTCCGCTGGCAATACTTGATCAGGAAAACTATTTGCATTAAAATAATTAGTTACAAAACGTTTAACGTTGTAACCACTACGGCGTGTATTAAACAGTAGTGTTCCCTGTGGGTATTGTGTAGGATCTGGTGCGTCTAGATCAACATAATCTTCTTCTAGCAACTCAACAATTGATGGTAGTGGATCATATACTGGATCTATAGTACCGTCTGCACCCCAACGGGCATCGGCAAATACTATACCATTTTCTGTTAATTGATCAGTATTGTCAATTAATACCCACTGATCTACACCACTTACATCCTGCCAACGACTAATTACTGGGTAATTTTCAAGATCGTTAGTATCAATCCACAAATCACCATAAGTAAGCGCGGTGCCATCCGATTGAGTAGTTGGCTCACTTGCACTAAGGATTGGTCCATTAGGATCTGTATCAAATGAACCTGAAGCCTGTGGTAAACCGTTACTAGCGTAACTTACATTTTTGTAACCCATCCATGAACCACCCATGTTGGTCATAATGTCTACTTGATTTACTACGCTGTAGTACCATAATGTTCCACTTGTTGGATAAACTGTTGGAGAGATAGCATTTGGTACATATGCCATTGGCACCCAATTACTTAACTGCACAGAATAAGCAGGCGCGGGTGAGCCGGCAATCCACGTTACACCAGTAACTTGATCAGAGCCGTTAATAGAGGTTACCTTTAATACCATAGAATTTACTAAAGTAATTGTATCATCTACTGCATACTCTTCGCCTGGTAAACCACTACCACCATTAGCGATTCCAATTGTCACAACATCGTAACCGGTAGAGGTAATATCAAATTCTGCACCAACACCAGTACCAGTTGTTGATGATTGTACTACGTTATCAGTTGTAATTGTTTTATATGGACCCCACTTAGCACCTGGTGTACAATCGCCAACAGTTGCGCCAATTTCAAAACCGGCAGCAGTAACTGCGCTTACTGGGACTGTTACACCGCCATCATCCATTATTATTACACCACCTTCGGTGTGGGTAAGAACAATCGCACCAGTGGTGGATACGGATGCTGTAGTATATGGAATATTTGCTGCTGTCCAAGCAGTAACAAAGTCTGTTGCATCTAGTGTTCCTACGGCTGGCATAGTAACAGTGTATGTGCCGGGAGGTGTTAAACTTGCGGAACCTGGCTGACTTACCTGAACGTCAAATGTTGCATTATTGGCGAATACAGGGGCTGTATTGTCTCCAATAAACACAGCTGGACCACTGTCTGCACGACGGAACAACTGTATTGGGGAATTAAAAGTTTGACCACCAGCATCATATTGTGCATAAACTGCACCCAAGTCTATATTTTTTCCACCTGCAGAATCTAAACTATTTGTTATAGTCCAGTCATTTGTGGCAAGTGGGCAATTTACAGAAGTAAATGTTGCGGTAGCGGCACTATATTGACTTAAAACTAAATTTGTTCCACCGTTGGCAGAATTAGTTTTAATCCACACTGATCCAGTTGGATGAGGTTGTAAGTCGGTAGTACGCCATGCAGGTTGCTGGGCATTTGTACCATAAAATAATTCTGTTGCATTATATGTACCTGCACTAATACCTAATAAAGTAAAAATTGGTTGAGGTAGTATTGGACCAACAGGATTGTTTATTACAATAGAATCACCATTTGAACTATAAAGTGATAATTTACCATCTACTTCGGCAGCAGTAACAAAAGGAATTAAAGCAGAATTAATATCACCAACAAATGATGAGAGTGTTGTACCTGATGCTACTACTGGTACGCCATTGATGGAAAAACCTTGTGTGGCAACTAGTGTTGGACTAGTTTCAGTGCCCTGCACTGTTGGCCAATTTTCTCTCCAATCTGGGCTACCTAATTCAACCCATGTATTATATAACGGGTTATTTGAATCAGAACCTACTTTGTACCAGTAAGTATCATAATTACTTGGCTGTTCAGCAACCGTAAAATTATTTGCATCTGTGATAAATGACACCGCATAATCACCAATATTACCTAAGGATGCCATTGGCTGTCCAGTAGCAGGGTCAACCATATCAGAGGTATCATTAATGAATAATGGCACTTTATTTGTGAATAGCCCGGTACTCTGATTAAATTCAAAAATACCCCATGTACTCTGTGTAGCGTTTAACCAGTATGTGCCGTCACCTGGTGCACCAGTTGGACGACCTGTCCTACCTACTAGAGCAGCCAAATCAATGTCTGCCCGTAGAACATAGCATAGATTGGTTGTACCAAGCACACTATAAGCGGCTAATAGTCCATATTCATTCAATTCAAAACCTTGTAGAGAAGTACCGTTAGTTGTCTTATAAAAGAATGGGTTACCATATAGCGTAACTAGATCACGCTGGCTTGTTACACGGTATAACTTATTAGCATTGGCAGCAGTAGTGGCAACTGCAATGCCAGTTCCAGCAGCATTTGCTTTGTTTTGTGCTGTAGCTAAAATAACTAGGGGTACTGATGCAGGTGCGGCTGGTAGATATTGACTCTGGTCAATAATTGTAACTTCTACGCCTGGTGATACTAGTGCCATATTTGTTTCCTTTATCTATTAAATTTTATGGTATAGAAACACTACTATACCATTAATGATATTTAGCACAACACGGAAAAAACCAGCCCTTAATCTACTCTTTGCAAAGAGTTATCTAAATAATAACATGCGCCCATTCTGTAAAGTCTGCAATAAGAACTATGCAGCAAACAATTACACCAAAGATGGTGTCCGGCACTACCGTAGCCGGTGTGAGGGGTGTATTAGGCGTGGTAGAAAACTGCAGCCACCAGATCCTAAATGGAAAACAGCCGGTTATAAGAAAAAAACATCCTGCGATATCTGTGGATTTCGCAGTGTTTTTTCTAGTCAAATATTAGTCTACCACATTGACAGTGATCTAAACAACTGTGATCTAATAAATCTTAGATCAATATGCCTGTGCTGTGTGGAGGTAGTTAAACGCAGGCACTTTACCTGGAAACCCGGTGATGTTGAAGTAGATCATTGACTTGTTTGTACAGGTCACGGTAAGACCCATTATTATCAATGTGGTGGTCATACTGCAAGCCTACACTACTGTACTCACTAGCATGTACTTCTTTCCACTTACTAGTAAAATCAATAGTTACACCACCAGAAAGGTACTCAGCTACCCACGCGGGGTCAGCACCACGACTAACCCTGGTTGTAATACCACCCATACGCTTAACACTTGACACTTCGTTTGGAAAACGACTATCAGTGATTACAACATCTTCCTCTACGTGGCGTAACTTATTTTCTAGACTGGCAATCCAAATTTGATCATGATAACCATTCCTGGCCACATCAGTGCCCCACTCCTGTAAAACCCTTCTAGGAGTAATTATTTGCTCTAGCCGATCTGACCACCACCCGTCGGGTAATTCCCGCCACGTACGGCTTTGTGGCGTTTTTCCCTCCAATAAATCTCTATCCCAACCAAACACGGCTGAAACAGCATCTTTAAGAGTACCTGCCCAACTTTCACGACGGAACCCGTGACGATTTACCAAGTAATCGGCAATAGTATCTTTGCCACTACCAATAAGTCCAGAAATTGAAATAATCATGGTTGATACTATACATCAACCAGAGAACGGTGTCAATTAGCCGATTATCCAAGTTAGTGGCTGTGATGCATCCACATACCGTTTTAATTCGTCAATCAATTCAGTAAATGCCTCTTTGGCTTCTGCCTTCATTGCCTGACCATTTAGAGATGAACCACCACCTGGGCCAGCAATCTGGGCATATTTTTCACGTGCTTCACCAATAATCATTTTACACTGCGTTAACGTCCAACTAGTAATCCAGTTTGCTATATTAACATCCTGAAGTAGTGTAATTTCTGGCTTTAGATTGTCAGTCCATAACAAAACTTTTTCACCAGACCCCTTAAAGTCACGTACAAACTGTATTTCTTTTGTAACTTTATTAAATGTAAAGATTACATAACCACCAAACATACGTGCAGCCAACTCAATATAGCCTGCGTAGAAATCATAGGTTGCTAACCCACCAGCATAGTTATAGTTTAATAGATAGGTATTAAGTATGGCGCTACTGAATGGGTCAAAACTTGTGGCTGATGGTCCTGTTTCAAGACCAACCGTTCGCCTAAAAACTTGGCGTACATTCATTATTTCCTGTGGCAGGATATAACTGTTACGGTCTTTTTCTATAGTTAGTAGACTGTAAGACTCTTCATATGCATTCTGGGCACGTTGTCTGTATGTTGCTATAGCATAGTTGTAGGCGGCCTCGTAATGTTCTGGATCTAACTCAACATCTACAATGCCACCACCTAAACGTAGTTCAACATTCCTAAACAACTTCTGCTTCATTTCGGTTAGATCCGCCATAATTCACCTATAAACTATAGCGTATTTATCTTACCGGAACAGATAAGCAACAACCTCCTAATTATGTAGGAACTTTGCCAGTTGTGGAGATTGCCATCCATCAGGCTTTAGTACTTTGCCATCTTCACGCTTACGTACTTTACCAGATTCTGGGTCAATTTTAGCAAAATTAGTACGCATTACCTCAACCCATGCACCTTCACCGTCCGCGCCAAGAGAATGTAGGGCACCAACGGTTACCACCAATATGTCAATTAGAGCATCAAGGCATTCAGTCTTATTACCTGCAGCATTGGCAGCCCATAACTCACTTACTTCTTCTTCAATCAATCTAGTGTAGAGATTGAATTGCGCTTCATTCCATGATCCTGTTGATTGATCACAGGCTTGCATAAATTTTGCCTGATCGGCAAATACATTTGTTACCATAAATTATCCTATCTTAAATAAATCTTGTAGAGGCGTTGCAGCAGGATCATATCTGGCTGACCCTTTACGAAAAACCCAAATTGGTTCCACAAAAACACTATTAGCCGGTGTACCCACTATAGCATGTGGTCTAGCCTGCATACGCATACCTATTTTTCCTAGGTAATTGCTGTCACTATAGGTAAGAATATCATCTACCATATCATCACATAACGGCAAACGTTTAGAACCAGTGCGTGGGTCAATGATATTCAACATCATATATCCACCATCTGCCAGGGTATTCCAAACAGCACGGTTCACTCCAAAAAAGAAACTCTTCCATGAGTGGAAGTCTGGATACCTTACCCAACTTTGCCCTGCACTATTTGCAGCAGAATAACGCTCAGTTTCGTAATATGGAGGACTAGTAAAATAAAAATCAAATAGACCAGTATACTTTGTCCAATCAACATCTTCACTTGGTAAATTCCATACCTCAACTGTTTTATTACCCCTGCATATAAAATAGTTAGGACCTTCAATAACCACCGCCTTGACCCCTAACATGCGTTCATACTCCAAGCATTGCTGCTTATAAGTAGCGAACACTTCCGGATTTGGATCACAACCCACGTATAGTTTCGTACAAGGCGTGGCATAAAATCCTGCCAATCTATCGCCCCAGCCACAACTAGTATCTAACACATTTACTGCGCCGTGTTTTTCATATAGGGCTTTAGCAACTGATGGCTTAAATTGAGTTGCAGTATATGTACCAATACGGAATGCACTACGGAAAGTAGACTCGCCTATATTGCTTTTACCTAGGGCGCCCTTCCGCCAGAAATGCCAATTCATCTTAAGTAATTTTTCCTTAGAATGCCATATGCTCCAAGGACTATCAGCAGCATTGCTGCCACACCGCATACGATTTTCTTGCTGGAAGTAATTACTTACAGGATTAAAGGCATGACTTTTATCTATAACGCCTAGAGGATTAGCACTATAAGGGTACCGGTAGTCTTGACGTTCATGCACCACCCCAAAATCTTTATATTCACCTAGATGGCTGGTTTTGCAGAACCGTAAGAATAATTCTTCCAGATCCGCTGGCTCCATAGTTTTTAGGGGGAATGGTACTGCACAATCTACAATATAGTTTGCTAGGGCAGCCTTTATCTGGGCTTGACTCCATCTTCCAGTAACCATCCACCATTCACTGTTTTCTATGGACGGTATACCACGGCTGTCTACATTACTTCTAATATAATTGGATAAATCAGAATCCACCACCGTATTAGTACGCCTTTAAGAAAACTAGACCATCATTAGTTCTACCATTAGGCTGAGTATGTACCGCCTTAATAGCATCAAACAACTTACGTGCCGCTGGTTTGCCAGCAGCCATCAACTTTTTAAGTACATCCTCTGGCTTACGCACTGTTTTTACGCCACTTTTGCCAGTATCAAAGCCTAGAATAGTGGAACCCTTAACCGCAAGAGTGCCAACATGGCTGTCAGCCACATAGTAGTGCAACTTACGCTTTGCAGTATCATATGCCCAGACCTCAACCGCACCGATAATTTTGGCTGGATGAATACTGGTCAACCCCAGTTCAGGGTACTGCTTTAGGAACTTAATCTTGGCGGCTTGCTTTTCTGGAGGAACTGCCTTACGCTTACGTGGTGTTTTTGCTGCCTTCTTAACATTAATATAACTGTCTAGGCCGGCAAGAACACCCTCGATAAATTTTACAACAGCCTTAATTTGGTGCTTACTGTAATGGCTATATGCTTCTACTAGTTGTGGATCACGACCTTCCAATACTTGATTGAATTCGGTCAACTTCTTTTTCCAGACCTCTGTGAGCATACTAATATGCTGTGGCAGAATATTACGCTCAGAAAGAATACCTACGGCATTAGTAGCAGTATTGGCTGCCTTTGCACCGGCAATAATAAACTCATCCAGGCAGCCTTCCAACTCTCCAGCAGCCTCTCTTGCCCTATCACGCATCACTTCCTGAACATTAGGGCGATTAGTCTTTACCTCTTGTACTGGTTCGACTACAACTGGCTTATGCACTGTTTGTAGCAGCCTTTCAATTTCGCTGGTCAACCTCGCTTGCTCTTCACTGGTCAACTTTAATCCACGTAGACTTAGCCTGGCTAGCCAGCCATATGTCTGCATAATTTCCTTGTCATCTACTCGGCGCAACTTCTTAGCAAGAGTAATCCCATTGTTAGAATCTACTTCCGTATTCTCCAAGTATACTGCCAGTTGTTCTTTAGCCATCTTTTTATCAAAGAATCTGCTATACCAGTTAAAGGCAGCCGAAAGTGCACCAGCCCTACGTTCTGATTCTGGTTGTACCGGGAAATAAGGTTCTCCTCCAGTATACTTTGTATCCACATCACGTACTACCAATTCAGGCATAATAAATGCCCCATCAGTGTTCAAACGCTTAGTTTTTTGTGTACGGGTTGCCATAGTAATTCCAATTTAACTAATGGAATACATTATATCTGACCGGTTATTTATTGTCAATTTTTTTGGAAATTAGTGGGATAAATACAGTAAAGGTTGCCTAATTAAATGCCACGTTTATCACTCTGGAAAGAAAGAAAAACAAACGATTACCGTTTTATTGATAGAACCATTAGTGAAATGTTTACGGTGGGTGCTACCGATTTGTATATACACAAATACATAGGTGCAAATAACCCAAGTACAACCCAAGATTTTACTCTGCCACATTATCCAGATGATACTGCTACAAATATACAGGATCTCCTATTTCTTGAAAATAGGGATCGTAAATATGACCCAAACATATATCGGTTACGTGGTCACTATAATGTACAGAATTTAGATTTTGATTTAAGCCAGTTTGGACTGTTTTTAACTAACGACATTGTTTTTATTACTGTACATTACAATGACATGATAGACGTTATCGGACGTAAATTGATGGTAGGAGATGTGTTTGAACTGCCGCATCTTACTGATTACCACCCCCTTAATGAACAACTACCAATTGGTTTGCGCCGTTATTATCAAATAACTGACGCCAACTATGCAAGTGAAGGTTTTAGTCAAACCTGGTGGCCTCATCTATGGCGGATTAAATGTGAACCATTAGTTGATAGTCAAGAATTTCAAGATATACTCAATCAACCAATTAACAAAGACAATTATATCGGTGATTGGGATCCAACACAGAGTTATGAACCGGGGTACACAGTGACTTGGGGTGATAAAATTTATACGCCTATACAACCTGTACCACCTGGTGTTAGTCCTCCTGATCCAGCATACTGGGTGTTAAGCACCGAGCAAAATTTGCGTGATATTATTGGAAGATACAACAAAACCATAGAAATTAATAATGCTAATTTAGAAGAGGCGGCCAGACTAGTGCCAAAATCTGGTTATGATGTTACTCAACTTTATGTTGTACCAACATATGACGGAAGTGTACCTGCACCGCCAGTTGATTTAATAATAGCAAACCAAGCAGTTACATCTGGTGCTATGTCTATTGTCAGGATACAAAATCCTGCTTATCGTAATAGTAGCACAGCACTGCATGTACCAAAAAATATTAATCCCAGTAATAAACCAAATATTGTTGCTGGTACCAGCGTTTTACTTTCTACCGCTACTAGTGCGCCAGTAACCACAGACGGTGGTAGTGGACCAATGGTCGGTGATAGTCACATCCTTACCGTTCCACTAGGATCTACTACTCAATATGGACCATACGGAACAGCAGATAATACATTTGCAACCAGCGATCAATTTGTAAATTTTATATTAACAACTGCTCAATTTGTACAAGCAAATTCATCTGTAATCCCATTACAAAACATACCACCCTGGGTTACGGTTGACTTACCTATAAAATTAACATTGTTTAGTGAAAACGGAACGCCTAATTCCGTTTTTTCTCCTACCGCAAAAATTACAGGAGTTAATCAAACCCTAAAAACAATAACAATCAATACCCAAACGCTAGTATCTATGCCTGCAGGTTCTGGTATACAGGTTGCGTTCGATTTTGACGGCACGCCAACCCCAGAAATGGACTATTTGGCAGACTGCGATCCAAGATTTCTTTTTATACGAAGATTTACACCACGGAATTTTGGCTGGCTTGCTGGTTATTTAACAGGTGATGAGTTTGCGCCTAATGGTGAACCTGTTGGAACAGGTATAGCATTTCCTGCAAATCCTAAATTAGGTGATTATTTTCTTCGCTTAGACTACCTACCACAAAAACTTTACAGATTTAATGGCAAAATGTGGGTAGAGATATCACGTAATGTTCGTACACCTCCTACACTTACCGCAACCGATCAAAGCCAGATTAGTACATTTATTAATAATACTGCGGTAGTACCAACTGCTCAAGGAGGCACAATACCTTCACGCCAAGGCCTAAGTCAGGTACTTAAAATACAACCCGATTAATCATATATCTAAATATAATTATGGCAGCCTATTTTTACGACAATCAAATAAAACGTTTTTTAATACAGTTTGCACGTATTTTTTCACAGTGGGAAGTTACATCGGGTGTTGATCCAAATAATAATCCTATAATTAAACGTGTACCAATAATGTATGGAGATTCAAGTAGGCAAGCATCTACAATTATAAGCAATAATAGTGCCAGTAATATGCCTAGTGCGCCACTTATTACTTACTATATTACTGGACTTGAATATGATCAGCGGCGCACACAAGAACCATACTTCGTCGATAAAATGAACGTAAGACAAAGAGCCTACAATGATGAAACCGGCGAGTTTGAGACTACTCAAGGTAACGCATTTACAGTAGAAAGATTAATGCCGGTTCCATACACACTAAGAGTACAAGTTGATTTTTGGACTACCAACTACAATCAAAAATTAGAACTATTGGAGCAATTAGGTACACTATTTAATCCTAGTATGGAATTACAAAGCACTGATAATTTTATTGACTGGACTAGTCTAAGTGTAGTTTATCAGGACGGGTTAACCTTTACTAGTCGTAGCATACCAATGGGTACAGGAAATCCCATTGATGTTATGAGTTGGAAATTCTATATGCCAATCTGGCTTAGTAGTCCAGTTAAAGTTGTTAAAATGAAAATTATTCAACGAATTATTGCCAGTATTTTTCGTGGGCAATACCGAGAAGACATTGAAGATGAGGATCTGCTACTAGGTACACGACAAAAAATTACACCATATGGCTATAAATTATTATTAATAAATGGCCAACTACAACTACTACCAGAAGATCAACCATTCTACCCATCTAATTCTAGCCTAGATAGCGAGCCTGCACCAGATACCCGTATATATTGGAAGGCTCTATTAAATGCTTATGGTGTAATACGTGAGGGTGTTAGTATGATATCTCTACAGAACCCATATCTAGAAACTGAAATTAAGGGCACCATAGCATACAATCCACTTGATGATAGATTTTTACTGTTTAATGTTGATATTGATACCTTACCACAAAATACTATTGATCCGATCAATAGCGCAATTGATCCACTGCAAAAATGGCCAGATAATGGTTTGCCAGCGTCAGTTGTAGGTCAACGATATTTAATACTTAACGACATTGCTCAACAATTGGGATATCCAAGTCCTTCAACAAACGAGTCAGCCTGGCCCGGTTTAACTTTGGGGGCGGCCGCCAATTCTATTATTGAATACAATGGCACAGCGTGGACAATAGTACTTGACAGTGCAACTGAAATGGGTATACAATACGTAACAAATCTTACCTCTGGGCTACAGTATAGATATGTACCAAGCGAGGGGTGGATGAAATCAGTTGAGGGCTGGTATGAACAAGGAAACTGGTCAATCGTCATCTAAACGTACCAATAACAGTGTTGGCGTAATTTTTTACGCAAAAAATACACGTAGGCATTTATTTCTATTACGTGCACACAAAAATGTAGGCGAATGGGGATTACCAGGTGGAAAAGTTGAACGCAGTGAAACTCTACGGTCAGCACTTGAGCGTGAATGCATAGAAGAAATTAATTATTGGCCCAGTGACGCTAAATTGTTTCCAATAGAGCAGTTTACTAGTGGTGATACTAATTTTATCTATCATACTTTTTACTGTATAGTTGATAATGAATTTACACCACTACTTAATCAAGAACATTGTGGTTATTCCTGGATTGATAGTAATACCTACCCCAAACCGCTACATCGTGGTCTTTTTAATACACTTAGTTATAAAATTATACAAGAAAAAATTGCTATAATACATGATAGTCTAAAATAAAAAGGGTCCACGTGGACCCTTTTAGCACAATGTTTTAAAAATATTATGCGCTTGCAACCTGTACAATTGGGTAAGGTTGACCATTTGATGGATTTGCTACAGCAGCAGCATTGAAACTTAATACATATCCATTACCTAAAAAATCAAGGCCAAAATATGAACTTAACTTTGCTAGGCGGAAAGTACTGGCATCTGCTCTTGTTGCAGTAATACTCATCGTGCCATCAACTGTTAATGGGGCTGTGTTACTTAGAGCACATAATCCAACTTGGTTTACTTGTCCAGTAGTAGTTAAACCTGAACCAGAAACGGTAGCAGTAAATACGTCACCTACTGCTGCATTTGAACTAGCACCTAAGGCTGCCCAATTTGTTGTGCCTAATGTGGTGATAATATAAGTTACGCCAGCAACTATTGCTTCATCATTAATTGCAGTTGCATTAGCCACTAAAAACTTAGTAGCACTACGCTGACGAACAATATAACCATTACCTGCTGCTAATCCAGGCAATTTTACTGAACATAGTATCTGATTTCCACTCTGACTGGTAATACCACCAACTACACCATATGTATTTCCAGAACCAGCAGGATTATCATATCCTGTATCAACTGGTGTTGATCCGTTTGTATGTCTAATTTTTATTGGACGACCCATTTGTTTCTCCTTATGTTATGGCGTTCTAGGCCTACGCGGCGGGGACCGCATAAAATTACTATCTGCTAGTAATCAGAATTATTTATCAATTTATTAAACTAAAGTCCATCCGCCAGACAAGTAAATTTTTAAGGCTGGAACACTTTCATCCCACCACAACATACCAATTACAGGAGAACCAGGAGCACTTGCGCTTACAATAGCACTAATATTAACACCACTGTAACCACTTACTCCGGATAGACCTGCTTCGCCACTATAACCACTTGTACCTGGTAGACCCGCTTCGCCACTGTAGCCACTTGTACCTGGTAGACCCGCTTCGCCACTGTAGCCACTTGTACCCGGTGCTCCTGTTTCGCCACTGTAGCCACTAGTGCCTGGTAAACCGGTTTCGCCGCTGTAACCACTCAATCCACCAGGTTGACCGCTGAATCCACTCCAGCCAGAAAGACCCTCAGTGCCGCTATATCCAGATACACCATCTAATCCGCTAAATCCAGACACGCCTGATTCGCCGCTATAACCACTTGTACCTGGTAGTCCATCAATACCACTATAACCACTGGTGCCTGATAGACCTGCTTCGCCACTATAACCACTTGTACCTGGTAGACCTGCTTCGCCACTGTAGCCACTTGTACCTGGTAGGCCTGCTTCACCACTATAACCACTTGTACCTGATAGTCCATCAATACCACTATAACCACTTGTACCTGATAGTCCATCAATACCACTGTAGCCACTGGTACCCGGTAGTCCATCAATGCCGCTGTAGCCACTTACGCCTGTTTCACCACTATAACCGCTTAATCCGCCAGGCTGACCACTGAATCCACTCACTCCGTCTAATCCACTAATTCCACTGTAACCACTAGTGCTGGCTCCAGATTCGCCGCTGTAACCACTTGTGCCTGATAAACCAGACTCTCCGCTATAACCACTCAATCCACCAGGTTGGCCGCTGAATCCACTCCAGCCAGAAAGACCTTCAGTGCCGCTGTATCCAGATAAACCGTCGAACCCGCTATAACCACTTGTACCTGGTAGTCCATCAATACCACTATAACCACTGGTGCCTGGTAGTCCATCAATACCACTATAACCACTGGTGCCTGGTAGTCCATCAATACCACTATAACCACTGGTGCCTGGTAGTCCATCAATACCACTGTAACCACTGGTGCCTGGTAGTCCATCAATACCACTGTAACCACTTGTACCTGGTGCTCCTGTTTCGCCACTGTAACCACTTGTACCTGGTGCTCCTGTTTCGCCACTATAACCACTAGTGCCCGGTAAACCTGCTTCGCCACTGTAACCACTTGTACCTGGTGCTCCTGTTTCGCCACTGTAACCACTTGTACCTGGCAGGCCTGCTTCACCACTATAACCACTGAAACCAGGGCCGCCCACGCCACTGTAGCCGCTAGTACCCGGTAGTCCATTAATACCACTATAACCACTGGTGCCGGCCGCGGCTGCGACCCCACTATAACCACTCAAACCAGTAGAACCTGCAGTACCATCAAGGCCACTATAACCACTCAAACCAGCAACAAGTACTCCGCCAAGTGTTGTTCCGTTACCAACATATAACTTATTTGTGTCAGTAGTATATATTAATTCACCCTCCAACGGTGTAATAGTCAACCGCTGTGCCTCTGTTCCACGCTTTAGTCTTAAACTTGCCATTCTTTTACCCCTTTAAGCAAATGCGCCAAAATCCATATTAAGCCCAGTTGCAGGACCACCAAATGTGCCAAAATCTAAATCAATATTGACAGAAGTAGTTACCATCCAAGTACCAAAAATTTCAGTAAAATTACTGTTAATCTTCTGGTACGCTACCCGCAAAGGATCACCAGTACCATCATTAGGCAGCATACCAACATTAATAATTTCCTGTGCCATTTTTTTATAAATCCTATAGAGGTATTTATCTAGATACAAATAAAAAGGAGAACCATTTTACTGATTCCCCTAGTCTCCCCATCCCGATTGTGAAGTATAAGTATTTAATTGGTTGACATGCATAATAAAATCGTATATTATATTACTGGAAAGTGACATTTATTATAGCAAGGGATAAATAAGTATATGAAACATATCTTCAACGAATCCAAATATACACGCTGGTACTATGCAATTATAGAAAAACGTAGGGTTGATGACTCACATGAACAAAGTGAGGTACATCATATTATTCCACGGTCATTAGGTGGCACTGATGAACCAGATAATTTAGTAAGACTAACGTATCATGACCATGCATGGTGCCACTGGCTATTAACCAAAATGACTAGTGGCAATGATTTAGCCAAAATGCGTTATGCATTCAATATGATGAACGTAGGTGGTGAGCATATGGGTCGTGTACTTGATAGTAAGATTGTTCGTGCATATGCCAAAAATCGTGAAGAACTCATTAAACTACATAGTGAGTTTATGCGTGGTCGTGAACCATGGAACAAAGGTAAGAAATTAGAGGGTGAACAGTATAAGGGTGGTAGAAAAAATAGGGGTAAAAAGCATACGGAAGAAACCAAAAAATTAATAGGTCAAAGTCAAATTGGTAAAAAAATGAGCCGTGAATCTAGTGAAAAGAAAAGAAATTCTATGATTGGATTTGTTCGCGGCCATATGAGCGATGAAGAAAAATTAAAACGCAGTGTAGCTAATAAAGGAAAAGTTCGTTCATCGGATCAAAAAAATCGTTACTCTAATGCAGTTAGTGGAAACATCAGTATAAACAAAGATGGCGTAGAAAAAAAAGTCAAAGCAGATATCTTACAACAATGGCTTGATGATGGATGGTTGTTGGGTGGCAGAAAAAGGCCATCTCAACAAGATAAATCAAGAGGACCATACAAGAAAACAACCCAGGTATAAAAAAAGGGGACTTAAGTCCCCTTTTTTATTGCAGTTAGTAAGTACTAACTTATTGAAACGTCACATTTGTGACAGCTATTTCTCCGAGATAATCGGCTGCATTTCCAAAACTTGATGCAGTATTGGTTAGCTCCACGTAGCCATATCTTGTCATAAAGGATACGACTGGCTCGAATGTTGTTGGATCTAGAACAACACCGCTGCTCATCAATGGAATGTATGGGCAGTAGAATGCTGCTGCGTCTGTTTCGCTGGAACCCTTGTAACCAACTAGAACTGGTGTTCCTGTTGGAGCATAGGAGTCAACGAACACACGCATAGCGTTGTTTAGTGTACCAACAAACTTGGTGTTTGTTGGAGCCTCGAATGTACCTTCTGTTGTACGTGCGAATGCAGAAGTTGTAGCACTCTGTAGAACAGTTAGGGCTTCGCTAGAAACAACAGCCCAGTTACCTGCGCCACGGCGTGTACGCTGGGCGATTAGGTTAGCAACACGGTTGATTAGAACGGCTAGAGCAGCATGTTCGTCACCAACGAATGTGGCTGTACCGGAAACGGTAGCCTGGTTGTATGTGAACTCAGTAGCGGCAAGACTGCGTAGTGATAGGAGGATTTCCTGATCAATTTCAGCAGTGATTTCTTGTGCTAGAGCAGCCATGATTTCAGCCTCAACGTCAATGCCGTGCTGGCTTTGTGCGTCTTGTGCTGCTTCAAATGTCCAACGTGCCTGGAGTTTACGGCTCTTGGCTTCTACGGCTTGACGTAAAATTTGGACGCTGATTGGCTTACCACCGTTACCTTCTAGTGTTGCTGTATCGGCAGCAGTGTAGAATGGTGGTGTGCCTGGAGCAGTAGTAACTCCATCAGGTGTACGTGAATATGCTTGAGCAATTTTGAATGGGCTTAGTGCCTCATCGCCGGCGTATACACCTGCTACGTTTTGTGGATCGCTGCCACCGTATGGGCCTAGGGCCTGGGCGTAACGAACACGTAGAGTATGGATTTGACCTACTGGACCTGTCATTGGCTGTACGCCTACTAACTCGTTAGCAATAACGGTTGGCATGACACGGCGGATAACTGGTAGTATTACACGGTTTAGTGTAGCAATATTACCGGCTACTGTTGTACCTGCTGAACTTTCAGCAAGTAACTGCTTACGGGTATTTTCTAGGATAACACCCATGGATGAACGGCGGGTGCCGTTTAAGCCTTCTAGCAGGGCTTCTTTGGTTTCGCCCCAACGGCTTTCTAATAGAACTTTAGACATTGTATGTTTTCTCCTTATTAATGTCAGTTTTTAGAGCCCTGCCAGGCGCTTGAAGAGTACTAGGTTATCACCGTGTTCATCTTCTTGTTCGGCCTTATTGGCAGTTTTATCACCAGTTAGTACTTGACGGTTTTCGGTCAATGCTTGCTTAGTTTGTGCAGGCTTTGGTTCCTTACCCTGATTTAGTACTGCTGGTAGATACTTATCGAAAGCAGTCTTTAACTTTGGAGTCTGGACGCTTTCTAGTAAGTTCTTCATAACTTCGGCCTTTTCTTCGTTTAGTGTACCTAGTAATTCACTCATGGTACGCTCACGTAGATTGGATTCCTTAATCATGCGAACTTCACGTTCTTTGGACTCAACTATACGTTGAGCATTTTTTACTGTTTTGGCAGATTCGGCTAATTGACTTTCTTTTTCTGCTAGTTGAGCGAGTAACTTACGTGTCTCGTTCTTTTCGTTTAAGTGGGTTGCACTAAACTCGGCAGCGAAGGCTTCAAATAGACGGCGGCCAAACTGGCTTTCACGTGCTTCTTTGATATCCTTCTTCAATTGACCAATTTCACCCTTGAGTTGGGTGGCTACTAACCCGCCTACTTTCTTAGCACTTTCAGCAACAAATTTAGCCTTTAATTTGGCTAGTTGATCTTTTGCTTCGGCAACTAATTTTACTTTGGCTTCAACTACAGCACGTTTGTCTGTTTCAAACTCACGAATTTCCTTTGCTAGGGCTGCAACAACAAAACGCTCCAACTTATCGCGGGATTCTGTTTGTAACTTACGATCCTGGCGTAATTCGCGCAATTCTTCGGCCAGTTTAGTGACCATAAAATCGTTGAATTTGCCTGCATTTTCACGTAGTTTTTGTTGTGCCTTTACACGGTCCTCGTTCATTTGCTTACGCTCTTCGTTGAACTCAGCAATTTCACTGGATAGGCTTTCTGTAACCATTTTATCAAGGGCTTCTACCATTACATTCTTATCATGTTCGTACTTACCCGCAAATTCTTCACGCAGTTGAGCACGTACTTCTTCACGGGCTTCGTTTAATTTAGACTCCCAGGCTTCATTTATAGCCTTGGCAGTATCTGCATTAACGATTCCGCTTTCTAGCAATGGCTTGATAGCATCTAACATTTTATGCTTTCCCTTTTATTTTAAGATCCTTAATGAGGCGTGTTACTTCCTCTCTAAGGTATTGTTGGACTTTAGCATCTTTATCCAAATTTGTACCCTTTAGATTGTCTAATACACGGTGGCCTCCACGCATGTTCATTAGACCCTCATATATTGCTTTTGGATATGCATTTGGTGCACTAGGTTGTGCTACTATGTCCACAGTGACTATTTCAAAGTCACTGACTTTGCCACTAGAATCATCAACGTTTCCGCTGCCTCTACTACTGACACCTAGTTTTACTCCGCTCTCCAACATGGTAGACACTAGTTGCCCCATTGGAGTAGGTAGAATCTTTAACTTACCATAACCGTTTGGGCCATCCATCCACATATTTGTAATCATGTGGCTTACACGATCTAAATTGATTTTTAGATCATCAGGGTGATCTACTTCACCTAGAACGGAATTGCCTTCACGTATTTGGTTGTTTAGTTGTTCCACGGCTTTTTCAATTTCGGGCACGGGGTAAACACGCTCATTAGCGTTCTTTACCCCACCCTGGATGAAGATACCCTTCATATAAAGGTTCTTCAACTCACCTTCCTTAACACTTTCAACGACCATACTGGCCCTATCAAATGTTAAGTTTTCCTTTAGGTACAAAGCCATTTTAACCTAAACCTTTACTTAATCATCTTCTTAGCGGAACGCTTGCTCTCAGGCACAACATCTTTAACGTTTACACCGGAGGCTTGCTTCATTTCTGGCTTTGGAGCGGCTTCAGTCTTGCCACCATTTACGCCTGGTGCATTCTTGAAGGAACCTGCGCCTTTAACCTGGCCTTCACCTTTGCTATAAGCATTGCTTGGACCTTTTGGACCGCTTGGTTGTGCTTGACCACCATCACTGAATTTTACTGGCTTAGAGGCCATACCTGCTGCACCAGAATTGGCGGCAACTGGACCTTTACGGCTACCGGAATCGCTACCGTCGGTGTGGGTTACGGATACTTTCTTCATTTCTACGGCTTCCATTACGCCGGATTCTTCTTCACCCTCTTCTTCACCTTCTTCCTCTTCTTCGCCTTCTTCCTCTTCTTCGCCTTCTTCCTCAGCACCAAATTCTTCTTCGAAAGCGGCTAACAATTGGTCTAGTTTGTCCTCTAGATCCATAATATCATCTTTGGTTGCAGCCTCTTCGGAACCCATATCAGCATCGCCCATGTCGTCGCCCATGCCTTCATCGCCCATGTCATCACCAATGTCTTCCATGTCATCTCCGCCTTCAACGTCAAAATCACCAGAGATTTCTTCGTCTTCGTCTTCGACTTCATCTTCCATGGCAAGATCATCTGTTTCTTCCATTTCGATTTCGTCCATTAGACCTGTGGTCATATCTTCTTCTAGGTCATCTTCTTCCATCAGACCTTCGTAGATTTCACGACTCTTTTCAACTACGATTTCGTGAAATAATTGTTCTGCACGTTCTTGATCTTCATTAATAATTAGATCAATTAACTTTTCAAATTTTGCTGTAGACATTTTTACTCCTTTAGATTAAATGGCTTGTAAGTATATTTACCCTGTATACAAAAAAATAGCGCAATAAATGCGCTTTTTTAACGTTTTAAGGTTTAACTAGTACTATAGTGTTGGTCCACCACCCTGTGCTGGTGGCGCATACTGTTTCCGTATCTTTTTTAAGTCCCTAGCACGCTCATATGCCTGCACTTCTTGCATACGACGCAACTTATTAATCTCACGTAACGTTAATTTAGTTTTACGTGATTCACCCCATTTAGGCTGACTATGATCGTCTTGGCGATCTTGCCAACCCTCTGGTGCTGCTTCAAAAAATTCTCTTAGGAACATTTATATATTTATCTTATACTGCAGGAGGTGCGCCTGCTGGTGCACCTGGAGCGCCACCAGTTGGCGCGGGTGTTACCGGCGCAGTTACTTCCGGTGCCATACCACCTTCTGGAGGCGCTTCTTCCATGCCTTCCGCTGTTTCTATATCACCCTCGACATCCGCACTGCTTATACCCACACTACGTAAATCGGCTGATGCTCCTTCGCCTGCTTCTGGTTCTTCCCGTTCTTCACCCCACAATTTTTCATTTTCTTTAATTTCTTCTTGGCTAAGACCTAAGAAACGTTTCATCGCAAAACGGGTAGAAATATAAGGTAATTGCGCCATTGCAGTAAATGTGTTTACCCGATCTTTATCAAGTTCGCTCTGGCGATACGCAGCAAAATTTTGTGGTGGATTAAACGATATGTCGAACAAGGCTGAGTCTATATTAAAACCACGCCACCGTAGGAACAATTTAAATTCATCATTTAATTTACGTGAAATATATCCTTGTAGACGTTCACAATACTGATTAAAACGGTACTCTTGTATCATTGCCGTGCCAACTTTACCATCAACTAATGGTCGTTCACTATCTTCTGGTCCAGTAGGCAAATAACTGCTTGGCACACGTAGTCCACGTGCAAGACGATTATTAAAATATTTTAAGTCATCAATTTCGCCCAAGTTTTGGCCACCGGCAAGAGTTGTTACATCACTGCCACGTCCATCTGCTGTTACAGGAAAGAAGTAATCCTCATTAATAGATAATGGATTATATGTAGCGTCTACTACTGCTTGTCCACCATGTATACTTGGTATACGGCGCTGGTGTATTTCATCTTTTATCCGGTTTACAAATGCCATAGCCATGTGGCTTGGCATATTACCAACATCAATTTTAAATATACGTCGCTCTGGTGCACGTGCCACGCGATATATTAGTATGGCATCTTCAAGTAATTCTTTTTGCTTATATACCTTAAAAATATTTTCCAATATGCTTTGCCCAAATGGCCAATAACGATCTAAGCCTTCAGTTAGGCTTAGGTGAACAATGTGTTTAGCATCTACTGCATTTTCATTTATGCCTAGACTAAAACGGCTACCGGTTGTTCCATATGGTTCATTAGGTACTGTGTAACTATAGGGTGCACTATATCCCGCAGTTGGAGGTTGTGCTTGGAAATCGGTAGTAGTTTTTTCTGCTATAGTTAGATTTTGCAAGTTTGGATTTATATCTTTAAGTACATACTGCTCTGGATTTTTACCTTCACTTTCATTTACAATTACTTTAACCACCTTGGTCATATCAATCCAGAATAATTTAAAAGTTTCTGGATCACGTACAAATACCTGATCACCGTACTTTACAGTATTCCGGAATATCTTAAATGCTCTGGTTTCAAATTCATTTAATTTACACCACTGTTTTAACTGTTTTGATACTAGATCAACTTCTGTTTGTGTCGGCTCGCCATGAAAATGTATTTGGAATGGAGTTTTATTATGTTCATTTAGTTGAGTGCTAAACTCGCTAAGTATGTCCAGGCATGCATTAATTTCTGGATCAACATCCATCATTTCATACTGATTATAGCGTTCAATACGGTTTGGATGTCCTGTATAAACTTCGGGCAGGCGGCTTTGCCAGTTACGATAAGCAAAATCATTAGTCCAACCGCCGGTTGATTCATTACCCATACCGGCATTCCATGAACCGCTATTACTATTACTACCACTAATTGGGCTTAGTGAACCATGTTGATTGCTAAATTTACGTTTATAGGCCATCTAGTATTTATTATTTAAAGGGTATTCATTTGAATATCACGGCTGATTCTATTACCTTGTGATAATAGATCAATCATGGTATCAAACTTATCTGTCATTGCAGTAAATAATTCTTTCATTCCTGACATTTGCTCTGAACTATTTTTTATAGTAACTGGTATTGATCTACCATCAGGTAGTGGCACTATTGCTTCGGCCTGACCGCCTTCACCGACTTGCATTAATGATCCACCAGTTTTTGGTTCAACTATTGCTCCATTTCGTGCTGCACGATACCCAGCATCCTGTATATGGACTGGATCTGGTGTTCTAAATGTATTACCTGAACGGAATCCATATTTGCCTAGTAAACCACTTGCTTCTAATTTAGACAAGCCTTCTCTGCCCACGTCAATCGCTAATCCTAAATTATGAGAATTAGGTTTACCTCCCATGCTTATGGGTGGCACTGGTGTTGTAATTCCATCAGCGGTAGGTTTATCGGGAATACTACCTCCAGCTGCTTTCCATCTTTTATATAAATTTTCTTGCTGTTCATCACTACGCTGGCCACTAATATATGGTATTGTTTGACCTCCCCACGCAGGATCAGATAACAACGCAAGGAATCTATTTCTGAAATCGGGGTTCAACTTATTCCAGTTTTCTTTTGCGCCGGCACCATGACCGCTAAATTTAATTAATTTAAGTGCATCTTCTGGTGCAACCGCAATTGCCCCAGTGCCGGTTGTTTTTTGTTCGCCTGGTTGTATGCCCGCCACCTGAGATGAATATTTGTCAACTTTACTTAAAACTTCTTCAGCCAAATATCCACCTTTACCAGGAGTTATCGCCACTCCTGCTATTTGACTAGTGGCTAATAGATTTGCTTGAGCTTTTGACATAGGACCAGAACCTATTTTAAGATGTTTTTGCATAGAAGATTTATTTTGTTGCATAAACCATGCAACTACTTCATTGGCTACTTCTGGTCTATTAAGCAAATCTGGGTTTTTTAAAAGTCTGTCATCACCGTAAATTGCTTTTGATGCTGCTGCGTAATTATTTTTACCAGTTAATTGTATATAACCACGCCCTCTATATTTCCAAGCATCACCTGCCTCTGTATTACCAAACGCTTTACCAACGGATGTTTCTCCACCATACATCGCTTCTGCCATTTTTTGTGGATCTTTTTTAATAACATCCAACTCTTGATCTGAAAATCTGGCTGCACGTTTTCCAAAAATACTTCTAATACGATCATTTGATGTTTTACCATAATTTAAATTTTCTTCTACTATTTTACCGCCGCTTTCTTTCATTATATTGCCAAGTATGGCATTAATATAATTTTCATCTTTTATACCCTTATCGAGTAAAGTTTGTTTTATACCAGCCAAATTTTTCTGCGAATCTGCTGACATTTCATCTGCACCAGATCGGCCCGTGGAAGATGCGGGTCTTGCTGCACTTGCTGCCGGTGCTGGCGGGGATACCGGCCTTACTGCGCTTGCTGCCGGTGCTGGGGCCGCGGCAGGTGCTGGCGGGGATACCGGCCTTACTGCGCTTGCTGCCGGTGCTGGGGCAGGTGCTGGGGCCGCGGCAGGTGCTGGCGGGGATACCGGCCTTACTGCGCTTGCTGCCGGTGCTGGGGCAGGTGCTGGAGCCGCGGCCGGTGCTGGTGCGGCTGCTGGTTGTACTGGCGGTGGTCTAGATTTTCCTGGTTTAGTTGTAAATCCATACATAAACGCAGCAAATGCTTCTGCTTTATCTTTTAATTTTGTGGGGTCACCTACATCTAACTTACTAAACTCTACAAACTTTTCAATCGGTGTTTTTTCTTTAAAGAGTTTACTTGAAAGTGCATCACCCATAGCACTTATTGCTGTTCCAAGTCCAGACGCTACTCCTCCTACGCCTGAAAGACCCAGTACTTTTGCAAATTCAACGAATGATGTTGCGTTGTTTTTAACTTTTTCA
>Ga0209229_10000054_pt1 | contig 37781 bp, 51 predicted proteins | sample SanBayMetagenome_FD_187466 | JGI IMG/M metagenome (GOLD analysis project Ga0209229, IMG submission 187466) | Freshwater and sediment microbial communities from dead zone in Sandusky Bay, Ohio, USA (SPAdes) (version 2) | ecosystem: Environmental > Aquatic > Freshwater > Lentic > Sediment... | reverse complement strand
CATACTCACCTCTGAAAAAGTGAGAGTCTATACGAGTGGAGTTGATGCGAAAATAAAGCATAAGTAATTGTAGTTCAGTCTGTCACATCAGAGAGTTGAACGACTCTCACGAGTGACAAGCAACAAAGCAATCACCTCTAAAGACTCTATGCAATTGCACTACGAAATAAAGCAATTTTGATGGTCAATTGATGGGGTAAAATAATGCCTTTAAACCCTATTTTAATGCCCTATAAACGCACTAAAAAACTGACTGATGAAACGCATCGAAAGTTGGGAGATAAACCAACCTAAAGACTCTGAAGAGGAGGTAATAGGCATCAACTACGATTCTGATAGAGGAATGTACATTGTAGAGTTCCTTCGTGCGATGGGGAGTGCATTGAAGATAGAGAGATTGAATAGAAGACAATTCTCTATTCTCGTAATTGTTGCAGAGAGAGGAGATAGAGTCACTACTGCAAATGACTTGAGAGTGATAGTAGGATTCAGAGGGAAGACATACATAGATGATTTAAACAAGTTAGAGAGTAAAGGATTGCTCACTTACGAGAGAGAGGGTAAGAGATTCATCATTAGACTCACTCTCTCTTGCTACGAGTGGTTGAGTAAGATATTACCATCGTTTAAATTTATTCGCCCAAAACATTTAATTTTCGATTAAAAAGGGTAAAAGTCAGATATCTCCAAAAAAATAAATGAAAGTTTTTGTGCTGAAAATCAATCAATTAGAAAATATTTGCTTTCGAGATTTGGTAATGTCAAAACTAATTCCGTGATTTGCACTCATCAAACAACAAATAATTATTTAAACTTTAAAAAACAACATTATGAAAAACAACACAAACAACAACAACATCGTAGAACTATCAAATGGTTATTTCTACTGCCCAACATCAAAGAATGTTTACGCACCTCTCAAGAGTGGAGGATATGATGTAGAAAATCCTTATGACATCAGAGAGGAATTGGCTTGTGAGTGGATTACAACTCTCTCTTGTGATGACAAGGATATCATTGCAGAGGTGAGTGGATGTGATGTAAGATTTTGGTTATGGTTTTATGATGGGAATGTAGTAAGAGTTGAGAGAGGAGTATACTCAACCCAAGATTGCCTTTGGAGAAATCGATTGGAGGGAGTTGACAAGGTGAGAGAGTATTTCATCAACTCATTCTGCGATGAGCAAGAGATATTGCAATGGGAGATAGAGACAAGTGGTAAGTGGATTCAAATATTTCACGATTTGTACATCAACATTGAGAGTGGATATTTCAGTAATGGAGAGGAGATATATGATACTTGTATTGATGATGCGAATGCGATTGAGTATTTCGAGCAGATGAGTGCAGTTGATTTAGAGACTCTTTCGAGATACTTTCCCAAGGTAATCAGCAAGTACAAAGACACATACACTCGTGCATTGTGTAGTGAGATAAAGTGGAGAATAGAGGAAGGTGATTATGGTATTGCTCTTACCCTTGTAGAGCAGATTAGTGCGATGACAAGAGGTTAACTGATGAGGATTTAATATCCGAAATGCCGAGAGGCATCTTAACCAAATAGAACCTTATGGTGTGTAGGTGAACCAAGTAAGTACAATGGAAACAACAACAACAACATTAACAAATGCGATTGCAGAATTGACTGCACAAGTGGAGCAATTAACTCGTGAGAATGCAAATTTACGAGAGGTGAGTATGCCTGGAAATGACAAATCTTCAGAGGTAATCAGTTCAATTATCAAGACAATTCCGAGAGAGACAATCTTGGAAGTATTAGGGGTAAAGGATGTAAATTTAGAGGATGTTGATAGTGCAGTTTTGATTGATTATGTGAGTGAGAATTACGGAGTAGATGAGGTATTCAGTAAGAGACAAATTATCGAATACATTCATCAAAATGAGAGTATTGATGAAATCTATGATTTGGATGACATCACAGAGTGGGTGAAGGATAATCGCACTATGAGTGACATCTACGATGTAGATTGTGTGACTGAGTGGAGTTTAGATGATGTGTTGATGGAATTCGGAGAGGAGGTAGTGATGCAAGAGATTGCAAACCAAGGATGGTCAAAGCAGAATGATGTGAGTGATATCATCTCAACATTGGAGGATGTGATAGAGTCGTTGAAGGCATAGGTTAACTGATGAGGATTTGATATCCGAAACTCCCTTACGAGGGAGTCTTAACCAAATAAACAACAACAATATGAAAAAGGTAATTTTAGTACAAACTGGAAATGGTCTAACGAGAAAGCCATACTACGGAGGTGATACATCTGCGAGAGGAGTTCACAAGGCAAGATTGTTTAAGACTCTCAAGGATGCGAGAGAGTATGCGAAAGGAGTAGAGGGGAGTAAGGTAGTCTCGATGTCATTCGAGGCATATGTTAGACAAGCCTTCATCGACTATGTAGCATTCGAGAGTGGTGATAGATATGGACAAGTGGGATGCATAGACATCTACTCAGTATGGGGAAATGTAACGGATGATGTGAGAGAGTGGAATAAGAGTGCGAAGATGTTTGTCATCAATTGCTACGGAGGTAGATTTGGATCGTACTACGGCATTCAAGGGTTGAGTGGGGTGAATGATGCAGAGGTGAAAGAAGATTGCTCAGAGGCATTCAGTAATGGCGAGAGATACAAGAGAGCAATGACATCTTGGTAGTAGGTTAACTGATGAGTTCTAAGTGAACGAAACTCTCTTCGGAGAGTCTTAACCAAATAAAAAAAATGATTCCTATGGAAACAACAACTTTCAAGAGACCATCTTCACTACTGGCGAAGGGTTCAACCAATGCAAAACTGAGCAAGAATTCAAAGTATGACTATGAGAGTTACATCTTGTATCTTGCTCCATACAATCAAAATAGTTTAGGAGTGAATTTGTGTGGAGGAGCAAGTAAGGGATGTGCAAGTGATTGCTTGTTCACATCGGGTAGAGGGGCATTCTCGAATGTGATGAATGCGAGAATCAATAAGACTGAATACTTCTTGCACTCACGAGTGGAATTCCTTGAGCAATTAGCAGAGGAGTTAAGGCAGATCAGTCGCAAAGGTGAGGGGAAGAAGATATCAGTTAGGTTGAATGGGACATCGGATATCGATTGGGTGAAGATGTTTCAATCTACGATAGGTTTCGACATCTTGGGATTGCAGAACATTCAGTTCTACGATTACACGAAGATTGTGAGCAGAATGGACAAGTATGCAGATAGCAATTACCAATTGACATTCTCTCGTAGTGAGGATAATGATGACAAAGTTGATTACTGCATCAGTAAGGGGTATAATGTCGCAATAGTTTTCTCTGAGCTGCCTTCAGAGTACAAAGGAGTGCGAGTGGTAGATGGGGATGAGAGTGACTTGAGATTCTTGGATGACAAGGGAGTGATAGTAGGGTTGAAGGCTAAAGGGAAGGCAAGAAAGTCAGACAATGGTTTTGTAATTCGATAACAAGTTAACTGATGAGGGTTGATGACCCGAAACTGCCGAAAGGCAGTCTTAACTAAAACCTTATGGTGTATAGGCAACCAACAACAACAATGGAAAAATTAATGAGATTAGGAATTCTGATGGGACTAATGTTCTTCAGTATGGTAGGAGTGATTGGACTCCTTACGCAAGAGTTAAATGCAGAGCAAGTGATTTTCCTTCTCACGATGGTAGTGGGAAGCCTGGTCATAGCAAGATTAATGGTAAAGGAGGGTCAGTTATGATTAAGCAATTGATATTTGACTCTGAAGAGTTATTGCCTATTGAGGATGGGCATAAGGATATAGTCTTGGAATGTGAGTGGGAGTGGGTGAGGGGATATGATTTCGAGGGTGAGGTAGATGGAGAGGTATTGAAGTTAAAGAGAGTGACTTGGGATGGCGAGGATTACACTACCGAAGAAAAGAGACTCATCAAAAGATGGGTGAAGGAGAATTGGGATATGTTAAACGAAGAGGCATTATGAGAGTGATGGTAGTGATGTTAATGTCAGTAGTGGGAGTGCTACTGACATCGTGTGAGAAGGATGAGAGTCCTAATCTGATGCAAGATAGGTTTGTGAATGCGAGTTCACCTATTCCTCCGAGAAAGTTAACTCTTGATATGTTGGATGTGCATTGGGTGAGTAGGAGTGCGAGTAATCAGTTTGCATTCACTCCGAGTGGATGGAGGTATGAGTTCAGCGAGAGCAATGAAGATTATACCGTTCTTGTACAGGTTAATGTAGATGCAGATGGATCAGTCAAGGGGATTACGGGAAGGTACAATGGTAAAACATTCATAGTGTGGGATGGGGTAGTAAATATCTGCAATGGTCAGCAAGGGGTAGCAATCAGTTATGAGTTGAAGTGATGTTGATAAACTTGTTAATAACTTTCCAAAGGTAGTAACTGACTATGTCAATTTAATTACGAGATTTGCAAAGCAACAAAGGGGAAGCCGAAAACCTATAAGAGAGTAGGCATCAGATAAAACAACAACAACAATGGAGACTATCCAACAATCAGAAAAGTTAGAAACCATCTTGAGTGAGATTCCTCAAGATGTAATTGAGATGTATCACATTATGATAGATACATTTATGAGTGAGAGGGTAAAGATTTATATCAAGAGTCCAGTGTGGATGACCCTTACTGAGGTGCAGATTAAGAGAGTAGTAGTGCATCCGAGTAGTGTAGAGATTAAATGTGAGAGTATGTGCATACTGATGTCTCGTGAGAGAAAGGATTTACAAATTTGTGTTTACTAAAATAATTCAACCCACGAGGGGTGCGACTCGGTAACGCACACTAAACAACAACAACAATGACAACTGAAAACAACAACACATTCCCGACAAATACTGATGTCGCAATCATTTCAACATTACGAGTGTTAGAACACTATTGTAAAACCTACAAGGTAGAATTATCGAATAGCGAATTAGAAACAATCGAATTGTGTCTTAATAACATTGCTAATGCAAAAAAAAAGGATGTGATAAATCAAATTAATAATTTAAAATAACAACAACAATGGAAAAGTTCAGATTAATCAAGTTAGGTAAAGTCCTGTATGAGGACAAGGTATTCAAACATCTCAACCATCGCAACAATTACATAGCGAAGAAGGAGAGAGAGGGTTATGAGGTAGAGTCGATGGCTGACTATGATGCAAAGGAGTCAGAGCAAACGAGATTGTATGTACAAGCCCAAGAGGAAGCAATGTTCGAACGATTTGTATACGGAGGTGCATATGGGTTATAAGATAGCATATGAGACAAGGCTGAATGGATCAGAGGTGATGCTGTATCACGAGAGTATCAGCATCAACCAAGATAATACTGCAATGAATGTGTACAAGGAGTGGCTAACGGATGATGAGAATGATGCGAGGGTATTCCATAGCAGAGAGGAGGCAGAAGGAGTAGCGAGTCTATTTCAGAATGAGATTAAGAAACCAATATTAATTATCGAATAGTAAATAGGGGGGTGTCGCATCCGTAACGCACATAAACAACAAAAAAATATGAAAAGATTTATTTACACCGACTGGTTCGGTGATGTTACTGAGGTAACGAGTATTGAAATTAAAGAGAAGTTATTATTTAACTTCAACGAAGTCTACAAGTGGATGGAGGAATGCAAGGTAGGTGACAAGTGGAACTTCAACGGTAATCAAGAGTCTGCATTGGTGATGTTAGAGTGTACTGATATCATTGTAGATGCAGAGTTGTTGATGTATCAAGAGGATGAGAAGATATGTGTTGGACTTCGTAGTGTGTACGAGATGTTTGGAGATGATGTGATTCACGATGGTGATTACTATGTGAAGTACTTTGAGTTACCTATCTACATAGACAAGTGTTTGTTGCAGGTTGGTAGGTATACGATTCGTGTAAGGAGAAGTGTGAGTGTAGGTGACCTATCGATTAATATGATAGGTGACTTGATGTTATCAATTGAAGGGAGTCCAGTAGTAGGAACTATTAAAATCAAGTTAGAGTTATGAGAAAGTATGAGATAGTAAGAGCTTATGCTCACAACACTAAGCAACAAGGTAGCGAGAGTGTAGTAGATGTAGTTGTAGGTAGTAAGGAGGATGCGATAGAGTGTATGAAGAGAACTTGGGAAGAGTTCTATACTGAGAATTACTTTGAGTACAATGATGATGTGATAAAGGATGGTAGTGGGTATGTGTTATGGGAGAAGGGTGATTCCCGGATCGGTGACAATGATGTGTGCATCTATGTGAGGGAGGTAAAGAGTGATAAGATTAGTATGGCTAAGAGATGGGTGAGTACTGGAGGGTATAGAGGTAGGTTTGAACCTGTATACTATGTTGCAGGTGCTAATGATACAGGTGGGTATAGTGACTCACCTTGTCCAACGGAGGTATGCAATAGGGAGTTGCAGATGGTGAAGGATTACCTTAGGAAGAATGGAATCAAGTATCGTGAGATGATGTGTGCTACGAGTAACTTGTTTTGTGCAGGTCGGTATGTGGTAGTGAGTGCGATGGACTTAGATCGTGCAGTAGGGTTGATAGATGAGAAGTACCAAGCAGAGTGGAAGGAAGCAACGAGATTGTTATGGGTAAGGGAGGTGAGCAATGGGTAAGGATAAGATAGTTCGCAGTTGGGCGAGGTTCTATGGAGGCAATAGTGATGACCTAAAACGCATTATAAAGGCTTGTAACAACGATACTCGATGGCTGGGTGTGTTGATGCCTTCCGTATTCTTTCAAGCCTTACAAGTCATAGAAGAAAGCGAACACGGATTCACCTTGGTGATGTTGAGTGTGTTCAACCCATTCGATGCGTTGATGGAGCTGCCTTTATCCTCTGATGTGTCGGTGAGTATGGGATGGGAGAACGGTATGGGAGTGAAGAATCGATTGCAAGGGATAGTGAAGGTAGAGTTAACCGAGGATGAGATTGCATCGATTGATCCGGACACGGACCAGTACGATGTGATTGTAATCAATATGTTGAATGCTAAACTGAATCAAGTATGGTAGGGTTTCACAATAAGCAGTTCGAAAGGTGGGTGGTAGAGCATCAGATGATGCAGAGTGTACCATCGGTAATGGTAAAGGATAATGTAATCAGAACGGAGGAGGAGATGTTCCAATGGATGGAGGAGAGAGAGAGGGTGGAGGATTTGATTAAGGCTTGGAGAGAGATTCAGATGGACATCCTAATTGATTTAGATTAATTGTGTATATTTGTAAGCACGAAACTATGATAATACTAATCAACCCAGTTAAACTAATCCATCTTGAGTTCGACTTCTATTGTGAGTTATACGATAGGTTGGAAGGAGCAGATGACTATGCAAAGAAGGTCATCAAGACTCAGATGAGAGCAAGTACTAAGAGATTCCAAGCAATGGAAGAGATAATGTGGACTTATGGGGAGGATATAGGCACGGCATCGGATGAGATACAAAGATTGTACCCGATAGAGCGACTACCTCACGAGCATCCACGCAGAAGACAAACACTAACAAACTAAAAGCAAATGACACAAGTATTGAAAGATGAGATGAAGTGGAACGATGTTACCATCATCTCCAAAGAGACAGGTTACAGCACCGTAACGGTGCAGAAGGCACTCAAGGGTGAGATTAAAACACGAGCGAGTGAAATCGTGGTTAAGTATGCGAAGATACTTATCAAGCAGAGAGAGGAACGATTAAAGAAGCTAAAGGAGATTGAAGATGCAACAATATAATCGACACCTATCGAGTACCAAGTTTGGTAGGATGCTAATGAGCGAGGCTCAGATGCAGTTGTACAAGTCATATCAGATAGCGATATTAGATCGTGAGTATACTGAACCGAGGGTAGCACCTAATGTTCGTAGTGTGTACCCTACTGATGCAGAAGAATTAATTAATTTAAAATCCAATAACAACAATGAAAAAGATTAAAGTATTATTAGCAATGATGTTGGTGAGTGCAGTATGTTACTCCCAAGATTCGACCTCCACCTACACGAGAGAGCAGTTGGAGAGTACAGGTAAGTTAAGTTTAACTACCATCTATCTGAACCAAGTGAGTGATCTCGTAGAGATGCTACCTAATGTGGTGTTCACCTCGTACAATCTGAAGAATGATGTGCCGAGTAATCGGTATGTGAATAGTCGCAGAGAGAAGGTGATAAAGGGTACTGCCCAGTACAATGAGGAGTTCATCAAGAGTTACAAGGACATTGTGCCTTATGCAGACAAGAAGGATTTGATTAATGGAATCCTGTACTTGCAGTCGGTGTTGAACAAACTAAAGGGAGGTCAGTAATGGTAAAGGAATTACAAAAGGACTTGCTGATATTTACTTTGTTGGTTACGCAGAGTGAGTTGTATGGGTATAGTCTAAAGGGTAATGTGAATGCTCAGTTCTCTCACAAGTTAAAGAAGTATTTAGCTGCCTCAGATGACTTAATAAAGTTCATCAATAGGTATATCGATTCGGATGTGTTGGAGGATGAGTCAGAGCAGATAGCAAGGTATCTTGAGGGGTTGATGATTACGAAGGAAGCAGATAATGTAACAAGCAAGGAGGTAAGCAATGAGATTCATCCCATACTATAGGGTGTCCACCAAGAAGCAAGGCAAGTCTGGTCTTGGGTTGGAGGCACAGCGTTCAGTCATAGAGAAGTACATCTCCTCCGTAAAGGGGGAGGTGTTGGCTGAGTTCACCGAGGTGGAGAGTGGTAAGAGCAGAACGAGGGTGGAGTTACTCAAGGCTGTAGATTTATCTGCTAAGGAGAAAGCAATACTGATAGTGGCTAAGTTAGACAGGCTATCAAGAGATGCAGAGTTCTCGTTAGCCATCAGCAACAAAGCATTTGAGATTGTGTGCTGTGATTTCCCATCGGGGAACAAGATGGTGTTCGGCATCCTATCGGTGATAGCAGAGTACGAGAGGACTCTGATAAGCAACCGAACCAAGGCAGCTTGGGATAGCAAGAAAGCAAGGGGTTATGTGCATCCTCCCGGATCATTCACGGATGAGATTCGTAAGGCATCTGCTGATGCGAGGAGGAACAAGGCAATCAACAATGATAGGTATAAACAAGCGAAGGCAATGGTGCAGATGATGAAGGATAAACCACTCAGAGAGATAGCCGAGAGACTAAATGAATTAAACTATCGTACTGCTACTGGAAAGGAATTTAAAGCAGAGTCGGTGCGAAGAATGTTATTATAATCATTAATATTGTAGTATGAAAAGAACAATCACCATCATAATTCTATTGGTAGTAATAGGGATACTATCATTTGTGTTATACAATATGGTTAAGAAGGAAGAGGTAGTTCCTACACCTGTAGTAGACACAGCAAAGTCCGAGATGAAAGCACAACTCAAGTTAGATTCTATTGAGATCAAGAATCTAAAGGATAGTCTTGCATTCCTAAAGGACAGCATCAGTAACAATCAAACTAAAATAATCTACATTAAAAAGAAAGCAAATGAAAAAGCTAATAGCGTTAGTAAGTGGGGTACTCATCAGTTCAATGAGTTTCTCTCAGACCGTTACAAAGACAGCATCCGATAGTGTTGTTGTTATGAACAAGAAGTTGGTTCAGTATATGATTCAGGACTTGATTCGATACGATGCCGACAAACAAGCATTGAACCTATTGGATAGCAACCTTCGAATGAAGGACAAGTATATCTTTGGTCAGCAGAATTTATTAGAGAGTCAAGAGAGAAAGATAAAAGGTATGTCTGATTTGATAGTATCATATGAGGCTACTGAATCAGAGCAGACAAAAGCAATAGAAGATTTGAAAGCAGACTTGCGTAAGCAGAGATCACGCACGAGAGTGTATCAAGTGGGAACGGTAGGTGCTATCATCGGTGCTGTGTTGGTTCACTACTCTTGGAAATATGTAGGCAAATGATGGTACTATTGATAATTATTTTTTTGTTAGGCATAGGGATATCCTTGCACACAGACTACGAGAACATTGTCCGTAAGATGTGGAAGGTAAGGGATACGAACCAACAAAATAGATTATTGAAAAATGCTGAGTTAAAAAAGAATATTAGTACTATCTTGTTAGTGCTGGTATTAGTAATGACAATCTATCAACTGATGATACTATGATACTAACAAGTTTTTTATTAGGATTCGGAATCGTATTTATCGTTTCCCTATATTGGTTTAAATTATTAGATGCATACTATGAGAACAAGCGAAAGAGGAATGAACCTCATCAAGAAGTATGAGGGGTTGCACGATGGTGACCTCAAGACAATAGGACTTCAACCCAAGATGTGTCCTGCAAATGTATGGACTGAAGGATGGGGTCATGCTATGGTAGATAAGAACGGAAAGTTTTTAAGGGGACCAGGTGATAAGGACAAAGCATACAAGATGCAGTCAGTACACAATCTGCAAGAGGCAGATGTTCTGCTATCAAAGGACTTGAAAGCATACGAGTTGATAGTAACACGGAAGGTGAAAGTACCATTGAATCAGAATCAGTTTGATGCGTTAGTCAGCCATACCTACAACACTGGAGGTAGTGATACATTGTTTAGGTTAATCAATGAGAAGTCTAATGACAAAGTAATCTACACATGGTTCACCGAGAACTACATCAGAGGTGGTGGTGTAATCCTAAAGGGGTTAATCAGAAGGAGGAAAGAGGAGGCAGATTTATTCTTCACAAAGATGGAGGAGAAACCTGCACCAATCATCTTCAAGGATGAGGAGGCAGTTGATCCACCGAAAGCACCATCGTTCATAGAGTTTGTTATCTCTATGGTGAAAGCATTGTTCAGTAAATGAATGTAGATATTAAATGCATCAATCACGATTGTCCTCTGAAAAAAAAGTGTCAGAGGTATACGAGACCATCACTATATACAATGGAGATATATGCTCTGTTCTTATGTGATGAGAAAGAAGGATGCGAATACTATTGGGATAAGGATTTGCCTGACCCCTGTGGTAGTTGTGGTGGTCAGTTAAAGCACTACGAGGGTTGTTATAAAAACAATTAGACTATGGATCAAGAAAGAAAAGTAAAGGTTGTATGTCTCTTATTAGGGATGATGTTGTTGTATCAACTGATATGGTATATGAAAGACCAACGGTTAATTGGTTTCTCTATACTACTTTTCTTGATCTGTTTGTTTGAGTTGATAAGTAATCTTCGAAAATAAAAGCCAACCCATCTTCATGAGCGTTGATTGGCTATATAGTCCCTTACTACGCAGTAAAGATAGTATAAAAAAATCCCTTGGTTGTTAGCCAAGGGAAATTTTTTTTTGTGGGTATTAGAAAGGTAAGTCTTCCGGATCATTGGTTGACAGCGAACCTTTAGTGTTGGTGACCGTTGCAGTCAAAGGAGTTACCTTGTATGCTTCGACATCAGTATACCACTTGCCTTGGTACTCTCGGCTCTTGATGTTATACTCAATCTCAACTTGAGTTCCTTTCTTGATGCCCTTAATGACATCAACTAACTTAGTACCTGCCTTCAGAGCTACATCTGGGTTGTACTTGTCATCTGTTTCTATAACGAAAGTAATAACCTTCCATTCAGAACCATTAGAGGCTGTGCCTCCTCTCTCATCAGCGATGAGTTTCATTTTTCCTTTAATCATAATCGGTATAAATTTAAAATTATATTAGTGTGATAGTAACGGTTGTTGTACTTGTCTTAGTTGGTCGGTGAATCTTATAGGTCTCACCAGTTTCCTCATCCACTACCTGTACTCCCACGATAGGGATGGTCTTGAGATACTCTTGATACTCTTCAAGTCTAATCTTTGCTGTGTTGTATTCATTCAGCAACTGATTATACTTTGGATCGTTGCAAGAATCGTAGTTGTACTTAGTCCCTGCCTCTTTGATGGACACCTCAGAGTTCTTGTAAGCAAATGATTTGTTTCCGTGCTTGAGTGCCTCATCAAGGACTGCATACTTGTATGACTTGCTTTCAGTAATGCCCTTTAGAATATCTTGGAGGCATTTAATCTGATAGTGTAGGTGCATAGGGTTAACATCCCCAGAGTCCACACTATTGAGTACTTGTTGGATAAAAGACTTGCGTTCTGATTTGTCAGTATCAAAGATGCTGATGAGACTTACTGCTTCTCTCATTGTAATAGTTCTTTAACTTCGTTAGAGATGGAATACTTTTGTTCTAATTGTTGTATGGTTCTCTTGCCTTCAGATATAGCCACCTTCATTGCTTCGAAGTGTGGGTTATCAGTTGTCAGTTCGGGTAACTTAACTTCCTCTCCTTGTTCACACCATTGCTTGATTAGTCTACCTGTATCAGCCGTGATGATGAAAGGGTCTGTGTTGAATAGGTTTGTTCTATCCTTAGAGGCTGTAGCCATATGCGTATCTCTATCTATGGTAAGGGATACCGTTAGTTCATACTCCCATCCTTCTCGTTGGATATCTTTCATACCTACCTTCTTCACTCTATTACCATCAAGGATGGTCTCCATCTTACTGCGTGTGCAGGTAATGACATGAGCTCTTGATTGTAGTACTGCGTTAACGAATGCATCGTGGCGAGGGGTGGTCTCATTCCAAGCAGACCAAGTGTTGCCCTTGTACTTTGCTTGAGCAAGTTTCTCATTCAGTTCAAGGCATCCACCTTGTCCCGACCACTCGTGGCTACTGCTGTCGATGATGATGACCTCCATCCCTGCTGATACACATTGGTTCAAGCAGTCGATGTATCGTTCAGGAGAGAAGGGTGGTTCAAGATCGATGACATTGAAGTCACCGAGGTGAGAGTACAGAGAGGCAGAGCCATTCTCCGTGTCAATCACGGCTATCTTTCCCCAGTCGTTTGTGATGCCGTAAGCCATCAACAAAGCAGACATTGTTTTTCCTGCACCACTTGGTGCTGAAAGGTTAAGTCGTAGGTAGACCTTCCTTCGTGTTGCTTTTTTTAGAATCATTGTTGTTTGTATTTAGTTTTTTTTAATCGTTGAGTCATGAAGGGTTCTTCAATATCATACTGCTTATCGATTACATCTCGTAGAGTCTGCGACATACTCTTGCATCTGCCCTTACGATGTAGCCATAGGCGAAGTAGTTTATCCATCTGCTCCTCACCAGCACGGAATGATTGCATACCTTTACTTACTGAGAGGAAGTGATTCTTTGTTGACATATTATTTATGTTTGTGTGTACAAAGTAAACACATTTAATTGGAATAATAAAATTTTATTTTACTTTTGTGCAGATAAATATCAACACTAACTATGCGTATGAAACTCTACCGAATCGTATTGGAATGTATCACTACAGGAGAGACAGAAGAAAGCGTTGTATATTTACATAAGCGAGACTACGATAGGATGAGGCAGAGAGTACACGAGGTTGTTCATATGGACAACAACAATAGAGAGTGGGCATTAAAAAATATAACTATAAATAAATAACAACTATGAATGTATTATCATTATTCGATGGGATGTCTTGTGGACAACTCGCATTAGAAAGGATAGGTGTAAAGGTGGACAACTACTACGCATCAGAGATTGACAAGTATGCTATGCAAGTAACGATGGCTAACTTCCCAAACACTATTCAGTTAGGTAGCGTAGTAAATGTAGATGGAACATCACTACCAAAGATAGACCTACTGATAGGTGGCTCTCCGTGTCAGTCATTCTCCTTCGCAGGTCATAGGAAAGGGATGGCTACCAAAGATGAACAAGAGATACTAACGCTTGAGCATTACCTTCAATTGAAAGAAGAGGGTTATGAGTTCGAAGGGCAGTCGTATTTGTTTTGGGAGTATATGAGATTACTCAGAGAGGTAAAGCCTACTTACTTCTTGTTAGAGAATGTAATGATGGGAGAGAAGTGGGAAAGGGTACTGAGTAAAGCAATAGGTTATAACCCTGTTGAGATTAACTCAGCGTTAGTGTCTGCTCAGAATAGAAGAAGATTATACTGGACCAACATAGGCATGATACCAATGGGATTGTTCGGTGACTTAGAGAGTATCATCAAGCAACCAAAGGACAGAGGTATCTTACTGAAGGATGTACTACAAGATAATCCTAATGCTAAATACTACCTTACATCTAAAGCAGTAGAGCGAATCAATAGATGGGATAATGACAGCATAGAGAATGATAAGTCTAACACTATTCACGCAGGTTATTACAAGCAAGGTGGAAGGGATCAGCAGTATGTGTGTCAGCCTGTGGATGAGAAGTATTATCTGAGTGATAAGATGTTGGAGGGATTCATTAAGCACAAGGAGAGACACGATGAGAAGGGTACAGGCTTTGGGTTCAAGCCTAAGAATGATGATGACAAAGGCAATGCGTTAAGAGCTAATGGTGCATTAGCACCTACTGATACTACAATCATCGTTCACAACACACAACGCAGAGACCCGAACAGACCGAGTGTAGCAAAGAATAAGAACGCTGGTGGTAGTGGGCCGCTATCTCGTACTGATGGTAAGACCTATGCGTTAGACACAGGTAACACGAATGCAATAGAACAACTATCACAAACGGAAAAGGTATTGGAGAGAACAGGTGTGGATATATCTGAGGTGACTGAGCCAACTATCTTGGATGTGTACAACAAGAAACTAAAGGAGGATGGTAAATGTGTTACACTAACTGATCCTTGTCATAACAACATCCGATTGGTAGAGCCAAGAGAAGTAAAGCAGTTAAGCACTAACAATAAAAGTAATGGAGGCACACAGCCATACCAACAAGATCGTATCTATGATGTTGATGGTATCAGTCCTGCATTGTCAGCAGGTAAGAGTGACCTAATGATAACGAGTGGTACTTGGAGAACACACAAGGATGGTCAAGGGTTCAGAGAGGTGCATAGCGAAAAGGGTGCAACGATTCCTGCACGAGCGAGAGAGGATGGTAGTGGGCAGAATGTGGTGATGGTGGATGACTCAGTCAACAAGCCACGCATACGCAGACTCACACCTATAGAGTGCGAGAGGTTACAGACCGTGCCTGACAACTACACGAATGTAGTGAGTGATACGCAGAGGTATAAGATGTTAGGTAATGGATGGACTATCGATGTGATATCACATATCTTTAGTTACCTTCCCCCTCATCTAATGAAGCAAGATTAGTGGTGAACTTACCAACAATCATAATGATAAGAGATATGATTGCTAATGTCTTCTCATCTGAAATGATTTGATACGATGTAATCATTGTACCGATAGTAAGTAGTGTATCACCAATCACTCTAAATAATTTAGGTGTCGGTTTGAAGTATGACTTTAAAATTATTTTCATATTATGTTCTCCTCATTTCCTCTCTGAATTCTTTTATCAAAGAGATGGTTATTTCATTATTGTTATCTATGGTAGTAATAAGTTTATCATTACTATTCTTTAGCATCTCTGCTACAGCATCTGATGATTGGCTAACCTTTAGCATTGCTGTGATAGCTTCTCTTGTCAGAGCCTCTAATCTTTTGTTGGCTTCATCAAATCGTTTATTGAACCCAATGATGTATCTCCACATTGCTGCTATAGCAATTGCTCCTGCAGCACCTACTGCGAATATAGCTTGGACTACCCAGTTGTAAGTCGGAGTAGTTTGAGGTATGTCTAATAATGTCATTCTATCTTAGTAATATTTTACCTTCAAAAATAATTACATTTGTAACTAAATAACCTTACTACACAAAATAAAAAATGGATTTACTATTTAACAATGTTCTCATCAAGTTTGATGATGAACCTGAAGAGATTGAAGTGAGTGGAGTCAAGTTAAAAATTGACACCACCTACAACAAGATGCAACATCAAGTCACGACAGGAACCGTGATGGGATTACCACAACGATTGTACTTTGATAGGACTAATGTAGTCAAGTCAGTAGAGTATGATGTGGATATGGAGTTAGAGATAGGGGACAAGGTGATTATGAGTTACCTCTCATACGGAGAGGCTATCAAGAATGCATCAGTAGATGGATGTCACTATGTACGATACGATGAGATACTTGTTATCCTCCGTGGGGATCAAGTGATACCTATCAATGGGTTGTTGTTGATAGAGCCAATCAATATGACCGACTCTAATGAAGTCAAAGAGGTGAGTAAGTTCCTTATCCTGCCTGACTATGTAAAGATTCAGAAGTCAGAGACTCGTGGTATCGTTAGGTACAAAGGCAAAGCAGTAAAGAGATATGTACTGGATAGATTCGATACCATCTATGAATCAGATGATGATGTACAAGTTGGTGATTATGTATACTTTTCGCCCAACTATGCTGTACCTTTGCAATACGATATGCATAGAAGTTTACCTATGACATTGTACCGAATGAGAAGAAAAGATATCCAAGGAATATATCAGCCATGAGTGGAGGACTAACTATAGCACAGGAGTATGTCTTCAATGCAGGAGACTATAAGTTTATGCGATTCAATCCTATGGCTGTGCGTAAGGGAGAGGACTTGATTGATGAGTTCAAAGAGTTGGGTAGGTTTCAATCCTTTCAGAATCTGCAAAAGAAATACAACAAGGATACCAACAGCATCATCAAGTATATCCTATTGTGTTACGATAGGATGTCACCTGCATACACGCAGATACCTGATGTGTTCAAGCGTAAGAGTTGGTGTGCATTAACGAGTGGATTCGAATACGATAAGGACACCAATGTATTCAAACAAAAGTTTTATAAGGTGATGAATGGGGAGGAAGAGGTGGTTAACTTTGCTATCATAGACTTCTGCTCCTTGTTCAACTCAACAGCTTATATGTTGTTGGTGTCAGGCTACGAAGCATTCTATCGTAAGCAGAGAACAATGAGTGAGGTTGTCAACGATGATAAGAAAGATCCATTGTCCTTGGAGAAGATTCGTGGAGAACTCTACAAGCAGTTACAAGGGATGCAGAAAGATTTGATGAACCTTGAAGAGCAGTACCTTACTGAACGCAATACCTACCTTGTCGCTGACCTATACAAGATAGCGAACGAGGACATACGCAAAAGATTAAACCTAACACCAGAGAGAAGAGCAGCATCAAAGAAGAATGGCTAAGAGCAATATAAAATATCTCCCTCACGAGACTCTGATAGTTTGGAATGATGATCCGGACTTGAAGCAGATTGCTTATGAGTTGCCTTCTCCTCCACCATTAGAGACAATAGATGGCTATGGGTTAGAACCTAAAGACCAAATGTTCAAACACAATATCCTCCCTCACAAGTTGAGGAAGTTGAATGGTGTGGTGTATGCAGAGGATAACAAGACTGAACTAAGTCCAAGGCAGAAGGTAGAGATACTTGAGCGTGACCCCGACTACTATGCAGAAGAGATTAAGTTCATAGCAGATGAGTGGGATCGCAGAGAGAACGGCTATTGGTTTTTTAATAATGGTACTCCGACATACATCACAGGTGACCACTACTTCTACTTACAGAATTGGACTATCGATGGGTTGAATCCTGAGTATCGTTCAAGGGATAGAAGATGGTTCTTGTTTTGGAAGATGTGTGAGGATGATAACAACTGCTTTGGGTTTAACAATCCTAAGCAACGAAGAGCAGGTGAGACAACCAAGGTATGTTCCATCAGATGGAATCGTACTGCAATGACTCCCTTCTATAAGACAGGGATGCAGAACAAGGATGAGAACACAGCAGAGGAGACACACGAGCAAGGCATCTATATCCCTGGTAAGAAAGTTCCATTCTACTTCCAACCTATCTCTGACCAAAAGCAGAATGTGATTAGTGTAATCAGATTTTTTACACCGACAACCAACAACCACCCGGATCGAGCAGAGCCATCATTGGAATCTTATCTTGACTACCGTGATTCAGGAGTAAAGGCATACGATGGATTGAAGAGAAACTTCCTGCACAACGATGAGTGTGGTAAGACAGAGATGGTGGACATCAGAGAGCGTGTTCGTATTCAGATACCTTGTCTCACTAACATCGTAAGGAATAGTCCCATCAAAGGGAAGATGATTAACACCTCTACCACAGGTGAGATGGAGCGAGGTGGTGGTAAGTACTTCAAGAAGTTATGCGATGACTCTGACTACCATAAGAGGAATGCTAATGGTATGACTACCTCGGGGTTGTATGTATTGTTTCAACCTGCAACGGAGGGGATGGAAGGTATTGACCCTAAGACTGGGCAGTCATTCATTGATGAGTATGGTAACCCACGGTCTAAGTTGATAGAATCCTATCTGACTAACAAGAGAAATAGTTTAAGAGACTCAGGTGATATTGCAGGGTACATAGAAGAGTGCCGACAATATCCTCTGAAGTATGCTGACTCTTGGAAGACATCAGCAAGGAAGTGTAACTTCAACCTACTGATTATAGAGGAGAGGTTGAATCACTATCGACACGGTAATGATGATAAGATGCGTGGTAACTTTGAGTGGGGTAATGGGAAGGATAGTTATGTAATCTTTGTCCCTCATCCCGATGGTAGGTTCAACCTATCGTGGAACTTCCAAGATCCTAAACAAGCCAACCGAATGTATACGGATGATGGTGGGTTAAAGAAACCTGCAAATACAAATCGATTCATAGCAGGAGCTGACCCCTTCAAGTTTGATAAGACTCGTAAGGTGGATAACTCTGATGGTGGTGGTGCTATATTCTACAAGTATGATAACTCAGTTGATAAGGACAAAGAGAAATCACAATGGTCATCATATAGATTCATCTGCACCTACAGATACCGACCTCCTACTCGTGAAGAGTATGGTGAGGACATGCTAATGATGTGTGTTTACTTTGGATGTGAGATGAATGCAGAGAGGAATGCTTGGGATATGTCACAATATTTCCGTAATCGTGGCTATGCAGGGTATTTATACTATAAATTTGATGTGAAAAAAGGAAGGTATGATGATGAGGCAGGAACGAATGCACAAGCAAAGGTGAATCAAGATATATTCTTTAGGACTCAGACATACATTGAGCAACACGGAAGGAGAGAAAGACACGATGAGTTGCTACAAGAGTGGAAAGATTTAGAGGATGACCTTGGAGACTATGACTTGGCTGCTGCCGCAGGTCACGCACTCTGTGCCGCAGGTGATTCAGAAAATTATTATGAAGAAGAAGATACAACAACTGATATAACAGATTATTTTAAACCAATTAGATATGATAAATATGTCGTTTAACGCTCCTATGCAGGAGAAGTATAAGCAAAATGTCTGGGGTGATCCTGGCGATGATTACGATCCATCAAAGAAGAAAGATGATATGGTGTGGTTTCGAAAGAAAGCAGAGTGGTTGTATTCGCTATGGTTAAACGGTAATGCTTACATCCCTTTCGCAACTACCAATGAGTTCGCAAGACTCCGTAGGTATGCACAAGGTAATCAACCTAATGCTAAGTATATGGACATCCTCTGCCCTGTTGATACACACACAGGAGAACGCAAGGGGTATATGAATATATCTTGGGATACACTACCTATCTACTCTGCCTTCAGAGACAGAGCGAGAGGAGCTTTGAATAAGTTTGACTACGCAACATCAGTACAATGCCTTGACCAAAGTTCTCATATGGAAAAGGAGATGATGAAGTGGAGGGACTATGTAGAAGAACAAGAGAAAGAATTCCTTTCATATGTTAAGGCTGAAATAGGAATGATGGAAGACCCTAAGAAGTCTCAAGCACCTATCAAGCCACGCACTATAGATGAGATGGAAATGATAGCATCTATGGGAGGTTATCAGTTACCTATTGAAGCGGCCTTCGAAGCACTACTTCGCAAGTCAGAGGAGTTATCTGAGTGGGAAGAGATTAAGGTAAAGTTAGAGGAAGACTTAATTGACATTGGTTATATTGCAGTACAAGACTACACCGATCCGGTGTCGGGTAAACCAAGGGTTAGATATGTAGACCCCCAGTATCTTATCATCGCATCTAACCGTGATAATGCATACACTACAGTAGCAGACTCAGGTGAGGTACGATTCTTCACGGTTGGTGAGTTAAAGGACTATGGCTTTGATGATAACCAAATCAAGGAGATGGCTCAAGCATATCAAGGGATGTATGGTAACCCTGCGTTCAATACACTATGGAGGAATGGTGCATGGGTATGGGACCAGTTGACTCTATTCCGTGTAGCCATAATGGACTTTGACTTTGAATCATTCGATACCTACACATTTGAGTATCGTAATATCAATGGTCAAGATAAACCATTTAAGTTAGGCTATGGTGAAGCACCTGAGAAACCAAAGAAGAATAAGTACGAGAAGAACAAGTACGCTCGTAGGTATCGTGGTAAGTGGGTGATTGGTACGAGTGTAGTGTTTGACTATGGATATCAGTACAATCAAATCTTTGACTCTGAGAACAGACCAAAGAGTTCCTTCTCTGTGTATCGTGTAGCAGATAGAAGTATGACCTCTCGTTGTGTTGCTACTATTGATGATTTACACTTAGCATTGTACAAGTTTAGAAATGCTTGGGCAATGGCGGCCCCATCAGGTTTCGCTGTTGAGTGGGGATCATTGAGTAATATGAAGTCAGGAGAGAACAAGATGACACCGATGGACATCATTAAAATCTACAGACAAAATGGTCAGTTACTATGGAAGGCTTCTATGGAGAACGGTCGTGTGCTAAACAATGGTCAGCCTCCTATCTTCCCTATTGAAGGTGGTCTTGGTAGAATCTTGCAAGAGTTTATGTCTACATTTGAGATGCATGTGAATACTATCAGACAGATTACAGCAATAGGTCAAGGTCTTGATGGTAATGTAGCAACTGGTGACTTACTTAAAGGAACACTACAGATTGCAGAAGCATCGATGACAGATACTCTTCGCCCTTGTTTGTTAGCATACAAGAGAGTTAAATCAAGAGCATTAAATAACTTGTGTTTAAGATGGCAATTAAACTTAGCCTCTTCTGATATCAATGAAGTTGAAGAAGGTAACAATGGAAAGTTAATTAGCCTAACCTACGATCAGGTTAGCAAGAGAAGAATCCAAGTTAGTTGTGATATGATTATCGATGATAGTCAGAAGCAAATTTTATTAGGAGCTGCTCAACAGAGTATGCAACAAGCTAAGTCAGGTGGTATCGGTATCACATACCTTGACTTTGTATTCATCCTTCAAGCAATCGAGAGAGGACAATTAAAGTATGCATCTATGTGGTTAGCATACCGTGAGGAGTTAGCATTGCAACAGCAGATGATGATGCAACAGCAGAACATGCAGATGAATGGTCAGAATATGCAACAGCAAGAGCAGTTGAAGCAACAGACTATGCAGATGGAAGCAGAGATGAAGACCAACATTACAATGATTGAAACTGAAACTACTATCAAGAAGACTAAGGTTCAGGGTCAGGAAGATCGTAAGACATTGCTTACTAAGTTTATGTTAGAGCAAGGTCAGATGCCTTCTGATGATATGTTTAATGGTGTAGAGATGGAGGAACAAGTTCAAGCACAGCAACAACAAGCAATGGCTCAACAAGAGATGATGAACCAACAGGCTATGATGGAGCAGGAACAAGGTGGTGGTATGCCACCTCAAGAGGGAATGCCTCAAGAACCTACGGAAGAAACTCCTGAAGGTGAGACAGGTTTGTTAAGTCAATCAGGAGAGGAACAACCTCCAATGGAAGAACCTCCGATGGAAGAACAACCTCCGATGCAGTAATAGATAACCCCTCTTAATCGAGGGGTTTTTTATTTACCTTGACCTACATAACCTTTCTTATAGTTCTTGCTTGTCTTTAAAGAAGAAGAACCTTTCTTGCTATGTACACCTGGTCGGCTGACCTTTCCTTTGCTTTTGTAAGCAGATACTGATTTCATTTGCTTTGCCATACTTGTGATATTAATTTTGTATTGTAGTGAACTGCCATATCTGATTCCATTTAGATTGGTAACTCCCATCTAATTTACAATCTCTCCTACTTCGGTACTCGTAGGTAGTATTTTGATTCAACATAGGACTAACCAAAGTCTGAGCCGTATCTCTTACTGTCAGAGTGTTCCATATGTTAGTACCTAATACTCGGTACTGAATTCTGAATCTTACTCCACAACTATCATCATCCATATAGAACTTAACAGCATTAGCTCCGATGCTATCGATAACTACGATAGGCTCAAAGCATTCACATAAAGTTCTAAATGTTTTATTGAAGCTGTAGTTAGATGTAGTTGATCCATCCATTGAAGCAACAGCGAACTGATAATCGGTTGAGTAGTTTAAGAAATAGATTGTAGTTTGATTAGTGTCAGCCACAATCTTATACTTCCATGTGGTTGTGCCTAACAATCTGTATCTAATCTTGTATCCGTTGGCACAAGGATTCTTAACCCAAGATATGGTAACTGATGTTCCTTTGGGAACTCTTGTTGTGTTGGTCGGAGGGAGTAAGCAATTAGAAAAAACACTAAGAGTAACTATTACAAATAAAATTGTAAGTATGTTTTTCATACTACTCTACGATTTGCCAATAGACTGTGCCGTTATCATTAGCGTTGGTGCTTCTGATTTCAAAACTAACATTAGGTATTGTATTCGGTGCATAGATGTATAGGTTACCTATTGCTGTAAGATTATCTTGATTGCGAGTAATGATAACTGCTTTACCTGCATTGAAATTATTTATAGTTACTCTACCTAATGTAAGATCAGCAAAGCCTGATGTTTCAATATTGATATCAGGAGTAGGAGTAGTTGATACAACTTCATTAACTCCATCTTCTATCCATTGATAAACTATGTCTTGTCCCATGTTAGTAGTAATAATAAATACAATATGATGATGCTCCACTAAATATATTACCTAAACCTGATGCTGTTGCAGGTAGAGTTGTATAAGTTAATGATTGACTATAACCTGTGATGAGTCCGTTTTGTAGTGTTCCTGTAGTACCAATAACATCAGGAAGATTTAAGTTAGCAATTGATGCAATAGTTCCTGTGGATGCATTGCTGAAGTAAGCGAACCAATACAATCCTTTTGTTAATGTAACTGATAAACCTGTAACAATCCTTTGTCCTGTTGCTCCATCTAAAGTAATTGTACCACTATCCACTAATCTACTTGAAGGTTGATTAGTAGCAGGATTGTTTGTGTAAATACCTACTCTTGCAGTATTACCTACTCCTGCTATTGTTACAACTGATATTCCTAACTGTGTTATAGTTATATCTCTTTCAATGATAACAGGACTATATCTAACAGAATTTGCTACATTAGGTAGTGAGCCAATAGCTAATGCATTAGTTGAAGGAGTATAAAATCTACCACTTAACCTGAATGCCCAAGGCGAAGTAACCTTACCATTGAATGTAGTCCAATCAGTAGAGGATAGTAATCCTGTGTTCGATGCACTTGCCGTTCCTACAGCAGTAGCTACACTCTTGCTTTCCCATAGTGATGTAGTTGTGTTATAAAACAAACCATCATTATTGTTTGGAGAAAGAGCTGATACATTATGTAACTCATTCATCTCATAACCATTCTGCACCTTAACATACATTCTTCCTGCTGATCCATTAGATGCAGTAGTAACATATCCAAGATAAACTAAATGATTAGGAGCATATGGTTTTACATTGGTAATCGTGCCTGGTGTTGCACCCAAGTATACATAGTCTCCATCTGCCCATGTGGATGTAGGGAATAGATTTAAATTATCTAACTGCCCTTGAATTATTATCAATCCTTTCTGATTAGCACCAATAGATGTAGACTGAACTAAACCGATAGTCTGTGCCGATGTTCCATCAGTTGTGTTGTATGCTAACTTAACTGTGATTCTATCTCCTTGTCCACCGAATACATATACAGGTTGACCTTTGTTGATGGTGATAGATTCAGCATTGGTTACATACGCAAGGAGAGTGTTAGGTGCTGTCCCTATACATTGGAATCCTCCTAATGTAGAGTTGTAAACTAATAACATCTCTGCCCCATCAACTATATCACCACCGATTAATGCACCATCATTGTTTCTGTATAAGGTAACAGCACCAAGGCTGTTGATGTTTATTGTACACCCTGTTGTATTACCATTAGGGAATCTGATTAGATAACAATCAGCATCAGCATATGATGTAACTCCTGCAATAGTAGCAGTATAGGTATCTGTACCCGATGCTGTAGCGTGGGTAATGCTATCACTTACACTTGCACTTAAAGTACCTGCTGATAATGTCAAACCACTACCAACACTAATCTCTTCCATCACTCCTGTACCTGCCGTACTTCTACCAATCAGTTTGTTGGTAGCCATAGAGGTGGATATGGTTGGAGTAGCACCACCACTTGATGTGATTGGAGCAGTTGCACCAACCGATGTAACAGCAGATGTTAGATAACTATTGCTATCTAAACTACCATCGCCCTTTACAAACTGAGATGCTGTTCCTGACACATACGATATAGTTCCACCTGTACTTTTAACCAATCCACTCCCTGCTAATGCATTCTGTTTTGCATTCCATACGGAAGCAGAACTAATACGACTATCAGCGAGAGTACCTGACCAACCAAGGGTAAGGCTAACTGCTTGTAGTAATGATGTGTTTGGTGTACCACCTAATGTCAGCGTTACATTGGTATCATTCGTTCTTGTTAACGCTGATGGTGTAATGCTACTGCCTGAATTAAAAGTATTCCAATCTGCTGATGATAGGTAACCATCAGTAGTAGCATCTGCTTTAGGAATAGATATGTTTGGGTTAGTCCCTCCACTTGATTGTATAGGAGCAGATCCTGTTACTGAACCAACTGCTCCTGATGTAGGGTAATAGAAAAAATTAGTTTGACCATTTGCTACCCAGTTGCTACCATAAGGAACAGTTAACTGCACATATTGTTTACCATCTTGAACATTGGTATATACAATTCCCTTATTAGCAACGATACCTGTGGGCAAACCATAAGCATAAAAGTTTTTGGTTTGTATGGTCATCGGTTATTATTTGCCTTTCGCTTTTAACTTTTCCATCATGGCTTTTAAAGCCATTGCTTTTTTATTAGGCATCTCTTCTTTTTCTTCAGCCATTTCTGACTTTTTCTTCCCTGCTAAAGCAGCCATTTTCATTTTCATCTTATTCATATGATTATATTTTTTTAATTAGGTTGATGTCCGTTATAATACCATCTTCTTAACTTAACGATGTCGCAGGTATCTAATACTGCATTAGGAGGCATATCACGAACGATAAGCACTCGCCTATAGAAACTACTATCCAAGCATCGTTCGTTTAACCTATCGTAGATAATGTAGTCCTTATGGCATTCAATGCAATTAGTCTTGACTATCTGCTTAATCTCAAAGTAGGTAGGGTTAGGCGAATCCATTCCACATGGGTAGGTAGGCTTAGGTAATTCCTCCTTACTCGTACAACTAACAATGAATAAGAATAAGATTAAGTATCTCATATTAGTAATTTAAAATTGGAGGTGCTTCACCTACTGCATCTATTAAAAGAGGCTCAACACCACCTTCGTTTTCAACACGAAAGTTACGATCTCCAATCAGATTTATATTTGTCTCTCCAAATTTACTATAAAGATTTAAGATAACTAAGGCAGTATAATCATCATTAATATTATTAATGGTAACCTCTTTTAATATCATCGTGTTAAAATAATCTACAGGATAAGCATCAATTGCAGCATTATCAGTATCTGTTGCAGGGAATTTTAATACCATCGTAGTATCATCAATAACATAATCAACATCTAATACCATATAATTGTTTGTGTTAGTTCCAAAAGCAACAACATATCTCCAAATAGGTTTGTTGTCCATCTGAATGTCAGCACAAAGTTTTGTAAACTCAGTACCTGAACCTATAATAATTTTACTACCCATTTGCATAGACATAGATGCACCAACACCTACGATAGGTACTGAATATTTTATTGGATGAGTACACCAAACATCATTACCACCACCTGCTGAATACAGAAAATTATCTGTGTCTTGTGTAACATTAAGATTTAAAATGTGTTGAGAGCCTATCCTCCCTATACCTGTGAATGACATATGTTTAAGATTTGAGTGTAAATATAATGGTAAATCTTCCTTGTTTTAACCTTTCGCTTTATTTTTTTTGGCTGACTTAGAACTGCTCACCTTTTCAGGTAGGTTCTTAATGTTCGGGGTTTCCTTCGCCCATCGTTTAGCCATCTCAGGATGTTGGCTAAACATAAACCTCTGTTGTGCTGCTGACTTGAATGGCATGGTTATTCCTCCTCTTCTTTTGAATTAAATATATCGTATAGTTCTGAGTCACTTGGTGATGGCATATATCCCATCTCTTTTAAGGCTTGTTTCTTAGCTGCATTTAACAATTTTGTTACCCTCTTTTGCAATACCTTATCAGGAATCTTTTTACTCCAGTCATGGACAACACCACTTGATTCATAGTTAGCCATTGCTTCAGTACCTATCTTCTTCATAAATGAATTGTTCTTTATTTTCTCCATAAAGATTTCACGCATTCTACTATTAAGTTTGTTTACTTGTTCTCTATCTAATGTAACAACTTTAAACTTCTTAACAGTTACCTTGTCTCCACCATATTGATCGGTTTCGTGAATTGATTTTTCTATGTTACCATTAGGGTCAACAACCATAAACCTTTTTGTTTTTATATCAGTAAGGTTGTCTAATGCACCACCATTACTTAATACTTGAACAACATTTCTCTTAGAAAAGTCTGCATCATTTTTTAGACTTACATCCACATAGTCACCCATCTTTATTGGTGCAGTATCAAGACCTGTTCCCTTTAACAACTGCTCAGTAAATCCACTCGGCTGTCTCTTAACATTCTCCCCTTCTGAAGTTTCTACTTCAATATTTTTACCTATAATATCTTTTTCTAATTGAGGGAAAACTGTTCTGTTTGCTATACTACCTAAGAAATTAACAAAACCTTTGTCGCTCTTTAATGCCTCAGATAAGTCTTGAATAGCAGGAGCTTGTGGTATCTGTCCTGTTACACCTGTAACTCCTTCGAATATTGCTGTTGAATTAGCATCATACTCACTATTGCCTTGTAAGATAGCCTTCTTATGTAGCCTTGCATATGTAGCACCCATCTGCATAATTTCAAATAGTGGACTATGTAAGACTAAGTGAGACACATCTCCATATGGAGTTCTAATATCCATAGCTTTAACATCATCACGACCTCTCTTCTCTCCCATTTGGTAGTATCCTCCAATGTTATCTGAGTTCATCATACCAATAGCAAACGCAGCAGCTCCAACTCCTTGCTTCTTACCAAGTTTTATAATGTAATCTGCTTGTTCAGGAGTTAAGTTATCAAATCCATTCTTTACAATAGTATAGATTGCTTTTAATGTGCCTACCCCTGGAGTATAATCCAATGTTTCAATGACATAGTTTGTAGGAATTTTTACAACAGGAACTAACAACTTCATAAAGGCAGCTGTTGCTTTACCACCATCACCTCTTGCCTCTAATGAGTGTAAGAAATTAGTATATGTTTGAGAGATTGCATTGTCCCCCATAAAGATTGCCTTCTGTGCATCTATATAAGCCTCTGCACCTAATCGATATTGCACATCAGGGTTGTCTATATCTTCTCCCATCTCAAGAGCTTTAAGTGATCTATACTCATATGAGCGTAACCACTCTGCTCTCTTGGTAGGATTCTTTAATGCTGCGTGAAGTCTACCAAAGAACTCTAATGGATTATCATCTAATCCATATTTCTTATCACCAAAAACTAAGTCATATTCTCCTGCTCCTTGCTTTAATACTCTGCTAAATTCACCTTCATATTTTTCACCAAACAATTTTTTTCCGAGCATATCAGGAATCCAATTCTCTTTTCTAAACCATTCGCCTAATGCTTTAACATGGTTCTTATAGAAGGTAGTCATATCACCTCCTTCGGCAACTGACTTCTTGTATAACCTTGGTAGTAATCTTTTTAATCCTATACCAACTAATGCTTCAGCTGGTTTAGCTATCATAGTTCTTGTACCACCTGCTGTAATTAATTTTAGAAGGACATTAGTACCTGATAGAACAGCAGCTCTACTCCATTTATTAAACCAATTTACTCTTCTTTCGTAAGGAGTCATATTCTTTATTCTCTCCTCCTCAATAATTCTATCAGCCTCTTTCTTTTTCTTTTCAAGTTCAGCCTTTAGTTTTAATCCTTCTGCATCCAATACTGTCTCTTGCTTCTCAGGTTTATCGAAGTTACGAGTGTCAATCATTCGTTGCAACTCAGTAATCCTATTCTGCATACGAGTCTTAGCTGCTTTCAACTTAGCCTCATCTGATCCATCGATGCCTAACTCTTTTGACTTCTTTCTTATGTCATTCGCTAAGTCAATCTCTTGCTGTGTTCTCGGTTTAGTCTGCTTCGGTTTCTTTTTGTTCTGCTCGATAAGGTCATCAAGATGTTTTTGTAGTGCATCAGCGTAAAAAATATCATTAGGGTCACCTGTATCTTCAGCAATTTTTTTGAATTTATCAATCTCTTGCTTAATAAAATTAACATCCTGCTCTAACCTATCTAACTCAGCAGATTTTTTTATCATGTCATCGATACGCTTCACCTCAGCAAGTTGCTCTTGTGCTGCTTTAACATCAGCATCTACCTCAACCTTATTAGCAGGAGCTTTACGATTACCACTTCTAACATCTTCTAACTCTTTTGATATCTCAAGTAATCGCTTCTTCTTGTTGTACTCATCCTGTAACTTCTGTAACTCAGCAGACAATTCTTTTTTAGTAGACTCTCCTTTCTCAGGCAAGTTACCTTCCTCTACATTAGCAATCTTTTCTTTTAATTGCAACTCTTTCTTTTTCTCTGCAATCATCTTCTCTAAGTCCTGAATGTCCTGACTTAACTGTCTCTTCTCACCACGAGTCTTCGGCTCAGGTAATCCTTCCTTCGATAATTGTTCTAACTCTTCAAATAACTTCTGCTCCTTCATCTTATCTGCTAACTGATTCTCAAGATCAGTTAATGCCTTTGACTTAGCAGGTGGTGTTGGCTTCTCTCCTTCTTGCTTAGGTAGACCTTTGCTCATATCTTCTAACTTAGAGACAGCCTTCATCTGTGCTTTTAAATCAGTCATCTCAGCATCGATAGCAGGTTTAGTCATCTTAGGTCTATCACTCTTATACCCAGAGATAGCATCACGCACATCACGCTCAGTAAATGATGGGTCTAATCCTTGTAGGTCTTCGTGAACAGCCTTAACAAGGCTATCCATATCTTTATTACCTAATGCAAAATAACCTTTAGCAATTTCCTTAATCTCTTCTTCAATCAACTTGTCGTAATCAACAGGAAGTTCTGACTTCGCTCGTTGAATACCCCCCTTTGATTCATTTCGTTTAGAGATTAAATCTGCTAACCTATTTCTTCTTTTATCAATGTAAGTTGTAACCTCTTCTTTAGTTGCTTTGTCATTCTTGAGTTTATCTTGTAACTCTTTTAATGCTTTATTATTAGCAGCCTCTGCTTCTTTCCTTCTTCTCTCATCTGCTATCTCTTGTGCTTTCTTTTCGTTAGCATCTACTGCATCTTGAGCATCTTGAATTTCTTTAGCCTTATCTTCTAATGCCTTCTTCGTTGTTTCATCTAACTCAACACCTTTGTTAGCAGCTCTTGCCTCAGCCTTTAATGCATCAGCACTATAGTTTGCTTTCTTCGACCATCTTCTAATTGATAACCCTCTTGCTGTCTCAGTACCTGAAGCACGAAGAGCATACTCGTTATCCTCTAACTTTAGTTTGATATCTTGAAGTTGAGTGTTTAAGTTATCTATATCACCTTGACCTTTATTGATTTGGTCTATGGTATTCCAATATTTTTCGTTAAGGTCAAGTTCATTGATGAATAACATTGCGTGTTCAACATCGTTCAATGCTCTTGGATTTTTAGCAAGTTTAGCAGCTAATACTTCAGTTGATTCACCATTGTTAATCTTTGCTACTGCTTGATCCCATGCCTTACCCCAGGTCTGTCTTGCTTGTGTAGTAACAGGTTCAGCACCACGAGCTGCTCTTGCCTCATCGATTGCTGCATTCTTTATTGATACCTCTTCAGGTGCATTAGGGATTTCAAACTTCGATGCCTGGATGTTGGACTTGGTCTCGGTAGGAGTACCACTAATTTTTATATTTTCATTTGTTGGTTCAAATACTACTATTTCACTTTTAGAAATAACACCATCATATCCTTTTTCAATTAATCGTTTTCTTAATTCTTCTGTAAACTCTTTGCCCTCTTTTTTACCATCAGGTGTTTTGTATCCTTCTCTCTCAAGTTTTTCATATTCAGCAAAATATTCTTTTTGATAAATTGGATTTTTTAATTTTATATCCACCTTCAACATACCACCTTTATCTGCATACTTAGATGAATATTCTTCAGCACCTCCAAAATGAATTCCTAATTCTCCTTCTTCTCTTTTATTAGTTAACTTGAATCCTTCTTGTTTTATTTTATTTGCATTTTCAAAAGAAGTCCCATGATAACCTATAACAGTTACATCTTTTGATTTTTTAGATGCAGCTTCTTCAGCAGTAATAGCTCCCTCACTCTTTGACAAAATTTCTTCAACAGATTTCACTAACTCAGGATTAGTTCCATCTGCTTTTGCTTTATGATATGCTTCAGAAAGCATTTTTGCATATGATGTATCACCTGGTGTTGACCTATAAGAATCATCTAATATATTATTTAACTTTTCAGCAGTCTCCTCCACAGTCTCTCCCACCTCAAACTTGGATGCCTGTAGGTTTGACTTGCTTGGTTCAACATCAACCTTGAATGATCTAACTGATACTCCTGATGTAGGGAACTGTTTCTTTAACTCATTACTTTTCTTTTTATCTGTTAGAGATTCATCATTTAATATGTCACGAGTCTCTTTAAAAAGATTAGTCCATTGCTCATTACCTTTAATGATATGTAACTTGAATTCGTATCTACTCTTGTCTACTATCTTAACTGCTTTACCATATGATTCATGTTGTGAAGGGTCATGCTTTGTACTAACTGCTTCAACTACCTGTTCTCCTTCTACATATTTAGCACCATCTTTTAACTTTATTTCTAACACAGTATATGCTTCTCCTGTTCCCCTATCTTTTAACATAGGTTCATTCATCATTTCTGATATACCATTTGTTAAATTTGTTGCTGATAAACTATACTTTGGAGTCTTCTTACCTTTAAGTACATTCTTCTCTCCTGTTAATGTAGTAGGTGTTGCTCCACTTTGTTTATATGATTCGCTATCTATACCTAAATGAAAGAACTCTGCTAAATCTTGTTCGGCTTGTGTTCCTTTTACTTTTTTTATAACTTCATTAATTACAGCCTTTGAAAAAACTTTTCTATCTTCAAAGATGCTTTTATCATTTTGAAGTTTTTCTTTAATGATTTGTAATACTTCTTCCTTCGTTGCATTCTTAGGTATCTTTAAACCTAACCCTGATATTTTTTTTACTTTTACAGGTTTTTTAGTATAAACAATTTCACCATTCTTTTTTACAACTTCACCATTCTTATATTTTTTTTCATAAATAATATTACCATCTGCATCTTTCTTTATCTTTTCTGTCTCAATTGTAAGCTCTGCTGCCTTCCTATATATTTCTTTTAAATCTTTATCAGAAATTTTATACTTTTTATCACTTAAAAAATTATTAAAGAAATCTATTACACCATTAGCGGCTGTAGTACTTGACAATAACTTATCTGCAGGTGCAGATGTTAATGCCATATAAACATTACCATTATTCAGTTGTGCATTTTCATTAAGTTGATTAACCATTGATTCAGCAGCAGCATCTGTACTTGCCCAAAAATGTCCATCTTTAAAATACTTAATAGGATAGAATACTCCTCCCTTCCCTTCAATAAGTGTTTGACCATCCTTAGAAATATATCCACTAAACATATTATCAGGACTATGCAAGAACATATACTTATCAGCAAAGTCTTCAATAGAAACATCATCGTTGATTACACCTTGCTCCTTTAACTTCTCAAAGTCTCCACTATTTTTTAAGTATTCAAATGTTGTTTTATTGTTTATGTTACTATAGTTATTAAAAATCGCTTGTTGTAGTTTACCATTGGTAATACGCTCTCCATCCTTACCTACATAATCACTCTTCTCCTTAGACATATCTGCTTCTTTCAAACCTAAGTCTTTAGCAGTTATCTCTTCTCCACTATTTAGTTTCTCATTAAGTACCTTGGATAAATTGATTAGTTCTTTTTGATCTAATCGCATTATGTTCTCTTCACTTAGTTTAATACCTATTGCCTTTAAAAACTCAAGTACATAATTTCTTAAAACATCTATGTTGCTTTGATTAACTTCAAATGTACCATCTGCTACCTTCGCAAAAAAATCTGTTATAGCCTCTTTCTTCTGTTGGCGAATATCATTCTCTATATTAGTAATCTGCTCCTTTACTTTATTTGCTTCCTCTGTCTTCCCTGCTTCCACTAACTCCGTTAATCGCTCTTGTAACTTTGGTAGCATACCCTCGTTAGTAGGATAAGATAATTCAGCAGATACAATAAATTCTTGACCACCTTCTATTTCAGCGAGTGCTGTATACAGCCTATCTACTTTATTAGGATCACTCGCCTCTAATGCATCAACCAATGGATGCGTAGGTTCATGTCCTGCTGTGTCAGATGTTGCTCTCTCTAAATTAAAAGCAATAACACCTGAGCCATCCTTAGCTACATAGAATCCTCTTAACCCTGCATCTGCCTCTGTCCCCCCATGCTCTTTCACAATCTCAATCATCTCTTCCATATTCTCAGCAAACTTTAACTCAGGAGTCAAACCTCGCTTCTTCATAAATTCTTTTACAGCTTGAAATGCTTTCGTTGCTTTCTCCTTCACTATTCCTCTCTGTTCAACAGGAGTCTCGGATGCTACATTTAATAATTCTGTCCTTCCTTTTAACTTAGTATTGTCAAGAATTTTTTCATTGACCAAATCTTTCAACAGACCATTATGCAGTTCTGATGCGAATTGGTCAATCGTATAACGCTTATTCGTTTTTAAGTCTATAACAATACAAGGAATCTTCATAATTAAAATAATTTTTTCTCAAGCATTAACATTTGAAACTTATCACCAGGCTCAACACCTTCTAACATATTTAACTTATCTGAGTATTCTGCAACTGCTGTCTTCTGAGCAGTACGGAAGAATTGTAAGAAATCAAAAACACATAGGTCTCCTATCTTGAAGATAGCCATACTTGTATCTTCATATCCTTCGTATAAATCATACTCCATTTCATATGACTGATCTAATACATCACAGATACAAGAGAACTCTAACACAGGCTTATCAATTACAGGTAACTCAGGTGTTACATTCCAATCCGTTAGATAGTCTTCAATCTTCTTAGCGTGTGCTAACTCATCTTCTGATTCCTTAGCAAAAAACTCAGCAGCTTTAAAGTATCCTACATTCTTGCACCAGTTAGTTGCTGAACGATAAAAGTAATATGCTTTGAATTCATCGTTCAATCTTTCTAATAAAAGATTGACAACATCTTTAGGTAATTTTTCAGGTTTAATCATTATGGTTTTATTTTATAGGCAATCGCCTTTTAATTTAAATCGTTCGTTGTTTGTAATCTGCTCAAGAACTTCTCTCATATTATCGTATACAAATTTAACCTTTGGATTCTTGGCTAACAAATCTGTTATTGCTCTTTTTGATTCTTTTACTGAAGCTCTATCTGCTCCTTCTGTTGCTTCTACTTTCCTTAGTTTAGCAACCTTTTGAGTTACTGCTTCAGCAGAACTTACGGGTTCAGCATCAGCAGGAAGTGCATCAGTCACTTCAGTCACTTTCTCCATTCCGTTCTTATCACGGAATGAATTGACTATATCTAATTTGTTTTGTCCGACAAGGTCTTTGTTAGGGTTGACATCAAAGGTATTATACATTCTACCTTTTTCATCCATCTCAAAAACAAAATCTCCTAAGCCATCTCCTGTCTTCCCTTCTAATGATACAAAATATTTTTTACCATTAACGACAATAGTTCCCGACTCAGGTCTGTTCACACGAGCCTGTGCTTCTAACTCTTCACTAACTTTTGACTTTACTAACTGAACACCTGCTTCTGACACAGGTGCATCTGCTGTTGTTTTAATGATAGTCTTGTTACCTTGAGCATCTGTGACAGACATAATGCCCTCATCAGAGATGTTGAATGTACCCTCAGTACCATCCTTCATTACTACCTTGGAGTCGTTCTTTATTTCGCTCACGGTTGTAGGATGTTCTTCAGCAACATAAGATGACTTCTTTGGTGGAGTCTTAGATGCTATTAATTTAAATACTTTAGCATACTCTGAAGCTAATTCTTTCTTTACTTCCATAGGATTGTTCTTATAATCCTCGGCTATTTTACGAATGATTTTTCTTTGTTGTTTAGGATCAACTGAATTCCATAAATCTTTTATTACATTCTCATCTACATTACCACTCTCGATTTGCTCTTGTAATTTTTTATAGGCTGAGTTAGTTTCAACTTTACCTTTCACAAATTTAAATGCTCCATGTAATAATATAGCAGCAGATATATCTGTTATTAGTCCTCCATCTTCTACATCTTTCTCATCAAATCCCATAGACCTAAGCCAAGGTTTTATTTTGTTTCCAAAATACATAATAGTATTATTCACAAACTTTTGACCTTCAGGTGTAGTGTTGGCCGCTGTGAATGCCTCAAAGGTTAAAAACCCTGAAGGACTTTTTGCAACCGAAAGACCCATAGCAATTTTTAGAATACCTGCAACAACAGAGATTGGACTCTTAGGTAATTTGTATCCAATGTATGTGTTAGGATCTTGTGTGAATCCTAAATCTTTAAATCCATCACCAATTAAATGCTCTGCATCTTTTAATGGCATTAAGCCTGATGCAAGTTCAGCAGCTCCTGCTATATCTTTTAAGTATTCACTCTCTGCTGTTGGTGTAGATGTGCCTGGTGCATTTTTCCCTGAGAATCCATAAGTAGAACCTGTGCTTACCTCAGGTTGTTTATATCCATACTCTTCACCACCAACTACAGGTAATGAAATACGAGTATACTCATCTTGATATTCTTTTTGTAGTCGCTCTTTCTCCTTCTCATCCTTCGTTTCATTAATCTTAGCTTGGATCTCTTCAAGTTTCTCCATCCCTTGATAAGCACCATTGTCTCTTGCTTTCTGTTCTAATCTTTTTGCCTCATCGTAGTTCCCCATACTATACTGAATCTTTGCTGCAAGAGCATCAGCATAGGAGGAAGTCTTTCGAGCATATTCCAATCGATTTACTCCTACTCCTTTATTATAAGAATGATGACTTTCTACATTTGCTTTTTGCCATAAAAAACTTTTTAACTTTTCAGTTTCTTTATAAGCCTGTTCATATTCTCCTCGTGCAATACGACTTTGTATCAGAGAATACATAGCCTGAGCTGCTGTCTCTGATGCTGTTTGCCATTGAGAAAATGCTTCATCGTTAAAATCTACATCACCATATTTATTCTTAGGAGACTGCTCTATCATAGTATTAGCAGTCAACTCAGATTGTTGATATGTGTCAAGTTTATGTTTAATATCAAAAGCTTCATCATAAACTTTTTTGAATAAAGATTTAGCTACATCATAATTTATATTATTCTTTTCAGCATAAACCTTTGCTAACGCATCTATCTTCTTTTCATCGTTCTTATAGATCTCATCTAATTTATCTGCTTTAAATTTCTGATGCAAAATAAACGCTGCAGCTTCTCTATCTAAACTAAATTGTTTTGCAAACTCTGTTACTTGTGCATTTAAATTTTCATCATAATCATAATTAAACTCTAAAGCATCTATTTCTTTTAGTTTTTGTTCTGACATAGCAAGAGGATACACATCATTCTGAGACATTACCTTCGTAACATTATCTAAATCATCTTGTGTAACATCTACCTTTACCTCACCCAACTCTCCATCATCTCCTACTATTTTAGTAGGGTTTTTAAGAGAGCCTAACTCTGCTGTAGCATCTGTTTGGTAGTCAGGTTTCTTACCAAGGTTATCAAGTGGCACTACTTCTTTTGCCTCAGGAAACTTTTTCTTAAAATCTTCTATAGCAGAAGAGACAACATTTACTTGGTTGCCATCCTTCAGTTCAAACAATACTTGTTCTATCTGTTTTGTTTCCTTCTTAGGTTCTTCGCCTATCTTCTTAGGCTCTTCTCCTGTAGGTTCGGTAGGTTCGGTAGGTTGACTTACAACCTCTTCTTCCATTTCGTTGATAGTTGGGTCAATCATATTATGCAAAATCTATTTGTCCTGTTAATGGATTGTATGTACCTACTTTCTTTTCTTGAGTTGGCTTAACTAATGCCTCCCAAGGAACATTACTTTTGTGTGACCACCCAGCAGCTTTTTTCGCTTTAAATTTATCATACCACTTTTGATAGTTTGTTCGCTCAGTTGCGTTATGATGTTTCTTATTGTATTCCTCAGGTGTTACAGGTTCACCAAAGTTTTCGTATTCTTGTTTTCTTCTACTCTCAGGTGCTATCTCATCAAGTAAATCATATCCATATTGTTTTAAGCTGTCTTTATTTTTTATATTGTATGGAGTATAATATATTTGACCACTGGTATATTTAGTACCATCATCTGCTTCTTTAGTCTCCATTGCTTGGTATTCTATCATCCAATCACCACCTTCATTTTTTATAATATTGCCTGTTAATTGAAGGGCAATAGGGATAGGTTTACCATCTTTTTTAAATAAAAAGTTTTTTGATAACATTCCTGCTTGAGCAGATTTTGTATCCTTAGGGTTACCCATCTTAAACATTTCTTGTAATGTGTATGTCCCATCAGGGTTTGCTTTATCAATATAAATTTTATATTGTGATGTACCTGGAGTACCTGCACCACCATCACCATCGCCATCTTTCTCTCTATCGCCTCGTGAAAGAGATTTGGAATTCTTAACAAATAATTCTTTACTAATAGCTACAGCCATATCTTCGGCTTTCTTATTAGTTAACTCTATTCGTGTATCTTCAGGTAAATCAAACCAATCTGTTACTCCTAATTGTTTTTGTAATTTAGTATCTTTATTAAAATCTCTTTCCATTCTATCAGCTGCATTGCCTAAGAAGTTTGCAAGTCTGGGATCATTAGATTGAGCCTCACTAAATGCTATCCAACTCTCTCTTGCTTTACCTTCATCAAATGTATTGCCACCCTTACTACTTCCACCTCCTCTTCCTGAGAAAGAACCTGTTGACCATGTCTGCCAATTCTTACCCATACCATCTCTGACATATTTATTGTAATCAAAGTAATCACCTTTAGCAATACTTAAATTAGGAGTTCTTTGAGATAATGGTAGAGCCATTTCTTTTTCTAAATAACTCTTACTCTCAGGATTATATAGATGTGGTTTATTAGCAAATTCAATTTGGTATTTAGGATAAACAAGGTTATCTTGTTTTGAACGGTCTATATCAGATAAGATTTGATTTTTTTCCTTTGCTAACTCAGTATATTGAATCTGGGCATCAGCTTCTTTTATATTCCCATTCGCTCTATCAGCATAAAGTTTAGCAGACTTTTCTACAAAGGCATTTGTTCTTTCAACAAATTCAGGTTTATCAACTTCATAAATCCCTGTAAGAGCAATAGGATTAGTCAAGTCCTTATACAAAGTCATATCAGGCTTTGCTGTTGAAGCAGCCTTCTTAGCAGCGGCAGCAT
>Ga0209229_10000052_pt1 | contig 38327 bp, 24 predicted proteins | sample SanBayMetagenome_FD_187466 | JGI IMG/M metagenome (GOLD analysis project Ga0209229, IMG submission 187466) | Freshwater and sediment microbial communities from dead zone in Sandusky Bay, Ohio, USA (SPAdes) (version 2) | ecosystem: Environmental > Aquatic > Freshwater > Lentic > Sediment... | reverse complement strand
AATTCATCAATTTCTGATTGAATTTTATTGTTCTGATTGATAGCATCTTCATTTTCTTTATACTTTTCTATCTGAATATCTATGTTACCAATTTCATCTTGTATCTTTTTCTGTTCTTCTTTTGCAGAAAATATCTGTTTTTCTACCGAATATATCTGTTTCTCATATTTGAAAGCACTATTTTCAAGAGAATGTAATTTTTCTAATTCAGAATAAACGGATGAATTTTTTGTAAATTCCTCGTTCAAATCATTTATTTCAAATATCAATTCATCTCTGTCTTGTTCAAATCCCCAAATCTGTGATTTAGCGTGTTCTGCATCTTTGACAAAAACATTATTTACACAGAACTGGCAGTTTGGATCATACTCATGATCTTTCAAATTATCAATTTTATCTTGACAATGTTGAACTTTTAACTTAACACTACGCAAATCAGCTTCAAGTTCTGTTATTCGGTTACGAACAATGTCAATCCTTTCTTTCTTTTTCATAAGAGTTTCTTTATCAAACTCTTTTGATAAACCAATATACTTTTCATGTGATGTTTTTGCATCACCCAATTCATCTTCTAATGACTTTATTTCATTTATTAAATCATTACCTTTTCTATCTAATAAATATCTCTTATCTAATAATGATTGGACAGATTTGGAAGAAAAATTGTCTGCAATTGGAATTAGTTTTTTATTTAATTCGGAAATCAAAACCGTTAATTTTTCAATTTTTTTCTCAATATAGTCCTTCTGGTCAGTTGTTTCTTCTAAAAGTATTGTATTTGCCTTATGAATGCCAATAGCATTTGCTAATTTCGTTGAATGGTCTTGTTTCTTAAACTCCTTGACTAATGCCTGCAGTCCCTTTACTTCATCCGTAGCAATAGAATTTAATTCCTCGAACAAATTTAAGTCAAAGAATTGTGCCAACAAATCCTTTCTATCCTTTTGTGCCTTGTCTACAAAGTTTGTATTATTACCTTGTAATGACATTGCAGTTAGAACAAAATCGTCATAGGTTCCAATATACTTCCGTATGGCGTAATTAGTTCCATCACGGTCTTCACCGTTTAGTGACACCAAATCACCATTTTCTTCATACCAAAAATCTACATTAACTTTAACATTACCTTTCTTCTCTTTTGTAGCAACTCTCTTTATGTAAAAGTTTTTTTCACCAATCATAAAATGTAGTTTACATTGAAAGTTATCCTTCTTATTGTTCAGAACTTGTGCCGCCTTAAATGTTCTTGAACATTTATCAAATAGACAAAACATGATTGCATCAAGAACAGAAGACTTGCCACTTGCATTTGGAGCAAACAATCCATACACCCCATTCATTCCATTGAAATGTATTCTGTTACCCTTACCGTATGAAAACATATTTTCAAATTCAAATGAAATAGGTTTCCATATAAGATTACGAACAACATCACTCTCTGATAACTTTGTATTTACATTTCGGTTTATACCTCTAATCTTTTCAAGTATATCATCTGTTACCGTAAACTTGTCATTTACATAATCCGTAATCAATTTGTTTTGATATTCTACATCACGAATTTTACCAATTGGATTTACTTTTGTTTGAACATTGCCATTACTTGAACCAACAAGGTGTTGTGTTCTAATATCTATAATATTGGTTAATGACTTTAATTCAGTCATTATTTGATTTACTTCGGAATGTGGTGTGTTGGTTATACGCAAACGAATTGAATTATTTTTTGTCCACTTTGTTGGCAACTTTTTAATTTTACCGTTTTCAACATCAATCGTATGATAAGACCAATCATTTTCAATTTCAATAAACTTTGATTTCTTATTTTTAATATCCCATTCAATTATACCATGAACTAATCCTTCACCATAGTTTTGTTGTATGAGTGAACCGGCATATGCAAACTTTCCATCAACATCAAGGTATTGGAACTTGTGAATATCGCCAAACATTCCATAGTCGAATCCATCGAACATTTCAATCTTAACATCATTATGTTTCATAAGAACACCAGTATCGGTTGATGCTCTATCAACAGGTCCGTGATACAATACTATTTTTGTTCTGTTACCTTCTATATCTTTTGCCAAAATAAAATCTTTTGGATTTTCATAAACCGAGTTAAGAACAAAATCAACATTTTGTAAATAGTATACTCCACTATGTTTCAAATAAAATAGTTGATTTTTTTCATCAGTTAATAATGAAACAATAGGTGAAAGTGCATCCATTCTACTCATATTATTTAAGTTACAATCGTGATTACCTGCAATCAAAATTGTTGGTGCAATTCTTGAAATTGTATCAAGAAATTCTGTAACCATTTCTACAAGTTCCGGTGTCATATCTGTTTTTGCATGAACAATATCACCGGCAAGATATATGATTGTGTTTTTATTTTCAGCAACTTTACTTCTACAAACATCATAAAGTTTTTTGAATACACTACGATATTCTTCATGTCTTTTTAGATTACGAATATGAATATCTGATATATGCAATATCTTTTCAACTTCACTAATAGCAAATGACCATAATGTTTCTTTAAGCATACAATATCCTTTGTTTAATTATTTCATAACTGTCTGTTGGTGGTGTAACCGATTTCAAACTTGAAAAATCTTTGAAACCCATTTCATTTATATCTTTACTTTCCATTTGAACTATCGAAACATTTATACCTTCTGAAATTAGAGAAGAAGATATTTTTATAGAATCGGAATAAGCATCGTTATCAAGTGCAACAATTATCTTTGGTGGTTTACGCAACAAAATTCTCTCTCGAAGTTTTGGTTGAATTATTTTGCCGAATAGTGGAACCGCATTATATCTTGCAGTAATTGCATCAAATACACCTTCAACAAGTGTAACTGGTTCATCCCAATCGATAAAACAATCAAATCCAATAACATCCTTACTCCACTTTGGATTTTTATATTTTAGGACATCTTCTTCAAAGATAGAACGAGAAACAAAAAAGTTTAGGTTGAAGTTTTCATCATAGGATGGAACAATAATTCTGCCAGAGTAACTACCATTAGGGCAATAACCAATCCCATAACGCAATATATCTGTTCTACCAATTCCTCTTGATTTCAAGTAACCTAATGCTTGTTTCATTTGCATCTTTACTTGAATATCTTTTATCTTTGGAAACTCATATAATTTGATAAATTCTTTCGGTAAAACCAATTCTTCTTTTGTTTGGGTTTTATTTTTGATGTATAGGTTTTTTGTTTTTAGGATTTTATTTAGGTCATCTAGGTATTGTTTACCAGCTTTTACTTTTTTGAATAGTGAAACTATACTTCTACCTTTAGCATTACTAACCCAACAATGCCATGGATTCTCACCGTTATTGTTTACGGTCAAATCTATTTCAAGTTTTGGTTTGTAATGACTAATGAATGGTGAGAAAAACGAATAATTGTTGCCAGATGTTTTTCTACCTTTACCGAGAACTTTCTCAATAAGAGATAATAAATCGTAGTTTATCATAACCACACTTTACGGAAAATAATACTTGTAACAAATATACGAAAAATTTGTCACAATTACAAGCATTCTTTCAACCATTCCTCTGGTATTTCTTTCTTTGCCCAACGCCACCCTTTCTTATCACAGTATTGAGCATAGGTTGTTTTGCTACCTTTGTATAATTTTGCATTTGGATTTTGAAATACAAAACGAATATCTATACCAGGATATTGTTGGAATATCAAATCAAATTTTAATCGGTCTGTCTTTACCCATCTACCCTTTGTTTCAACATACATTTTACCGCCAACTATTTTGTTTAGAACAAAATCTGGTGTGTAATTATGTTTAGTTTCTGGTTGTATGTAGGATATTTTTTCACTTTCGTAGCTGAATGATTTGTTTTGTTCTTTCAACATATCATTTACATTATCTTCCAAACCACTACGAAACCCATGTTTTATTGCAACTTGATTTCTACGCATTACATATCAAACCTTACAATAACATTCATATCAACATCGTCTCTTTTTTCCAATGGATTTGCCAATTTTGCAATGGCAACCAAATCTCTATTATCGTTATACAAACCAATAGTTGTTATGTATGGATTAAAATATGATGATGTTACATAATTTTCTAATTGATCATTTTGATTAAATTTATCAGTTCTAACGGAAGAATTTTGTGTAAAATTAAATTCATGCTTACGTATTTTACATATGATTTCATATTGATAAAGTGTTGTTGTACTTCTAAAATATCCTTCAAAACCATTTTCTATTCCAGCATAATCAAAATTTCCAGTTGAACCTAAAAATGCATTTTTATATTTTGGTCTTGGATCAGATACAACAATCATACCATGTCCATAAAAAACATTACCAACTCTAGATGTTTGGTAGGCATATCCTGTGTCATAACTATTGTCATATAGATATGTTATTTTATCAGCAGGAATTGCACTACTATAAATTCTTATTTCATCTAAATTACCAGTAAAGGCATCGTTTTGTGTTTCAGAAAGTCCATTACCACCAATATAAAAATAATTTTCATTTTTTATATTATCTATTGATGAACTAAAATTAAATTCAGAATCAAGTGTCCCATCTATCCAAATTTGATATTTACTTCCTGTTTTTTGACAAACTGCATGATGCCATGTATTTTTTGATAGTGTGCTGGAAGTTACTTCTGCTATTTGTCCATATCCAGATTGTTTAAATGTTAATTTATTTGGAATTGGCGATGTGTCATTATTAAAATAAATTTCAAATGGATAATTTACAGATAAACTTTCTTCATCATTAAATGAGTGTGGTAATGTTTCATCCAAATTGTTATTTATCCTGTAAACTTTTTTTACAGAATTTTTACAAAAAATATGATTTATAGTGCTATTTTCTAAAATTTGTTTTGTTGGTAATTTAAACCAAAAACTAAATGCAAAATCACTATTGCTTCCAAAATTAAACTTATTGTGGTTTTCCACTTTAAAATGTGAACCACTCATAAATGCAGATACGCCAGTTGGTGTTGTGTCACCGGAAACGGTTATTCCTGGTTGATATTCTATTTTTTTTAATTCATAAATATTAACATCATTATGCAAGGCGGAAGCATCTAAAACATAAGGCAATTTTTTATTTTTTACACCGTATTCTCTATATTTTTCATTAAATCCAACATACAACAAAAGATTTTTATTATCAACAAATTTTGTTTCATCAAATGCAGTATCACGTAAGTTACCTAAACCATCATCTATTAAAGTATATTCATCACTTCCTGTTAAACTATAATTGTATAATTTTACAGATTTCTTTTTTATACCTTCGCCGAAAACATTAACTGGTATAGTCATTAAAGATGACGATTCTGCCAAGTAAGTTATTATTTCATCATCGGTTATGACTGCAGGAATTTTATCTTTTTTGTAGTCTGTATAATAATTGTGATCTAAGTAATACCATAAAATTTTTGGATCCAAACTCTGTGTAGTGAATGTTCTTTCATACATAGAAGATGATATAGTAATAACATTTCCAAAATATTTATGATTTTCTGGATATAAAGCACGATAATTGTTTATTCCAAAATTTTTGTAAAAATAATACTCGGAATCATTTGTTCTAAATTCCCAAAGTTTGTTTGCCTCAAATGTTTTAACCGTATAATCACCGGATTTCAATTGTTTGAAACATAAATTTAAACTATTTCCAATTTGAAAAGACATTTAATTTAACCTTAATCTTACTTGAAATATCAATTCTTTATTAGAATCTTTTAATAATGGTTTTGGTAATTTACCAACGGCAATTAAATTAAATTGATCATCATATAAACCTATTGAACTAATATAAGTTCTTGGGTTATCTATAAAATTATGATGTTTTAATTCATTGTAACTACCAGTAAGATAGGTGTAATTATTTGAATAATTAAATTCTAAAACATCCGTCTTACAAAAATATGTTTGTGTTTTAACTTCCTCGCTTGTTCTTGCATACCAAGATCCAGTAACATTTCTATTTAATGTTGTATTACATGATGCACTTATAGATGTAAAAAACTTTTGTATATTATCGCCAGAAATAGAGGCGGTGACTGTATTTAATGAACACGATTGATCTAAAACTACACCATCAAAAATAATAATACCTTTTTTTGGAAATACAATTCCCCAAGCATCATCACTAGAGTCCCCATATATTCCATCATTTATTGATCCAGAAACAAGATAATAATATTCTTTTATTTCTCTGTTCAAAGTTTTTAAATCTTTATCATCTCCAGAATCATCTATTAGTGTATACATTATACTAGAACTATTATCTGGATAAAAATTACTTCCAGTATTAAATAATTGATTTTTACTAGAAGAAATAGGTGCAAGAGTTATTTGTATATTTCCAGGATCTATCATTTCTGGAAATAATTTTGTATTAAAATTTACGGCATAAAAATAATCACCATTTTTACCATTCTTAAAAGGAATTTTTCCACCTATTTTATCAAAATATTCCATCAAATAATTTTTGTATATTATTTTTGCAGGATATTGTGTTGTCCATTTATCTATTATATTTTTTGATCCAGAACCAGATACATGACCGTATGTTATATCGAATTGATAATTTGAATTTGCTTCAGTATCGGGCTTATCCAATACTCTTAAATAAAAATTTGACCATGATGTATCTGAACTCGTATGAAAAGTATTTAGCTTTTCACCTGCACATTTGAATAAACCACGTGAACGATAGTATGTATATTCCCTAGATACAGAATATTCAGTAATGTCTTTGTATACCTGTGAAATGCCATCGTAATTAAAAATCTGTGGTATAGATGTATCACCATTTGGTTGTAAAACCATTTGATAAAGATCAAAACTAACTCTATTATTATTTACCAATACACGAATTTGACTTGCATCTGGATATCCACCTGCTTTTTGAAATTCAATATACGATTTCAATAATGAAAGTAATTGTCTGTTTATATTAAGACTTAACTTTTTCATGTTTAATCTGTGATAAATTCAGAGAATATTATTGGAATGTTAGCGATAGAATTTATTAAATTTGATAATCTGTTCCTCTCGTTTATTAAAGCATCTCTAACTGCCTGTGTAATGTTTGGAACTGAATCTGGATCCAAAATGAACGGTAATTTTTTTACACTTTGAGGTAATGCAACGTTTATCAAATTATTTAAATATTCATCGCAATCGGTAATTAAATCCAATTGATAGTTTGCAAGAACATTGGAATTTTGAGAATTTTTTGTTATATTAAATAACGAAGAATTTATCATACCTTCATCGTCTACATCTAAAATTTTTTTAAATAATTCTATTGCAAAAATATTGTCTTCACCAACATCTATTACTGCTGGGTAATCACCTATAAGTGATCCAGAAAGTATTGATAGAATTTGTGTTTCCGTTATCATATTACCAATTTAATCTTATTTTTATTAAAACATCGTTTTCTTTTGTTTTCTTTATTGGTTTGCTCAATTTTGCAATAGCAAGCAATTCTTGTCTATTATTGTATAAACCAACTGTTGTAATATATGTAGTTGGATGTTGGACAAAACATTGATTTTTTATTTTTCCTCTTTCCAAATCATATTCCTGACCATATACATAAGTTGGATTTGTTGTATAATTTGCATCAGATGACGGTATTCTTACAAAATAATGATTGGTTGTTTTTTGTCTAACATTTCTAGCTTTCATAGGTTTACCCAATGATGCTGCACCACTTATTGATGTATGTATTTTCCAAGAATTATCACCTGCAATATTACTTCCAGTAACAGAATTGAATGTTAAGTAAGAATTTAATTTAGAACCGTCAAGAACTACTATGCCCAAATTTGGATAAACCAATCCGTATGTTGTGTAATTTACGTTTGTTAGTGGAGTTCCTGCACCGACTGAATTTACTCCTGTATTCAAAGAACCACTAACTATATGATACGAATACATTGGATCATCCATGGTACAATCATATCCAGTATCAAATTGACTTGAATTATCTATCAATGTTAATATTGTTGGATTTGATCCAGATATTTCAACTTTACTACCGGTGTTTTCGATATTAACTTTACCACTACCAGACAAAGCAGCAAGATTTATTTCAAAATTTCCGGTATCTAATTTATCACTTAATCCGTCTCTGTAAAAATTTATGATATAAACATCGTCTGATTGATTTACAGATCCGGCATTGTAAAATGTAAATTTAGTTTCATGTGGATCCAATGTCAATAATCTATACTGTGAATAAATTGCCCTAGAAGGACTGTCATTTGATTCATACCCACTTGAAAGAGATCCGGAACCATTTTTGTGTCCATAAGCAACTGCAAAATATGCTGTTTTTTTACAACTATCGCAATCAGTAATTTCATAGTAATAATCTTTTGATGCACTACTTTGAGTGGATCCAGTATAATAACATTCCAATGATTGTGATGTATTAAACAATCCACGAATAACTCTTTTTCTTAATCCAGGTAAAATATCAGTTCCATATAAAAATGGATGACGATGTTTTCCATCGTATGACGCACCAAAACAATCTAATTTTTCTCTACGATTTCCGGTTAAGCTTTGTCCTTGTTGTAGTTGTAATAATCCATTAAGTGATGGTGGTATTCTTGGATCAACTATTTTCTTTTGAGTTTCTGATAACTGAAATACTAAATCGCCTGTCAAAGGATCCTTATATTCAATATCCTCAAAAACAATATAATTTGTCAGTATTTCAACTTCATCACATCCACAAGGATTATCAGGATCAGTTACCCAATTGTATTCTGGAAATTCAGAATAATTACATTCTAAACTTGGACTAAATGTTATTTTGCTATATCTATCAAAACCAGAATTGATTACTTCTTGTTCAACATCTATTTTTGTATAAAAATATCCATTGTATAATGAGCCAGTTAATATATCAAATTTTCCGTCTGATTTTCTTGATGGACTATAACCCATTTTTGATAAAGTAATAAGCATAAATTTATATTCATTACTATTCGGTCCCAATCTGTATGATAATTCTATTTTACCGTTTGCAGTATAACAATATAATCTATACGGTGCCTTTCTTCTTCTCTTTAATCTCCATGCCCATCTTTCTTTTTCACCAGTTAAACACGCATTATTCTCAACTTTTACTATTGGTGCCACACCTGCTTGTCTATCGCCATACCATCCTGGAAGTGGTATAAATGGTGATAAAAATTGTCTTATTCCAGATACCCTTGCAGTATCTCCATTATTTTGTGCAATAAAATATTCACTTAACAATTGATTTGCATTTACGTAAGTTTGATCTATTGTAGTTGCCTTTCCTTTTACTATATCATAATCTTCAAATACAGTTTCGTCACTAAAAGGAAAACTTGTATCTACTTCAACAAACCAATTTTCAAAATTAGAACAAGGATCTCCAGGTTTAATATTTGCAGATAAAGTTACTCTGCCGTAACCAGGAACGTCTTCGGTTCTTTCAATAACTCCTTCTGTTTGATTTATGTCTACACCACCTATTAAATTATCACATTGTGATACTGTGGCATTCCTGAAACCAATACCAACCGCTGGCAATAATGCAGTAGGAGTTGTTCTACCATCATTTATTTCACTAAATGGTGTTTGTGAATTTGTGACAAGTTCTGTGCTTAAACTCGAAACTAAACTGTTAAAGGTATATTGTAAACTTGAATTTTTAGATGCCATTAAGAAAAAGTTTTCTAAAAATGATTGTCCAATATTTTCTTGTCTAGTTGCTTCTTGCCACCAATTAAAAGTTCCGTAATTATAGTTTCTCAAAGACATTGGTATTTTTGCAACGCTATTTATAGCATCTAACCAATTTTGTTTTCTTGTTAGAAATGGCATTTGACACATAGTAGGACCAAATTCTTCTACGAATCCGGTTGTCATGTATGGTAAAGAATCTCTTAAAACTTCATAATATGTCTTTGAATTTGGATTATTTGGATCAGTCTGTAAACTCAATCCATTTGATATTTCAAAAATTACGTCACGTAAATCGTAGTAATAACTATAATGAATCTTCCCAATAGAACGTTGAAGTCCAGGTATATCTTTTTCACCATAAATTTTTCTACCATCTTCTGCTGTTTTGCCGTCACATGGCATTATTTCCCAAAATAATTTTGCATTTACGGTTTTATTAAAAACTTCTATCGGTGCTGCATTTGGATTTTTGTAACAACATTTTAATAAAGTTATACTCAATCTTGGTGCACTATTTATTTGAAAACCATACCATTGACGAGTTGATTGATTTGGGTTTAATACTTGTTCTACTTTAAAACTGTATTTTGCATCCAATGAACAAACATTAAAATTTTGTCCAGCATTTATTACTAAACCACCAGTTCCACCAGTTGCACTGGTTAGAGTGGGTGGTAGAGTAATAGAAGTTTGTGGTGATAATGTATTTCTCAATCTTTTATATGCCAAAGCAGATGGTGTTCCAACTGAATTTACATTTCCTAAATCTTTAAGAAATGCATAAGAACCATCGTCATCGGAATATTCATATGCAAACCACTTTGGATTTTTACTATTTAAAAATAATTTTGGAGTAGAAAATCCTGCAAATATAGGATTTGAATTTGATTCATTTGTCCATTGAAAAAAATCTTTTCTTGGAGATTGTCCAGATGTTTGGGTAAAATAAGTCTGATATACATCCAGTAAAAATAAAAACTCATTAGCAATATCACCTTCTTTTAATTTATTTGCTCGAAGATCATCTGGAAGTGTAAATGCATCTTCTAATAGATTACTTCTATATGCTAAAATTTCTTGATAAATCGAATCTATGTTCTCACGTCTTTGTATTCGCTGAATAGCCGAGTTTATTTGGGACAGAAAAAAATCTGGGAACAAATCTTCCATATTTTACCTTAATAGTCAAGTTTAACTTTAATAACTAATTCTCTATCAAAAGATTTTTGAATAGGTTTACTTAATTTAGCAACAGCCAATAAATTTGAATTGTTGTCATACAAACCAACGGTAGTTACATATACTTTTGGATCCAGTATCATACTTTGATATTTTAATGCATTACTTCCAGTAAAGAAACTTTGATTGTTTGTATAATTGTATTCATCTGAAAACAATCTTACGAAATAATATGTGGATGAAACCACTTCACTTGTTCTACCTTCAAATGAATATGATGCAGAATTGTAAGACATAGCTCCACTTATGGAAGTAAATGCTCGAAGTGAATTATTATCTCCAAAAAGACTTCCAGTGTAGCTTTCACTTGTTCCCGGAACTCTACTTCTTGAAGTAAAAAATGAAGCAGATGCATCAAGTGCCTTACCGTTCAATATGATAATGCCATGGTCTGGATAATACAAACCCCAAGGAGTATTTGAATATGTTCCAGTGTATTTACCATCAATAATACTTCCACTAACAACATTAAATACACGTCCACCTTGAACACTTAATTCAGTTGTGGTTGCAGTAGAATCATCAATTAGGGTTATTACATCATTATTGGAACCAATATTTATTCCACCCAAAGAATTTAATTTGCCAAGTGACAGTTGCCAAGTATTGGTGTCCATTCTATCTTTATATCTGGAACGGTTTACATTGACAACATAAATATATTCTGATGTTTCTGATGTTGTTCCATTTGTAAATTCAAACAAACTTACACCGGTTGGTAATAACATTTGTTTATATTGTGAGTATATTGCTTGGGTTGGGTAATCATAGTCTTGTATACCATATGAGCCAGTAGATGATCCACTTCCTTTGGAATCACCATAAGCAACACTAAATTGAACTTCTGCATTTGGAAATATTGATTGACTGTTATACACTTCATAATAATACCTTTTTGATCCATCAGATTGATCAGACGAAGTAAACGTTGTGTATAATGTAGTTGAATTACCAGACCATAATGGAGCAGATACCAATTCTCGTCTATTTCTACCTATAGCATCTGGTGTAAAAGATTTAAAAACAAAAGGTGTAACAGCCATAACAATCAATACTCCAATTTTATAGTAATAGATAGTTCGTCTTTTGATGTTTTTTTCAATGGTTTACTCATTTTAGCAACAGCAAGTAAATTGTAAGCATCATCATATAAACCAATAGCAGAAACAAAGGTTTTTGGATTATCTACAAATTTTACATTTTTAATTTTACCTTTATTCAGTCCTTCTTCTTGGTTTATGAATGTTGGATTTGATGTATAGTTTGCATCACCAATAGGAACTCTTACATAATAATATTCTTCATTTTTTATATCAATAGCCCTAGCAGTAAACCCAACCGATTTAACTGAAGCCGCACCACTTATAGCAGTAAATAATTTGTAAGAATTATCCCCATTTATATTACTACCAGTTACGGTGTTGAATGATGCGGATTGATCTAGTGAGTGAGCAGATATAATTATTACACCCTGACTTGGATAAACTTTTCCATAATAATGTGGATTAGATGGATTGTATATTCCGTCTTGTAAACTTCCACTAACTAGATTTCTTGAAATTGAAAAATATCTAGATTCTTCAATTAAATCGCTTTGGTCACCAGAATCATCAATCAATGTTATTACGATTGGATTAGATCCAGATATTTCAACTTTACTACCGGTATGTTCTGCGTTTACTTTTCCACTACCAGATAAAGCAGCAATATTTATTTCAAAGTTACCAGGATCCAATTTATCACCGTATTTTTCACGATTTATATTTATCGCATAAAAATCTTCAACTGGTGTAGTTTCACCTTTTAGTATAATACCGGCTTCATCACCATCAAGACAAGTTAATTTATATTGTGAATATATTGCTCTAGTTGATGTATCATCCAAATTACCACCTTCATTCATAGATCCGGAACCACTAACATGACCATATGTAACAGAAAACATATTATCATCTGTGCATGAAAGGGATGCAGAACCCCATACTTCATAATAATATTCTTGTGAATCTGTTGATTGATTTGAACTTGTAAAAAATGTTAGAAGTTCTGCAAGATTAGTATTCCAAATACCTCTAGTATAACTTGTAGTTGTAATTTGACCAGGTGTATGTGTAACCGAGTAATATGTTCTTCCCGGTGGTAAAAGTTGAGCCATAATGTATACCTATAACTAAAATAATGTAATAAAAAATACTTTGAGTTAAATTAAATCATAGTATATGAAATTGGAACAACAAGTCTTGAACCATATTGAATATTTGTTATGATAATTTTTGTAGATTTACCATTTAAAGTTGCTGCTGGCCATGCACCACCCGCACCTTCAGGTACTCCAATGTATAGAATAATAGGTGAACTTGCTTGTGTCTGACCTACATTCCAATTTAGAGTTTTTCCAGTTGCAATTGGAGCAGAACTAGTTGCATTTGCAACCTTTATTATATTAAAATATGTTGAATCTAAAAGAGTAACTGAATATGTTTGAGCGTTATCAATCGAAATTGCTCCATTTCCTGTTTCATTCCATTGTAAAGTTTCTAAATTCAATGCAACACCAGTTCTAGAATTATCTTGATTTAATGAAATTGAAGTTGTTGCTCCAGTTGAAATATATGGAATAGATTTTGTTCCTTCTGGAAGAGTAATCAATTTATATTTCATAGATTGTGTTTCATCTGGAACCGCTTCTGTAATAGGTAAATTTTCAATTACTATACCCATTTTAGCATCACCGAGAGGATGACTTTGATTCCATAAATCATAGTCAATTTCGTCATCGGAAAGAGCAAATTGTGTAATATTAAATGCGGAACCGCCTCTTGCCAAAAGTTCTCTACCTTTTTTTGTTAGGATTGCGTCTACTGTAACAGTTGTGTTATTTAAGTAACCCATTTTAAAACTCCTTGTTAAAATTATTTTCTTACTACTATAAATATAATAATTATTTAAAAAACATCAATTTATTTATTTTGTTTGTCCTCTTGATTTTCTAACTTGTTGTAACCATTCTGGTAAAACTTCAATCGGAAGAACTAAAACAATTATTACACTTGGATCGTCATTTATGTCCAAATAAGTATAATTAGGTGTATATGTTGGATATGATATTTTATTTGGTATATCTACATTAGGAAGTTTACACCCATCAAATCTTGCATTTTTAATTGATGTTGGGTAATTATTTACATTCATAAAATCCGCATCAACATAATTTAATGATGAATAATTACTACCATCAACGTTTATTGCACCATTATAGAAAAATTTATATTTACTATAATACCCATCTCCTCTACTACCACTTACATTTTCAAAAACAGAAGTTCTCTTATTTTCACTATTCAATACACTATACCATACGCCAGTATCAGGAGTGTCATAATACTTTATTTTATTTACATTATATCTATAAAAAGTATTTGTAAATCCTAAATTTAAAATTGCAACTAAACTTTGGTCTATAATATTTACTTTACCCTTTACATCATATAATGATTTCATAACTGCAAAATTTACGTTATTTTGTCCACTAATTTTTAAAGGATTATTTGATATTTTAGTATGTATGTTTTCACTTTTTCCTATAAGTTTTTTAGTTACAGATGTAGTTCCTTTTTTATTAGTTTGTTCTATGAATAATTTGCTATTTACATCTATATCATCTTCAATATCTTGATATTCCGTTTCTATATCAGTTTCTATATCATATTCACCGGCAATATTTGTAAATTCACTTGGTATTTCTTCATCAAAACCAACATAAACAGTTGTTGATTTAGCCGGTATCACAGTAACTTTAACAGCACCAGATGCAGATACTTCATTTGTATCTCTAATAAATTTTTCAGGAGGTAAACCGGAAAAATCTTTTGACATTTTTACCTTTGACCTTTCAAGTATATTTGGTTCAATTACAATACCAAGTATTTCATTTGTTCTCATTGGAAGTGTTTGACGTATCTGATCAAAAACACTAAAATCAAAAATAGAAATTAAGCGTAGATATGTTGCAAAATCATTTCTATTTTTATATTTTTGCCAATATTCTCTTGCAAACCATTTTAATCTTGGATATTCATCCAGTTTAGTTGAACCATAGTCACCTATGTAATCATCAATTGCAGCATTTCCAATTGCCTCATATATGTCTTCGTTTATTATATGATTAGGAGAGAATGCAACCATCAACTTATTAGAATCTACTGAAAATCTATCAAATGAAGAAACCGATGTTGATTTATCAAAAGATAAAGGTCCATATAATGACGCAGAATCAATCCTAACTTTTTCAGAAAATGGTGTATCATTTGCAACAGTTGCAACTTCCATATTGTATAGTTCTACTGTTGATTTGTATGAACTTTCACTAAAACCATATAGATTTGCATATTTTGATACAGTTAAAAAATTATTCTTATTTTGGTCTGGATGTAAACTTTGTAAACTAGATGTTGTTGTTGGATTTACTTTTTGCCAAAACTTCCATTGTCCTTGTAAGTCATAAAATGAAGATGTGTATGTGTTTCCATTGTAAGCACGTGGTGCAAGCACATGGTTATTAAAGGATGATTCTTTTAATGGCAATGTCCAATATCTTAATTCAAAAATTGATCCAGATAATGAATTACTAGTATAATTGTTACTTCCTGATCCAATTACCAATGTTCCATCAGAAGACCAAGAATTATTATATCCAGGATCAACACTTCCGGTTATTAAAATACTTGCACTTTTTTCTATTAAAAGTTTTCCATATTTTTCTGTTTTTACGATAAAATCATATTTTTGAGTCGCACTATCATTATCGTTTGATAAACTCCTACGAATCATCAAGTTTAATGGAACACCGTCATATAGGTATTCATCCAAAATAGAAGCAGATTTATATGATGTCCCATTCCCCAAATGGAATATAATATCTCCCTTTTCTTTTGCAGAACCACTACGGTTCATAGTTACATACCAACTTGGATTTCCACTTGTATTTTTTTGTAATAAAGTTTGTTTTTCATTATCTTTATAGTTGTAATATTCCGATTCTTCCATCTTCCAACGAAATGTCAAAGTATCTGGATATTGCCAACTATTAGAAACATTATTTATTTTTTGCCAAGGAATTTCAACATAACTTGATGTTGCAGGAACTTGTAAACTTCCAACACATTTTAGATAATATGTGTGTTTTTCCCATTCTGCTCTAGGTATAACACCCAAATCTGCATTATCAGGACCACCGTATTCTCGAATTGAAAGAATTGTTTGTGGAATACCATATGCAGCAAGCAACGCCTTTATACTTCTAGCAGTTCCTTTACTTTTGTAAATGTATGGGAGATTATTTAATACCCTACGCCAAACTTCTTTTGTTCTTTCTTCTTCTGTTCTTGATAAATTTTTATCTACATAATTTCTACCAACCCACAATGGTTCGCCACTACCACTTATACCAAGTGCATATTCCCAAAGATCCTTTGCTTGTGTTCCGTGATTTAAAGTCCAACCTAAATTTTTAGTTGTTGCATGAATTAAATCTTGTGATAACCCGTCTTTTGGATGTTGTGTTCTTAAATTCTTTTTAAGAATATGATCTGTATAAAAATATAGTATATCGAAATGTTGTGCAACCATATTTACAAAAGTTGTAAATTGATCATTATCTTTATCATCTCGTAAATATTCTGGTATTGCTTTGTTTAAAATATTTTCATTTGTAAAATCATAATCTATTGCCAAATCTAAAACTTTTTCATGCCAATTTATAGCAGCACTACTTGTTGTTGGGTATAAATTAAATTTACCTTCTTTTGTTGAAATTGAAAAATTACTACCGGTTACTTCATATTTTGGATAGGGCGATAATGATCCAGTATCAGTTGATGTATAGATAACACTACCTGTTGTTTCGTAATACATCCATTTTTCAAATTCGTCAAATCCTGAAACAACTTTGTCACGGAGCATTTTTATTCTAACTTTATTTGTTTCAACCGAACCAGTATATGTATTCAATTGTGATAATAAAGTATTATAGTGTTCTATCAATTCTAATTTGTAATAAAAATTCTCTACCCTATCTTCCGCAGATGAATAAAATATAAAATTTTTAAATTCTTTAAAATCAATATTCAATCTTACCGATGAACCAGTATTATAGATATATCTATTTAACAGTTCTTGCGATGTATTTATGTTTGTGGAAAGTAAATCCGTCCAATTTTTATAGGAAGTTTCTGCAGATGACCAATATTTGTAATCAACTTCAAAATTTGGTCCTTGTATTGATTTTGTAAATAAAACATCATCTTCATCTATTAGTTTTACATTATCAATATATGGCTTAATTATCTCACTTGAAAGCCAGCATTGAAAATATAAATCAACATCGGTTGGTAACGGATCGAATAATTTTACATAAAAATATGTTGGATCACCATCAGATGTTACATTTACAATTGGTATTATATTATTTTGTCCAAAGTTAATAACAACCGGTGGTAAATATAAAGTATCATTCATATATTGTAAAACAAATGAACTCAACTCTTGTATTAAAATTGTATTATCTGGATGTGTTAATGATAATTTTAATTCTTTTCTATCTTCGGATATATCAGAAACAAATAGTTTACCGTTAGATACGGCAGAACCTATCATATTTCTTAAAAAATTGTAAACAACTTTATATGGTCCAGGATTTAAATTTAATTGAGCTAAATGTTTATGGACATTTAAATCGATATATTTTAATCTGTTTCCGTTTGCATCGGTTTCATTTAATAAATTGTAATCAACATTATATGTAGTTCCAACATAACCCGCGTTTGGATAAAATGCATGAAACTCAACATTTGTTCCTGGTGATAAAGGATCTTCAGGATTATTTAATATAGAAAATGATGGAATTATTACAATTTTATCAAGTCTTTTATTAAAAATACGAACACCACGAATTGAATCTTTGGTGTTTAATATTTCTTTTATATTTTTATATGAAAAATTTGGCATATTAAAACTTTAAAATATTACTAATTATTTAACCAGCACCGCCGGTTCCAGCAGTTCCGCCTGTTGCTAATCTACCTAAAACATCAAAATCACCAGGATTTCCAACTCTTAATGATGATCTAGTAAAACGTTCATCTATTGCTCTCGGATTATTAAATTCTGCCTCAAATGATTCAAATATATCATCAATATTGCCAATATTATCCGTTTTAATAATTTGATCCTTTATGTCTTCAAGTTGTTGTGCCATTTTTAATTCTAAATTAGACATAGAGGATGAAACAAATTCATCTTGTCTTGCAACATTTTCTACAACTTGATCTAATGACAATACCTGTGCATCTATAAGTCCTGCATTAGCTCTTTCTAATGTATCTATTGTCATATTTGCACGAATAATATCGGATGTGTATAATTCCTCAGCAGCTTCCCATCTTTCTTTTTGTTTAACCCAATCATTTATTAAAGAGTTTTTATCTGTAAGTTGTTGTTCAAGTTCAGATATTCTTTGTTGAAGTGCAGCAACTGAATTTTCGTTTCCTTCAAGTATATTACTTAAATCGGATAAAAGTTGTGCTTTTGCGTTTTGTTTTATTGTTTCGATGTCCGTATCTGTTAGACCACCCAAGGGAACTCCTTTGATAAAAGTATCTTCATATTGTTTTGCCAATTTTAACAACTTACTTTCAGCTTGAACCGCATCGGGCAAAGAATTAAATCCTGTTTTAACAACATATCTAAAATTTTTAGTAATAAATCTTTCATCTGCAACAGGAATGTCTATGCTACCAACATTGTCTGCAAATTTACTACCCATATAACTTATTATTCGGTTAGTTTCTTTATCTCTTATTAAACCACTCATCTAGTAACCTTAAAATAATAATTATTGTCAAATGTTTGAACAACATCGCCACCATCAGATTCTACTTTAATAACCACTCTATAAAATCTTTCAGGTTGAAATGAGTTCATCCATAAATTAAAATAACTGCTAGTACCGTCACAACTTATTTTAGAGCCAATTGTATCAAATGGTAATATTATTTCATCCGTATGTGCATCTCTAATTTCATAATATGATGAAGACGGTAGATGATAATTTACACTATGATATGATTGTGTTGTATAATTTTTTTGTGGAAAACGTGAATTTGCATATATTCTTATTTTTGCCTTTTCATATTGTCCATAGAACTTTTTAACCTTTACATTAAGATTTAACTGTTCATCTGGTAATGATGATAAACTGCCTGTATTGAATACTTGATCATCCCAAACTATATTTAATCTTGGAACATAAATTGTATTACTATCTGTTCCAAAAAATTTTAATCCATGTACCAAATTATCACGTGAACTTTCTATTTCATTTCCGTATTTTATTATTATACCATCATTTTCAAATCTACCAGAACCAGTTATCCATTTTTTTACAATATTTGTTATGTCCATGTAAACGTCTGTGGTTTGGAATGAGAATGATTGAGTGCATTCTATATTATCATAATCCCACCAAGTTCCACCACCCTCATGTGTAAAATAAGATGATGTAACATCAGCTATTATATTTGATCCACCCCACAAACCGTCATTTTGAATCCATGTTTGTGATAATTCATTCCATTCAAATGATGATATTCCAGGCGGTATATCCCATTCTACACCAGAAATTTGTGATGAACGATATTTCCAAGATACACCGTCTTTTGTATAAGGCAGATTTGAATACTTACCAGTGCCATTTGTCCATGATGAACTTAATGGATAAGCATATATTTTATACTCCTGAGGTATTTCGGTTATATCTGCCGTAACTAATGATAAATAATATTTAGCATTCTGTGATATTTTACCCGCATTTACGCGTTCTTCAACATCTGTCATGTCAAATTTCATAAGTATTCTACTGTTATAGACGGAGGATCCAGAACCAGGAGTTTCATGTATTAACTCTATTAGAGGATCTATACCAGTATTCATTAAATACTGTCTTTCATAAATAGTAGCATCTTTTTGAGCAAAAATAGAATATATCATCCAAGTGCCCTCGCACGACCAAATATATCATTATTTGGAAATTTTATTTCAAAAATAGATGGATCCAATGATGGAAAAATTATTCCATCTTTTGTAGCAGCATCCAAATTGTAAGCGTGTTGAGAATAACCAAGTGTCACATCGTTTAAGTTTTTAAATTTTACACTAACAACAGTTTGTACACCTTCGACTCTATCCAATTCAGTATAAACATTACTAACAACAATTGGTTGATTTATTTGCCATTTTTTTACATCAAAATATTGTTTCAATCTATCTATACATTTTAGTACAACTTGGTTTGAATTTTGGTCAGGCAAAGTTATTACATCAAAATCTATTCCCACATTGATAATATAGGCATCTCTAATGTTTATTGCATCTGTTAATATTCTATAATAATTTAAATATGTTTTTAAATTTTCTTTTGTTGCGTCATTAACAGTTGTTAATTTTTCATTTAAATCGTAACCTAGAACATAAAAATTTAATCCTAACCCATTTTGTACTCTATCGCTATTAAAAACAGATTCCGTTGTTAATTGTGTATCTTTCGTAATATATGCCTTGGCTATAGATCCATATCGTTGTGGTAGTGAATATGCACGAATTATGTAATCTTCTTTTGTAACTGCTCTATTTTGTGCAGCAAAAGAAGCAAGTGCATTTTGACGTATTTCATTTACATCTTCACTAAATTTGCCACCTGTTGCAGGATTTGGATTTGTTACAGCTACGCTTGAAACAGCAGCATTATAGAGAACTTCATCCAATCCTTGTGGATCGGTAGTTACATTATACTTTAAAATTTTTGTAAGAGTTTCAGATGGAACATTATCTTTAATACCTTGACCAGTTGTATAGTAAAATGTTAAAGTTGTATTTGAAGGTGCAAGTCCATATGTTTTCGTATACAAAAAGTTTGATGGATCAATATCAAGTGTAACATCGTTTGTATATTTGTTTAAAGATCCACCTACTAAATCTGGATTAGGTATCAATAGTTCATCATCCAAATTTGAAATACCTGCACCAAATTGAATTTCATATACACCATCTGAAACGTGTCTTGAAGTAAATCTTCTTGGTATTTTCTTTAATTTTAAAAGATATGGTGTCTCGGTTCTATATTTGCTAAGTTTTGCATCGTTTCTTGGGATATTTACAACAGAATCAAAAACTGTGTCTTGTGCTAAGTAAGGAACATGAGTCCATAAATTTCCTTCTGTGTCTACGGCATATAAAATTTCTATCAAATTTGATTCATCCAAAGTAACTCTATCGTATGGTTTGGGTGAATCAAACGTATATTGTTTTGTTGCAGTTTTTCCAGAAACTATTTTTGCAGATTTTCTTAATAACCAATATAACACTTCACCTGTAACATCATCTGCCTCATAAGGTGTTATTTCTGTTGGATCAAAACTACTACTAAATTTAAAATCAACATAATCTATTGTTCTAAATTCAGTTTGAGAATTTATATTATTTGTTCCAACTATCATTCCTGGTTCGATTGCAAGTGCATAATTAAAGTCCGGAACTATATCACCGCTTATTTGAATTGATGGAACAACTTGGAAAATATCTATTTTTGTATTTGCAGATATTCTATTTTTTGGCATATACCCCAATGATTGAGCAATATTTACTATGTTTTTCTTTTCTGTTGCATGTAATATCATTGATTCTTGTAACGTAACATCAGTATAGAATGATAAAACATCACCAACATATGCTGCCATTTCCAAAAACATCATTCCCGGAGAAGATTCATTAAAATCTTGATATGTGTCAGGAAAATAATTTTTTGCAAAATCAATTAAGTTTTGTTTTAATGTAGGAAAATCTCTACCTAAATAACGTATATCTTTTTCAACCAGTGCCATCGTAAATTGCCTCTAATGTGATGTTACCTGTAACAGATATAAATATCTTTATTGGTAAATATATCTGTGTTTTATCTATTCTTACAGTTAATTTTATACCAACGGCATGAGTAGGATCATCAACTCTACCATCATTTTCAATATTTATATTGACACTTAATTCCTCAATTACTAAATATGGAAGCCACATTTTTAAAGCATTTGATATATCAGTTTTTATTGTTTCAACAAAATTTTCTTCATCAGTTATGTTTTCAAAAAGAATATATCGTATCTCTGTTCCAAATTCTGGCAACATATACCTTTCACCCTTGGCAGTCATAAGTAAATTTTTTAAATTAGAATATACTTGATTTATATTGGTTGTGCTTTGAAAAAAGATTCCATTTGGATTATTAAATGGAATAGTAACACCAATATATTTATTGCCGTTTTCGTTTCTTTGGTCACCTGGATTTACAAATGTTTGGAGAGACGATTTTCTTCTGAATCTCATAATAAATTATCTCCCTTTTTGCTCTTCTATCTTTTTCATAAGAGCGGAATAATCTTTTGTTAATGCAGACATTACTTCTGCTGGAATTTCTGCCTTTGAATACCCATGTGGAATTGCATTTGAACTTTTTTCATGTCCAAAACCTTCCGCCATTTCTGATGTAAACCTAAATTCTTCTTCCATTTCATAACTTTCTTGAAGACTTCTTTTTGTTTCAGCAAGAAGATCTTGTATTGAATTAAATTCTGTTTTTTGAGTTTTTGCCTTTACAGTTTTTTTTGGTTGTTGTGTTTCATTATACATGGAAAGACCATGATTTAATGTAGAAATATCAGTATTTTTAGTTTGTTTTTGTGATATTTTTTTAGTAAGAGCATAATCTATTTCTTCTCTTATTATCGATCTTATCTCTTGTAAAAACTTTTTAGTGTCCATCTTTTTATCCTTTTAATATAAAACTTTAATCCAAAATTCTATCATACATTAGTTTCAAATCAGAAAATATATTTGGCTCTTTACCTATTAGACTATAATAACTATTAACTATTGGAGTTCTTCTGAATTTTCCGTTTAAATTTGATTCAACTTTTTGAGATCCCCAAGTAGAAACTGTTTTTGTTATTACAAAAAAATTACTTTTACCTGGCCATTTTACGTCAAACTTTTTTACAGCCATGTGATTGCCTTGATGTAAAAATTTTGAATATTTTGATCCAGTATTTCCTCCAATATTTACTCCCGTTAAATCAGGATTTAAATATAATATAGTCTCAACATGACTGTTTCTTGTAATTACACCAATTTCCCAACCAGTTTGATTGAATAAATGATCCAATAATCTAGTTCCAACTTTTGTTATACCGTTTTCTAAATCATAATGTACACCACGTAAAAACATAATTCCAGTTGGGTTTGGTAAAAGTTGTTCGTAATGAATTTGAGGAATACTTCGTGTTTTAACAACTGGCTCCTGTGTTATTACTACCTTTTTTATTCTTTTTTTAGGATTAACTGGATCCTGTTCATATACAGTTTTTCGTCTTTCAACCATTTCTGTATATTTTTCTATTATCGGTTTATCCAAATATGCATCAGTTGATTGGTGACTACCTTTGCTCCAAAAATCATTTCCATTTTTGTCAGTTTTAAAATAATTTTTAATTGGCACATTTTCTGCATCTTGAATTGATGTTGGAATTGCTGCAAACATTCCCCATTTTGAAAAACCAACTTGTTCTTCCGTATTTCCTTTTTTGTAATTTTCGGATGATTTTTTCCACCAATCCTCAGCACCATCCGCTGCACCAATTACACTACCATGATAGTGCATATATCCACCGTGTTTAACAACCGCGTTTGTTGTTATACCACACCAAGGCGGAGCTATGCCCCAATTTGCCTCATCTGGTTTATTCAACTCAACATTTGAATAAAGTCCTATACCGTAACCACCTGGTAAATTGTGAAAGTATGTTCTACCAGCAGGTATCATTCCCATATGTTGCTCTGTTTGATTATCTGCGATATATGGGACTAATTTATTCCAAATTCCAACTTCTGGAAAATTCATCCAAATTGGAAAATCAACCACATTTTCTCTACCGGTAATTACATTGGCACCTCTTCCTGTATTCTTTCGTAGTGTCATTAAATCACCTTTGAAGTGATATTGTACACTACCTATTTTACCATCAATAGTACAAGATTGACCGGGATTTACTACTCCAGAAAATTCATATTCCGGTTTTCCATATGGTGTATTATCTGGATACCTCCTAAAAGCCCACCATCCTGGTTTTCCAATTTTACCAGTTTGTCTTTGATTTTGTGCTAATAAATTTGGAGATATATCACTAACTCTGCTTTGTATTCTTTCAAAATTTCTTTTAGTCATAGCAGGACTTTGTTCCACTTGATCGGGTCCACCATCTGGTGTTTTTTGTGACTTTGCTTTTACATCATCTTTATTCAATGAATCACCACCGGTTGTTGAACCATCATCTGCATCATTTATATCATCTGTTGCACTGGCATCTGTTATTAAATCGGTAGATGGACCTTCAAATAATCCCTCTGTTGATAACCACAATTTTTCAAAATCAATTTCTTCACCATTTGATGTTGAAGGTGTTTGTATATTTCTTGTTGCAATTATTTGATCGTAAAACCAAGTTGTTTCTGGATTTGTTTTTATTGCCTCTAAAACAGATATAGCAACACCATTTCCTATTATGATAACGTCCTCTAATGGAACAGGAACTCCATCAACATCTATAAATCCATCTGCAGTTATAGTTGCGTGTCTTTCACCTATTTTTAGTGTTCTAACCCCATCTTTATTTATATTAAAACTTTCAGCTATTAAACGATTTGATCCAAATCCTTTTACATCGGTTTTCTCAAAGGTTGTATTATTTTGTTCTGTTTCATTTAATTTTGCCTTATCTTCATCTGTTAAATTTGGATTTAGGATTTCAACATCGTTTAATGATCCATTTCCATTAGATCTACTAGCATTTTCATCTATTTTTTTAACTTCATTTTCGTATCTAGTTCTAATTGAATTGTATCTTAAAGACCATAACTCTAATGTTTTTGAAGTAAATCCATTTTTATCTTGTGATGCACTATTAAGTAAACGATCTAATAAATTTGGTCTAAACGGTATAATTACAAGATTTGATGGCAGAATTAAAACACCAGCGGCATTTCTAGTACCGGTAGTTTCACCTTGTCCATTAAATATTTGATCAACACTATATTTTACACCGTCTACTGTTAATGTTGCATCCTGATTATCAATATCAATTGTTAATAATTGGGAAGATACTTTTTCAAGTGTATTATTAACTCTATCAACATAATTTTTTTCAAGTTCAACATTCAATTCAACTTTTAAATCAGCGGTTAATGATCCATCTGAATTATATGCATGTTTTAATTGATAATTTTTTATAGTCAATATTGTCTGGTTTGGAACTGCCATGTTATTCCTCTATATTTTAATATAATTATGTTTACCAACCAATAACAGTTGCAACAGGTCTATTATATCTTTCAGGATCCTTTTCTATCATTTTACCATTTCTAGCAATTTGTGCTGAACCACCACCATCACCACAATCTGTCCATTCTACTTTTTTTCCTTCTTTTTTAAAATAATCTAATATTTTTTGTGCAGTTACAATCATATTAGTAGAAACGCCAGCAAAATATGTCCCATCATCAAGTTTTCCAAAAAATGGGTGTCTTCCTACATAACCTTCCGTTATGTAACTTTGATTATTAGTAATGATAGTTCTTGCACCAGTAATTGCTATTCTTATATTTTCAAAGAATGATGCCTTTGATGTAACGGAAACAGTTTGACCTTCTAATGACCTAAAAATATCACCACCTTTTGCTCTATACATTTTAGGATCATCGTTTAAATAATAATAACATGGATGTGAAGAATGCGAATATGTTTTAGCACCATATTGTTTTCCTTGATAAACCGTTACACCATTTGCTTGAGAAGGTCCCCATTTATATTTTGATTCTGATCCACCACCAGTTCCATCTTGTGCTTCAAAAAAACCCCAATTGATATAATTTTTAAAATTAAATGGTGGATCACCCCAACCCTTAAATCCATCTGGAGGCACAAAACCACCATAAGCTTTATTTCCAGGTTTACCGTGTGGACCATTCAATCCCAATCTTTGAACAAAAAAACCATGAACTGGTTGACCATTTCCACGTGAACCATAACCATATTGTCCCCTTGCCTCAAATTCTGGTAATCCCTTTAAATCAAAACCAAATTTAGGTTCTTGTATTCCTATTACCATGAATAATGTAATATCATCATTACCTATTTTATATTTAATTTTTATTAAGTTTTTATCATCATCTAAAATACCTGAATCTAAATTTACATCATCGGTTGGTACAGCAACATTTAAATCATATATCTTTGGTGATTTGTAAACATTGGAATCAGTAATAAATGATCCACCAACCTTAACTGGTCTATTTTGGTTTTTATCCTCGGGACCACCGAATGAATCAAATCTGCCAGCACCAAGATGGAATTGATTTAAAATATTATTTTCACCAGATACCGATTTATTCTTTCTACAAATTAAATCATCTGTTATTAGTCCAGGTGCATATGCAAGACTGTCCAAAAAATTTTCAGAACAATCAAATTCACTGCAGTGTATATTAGCTGTTTCCGGTGGAAAAACTTGTAATCTATTATTAGAAACGTTAATTTTTCCAAGTTTTTCATTTGCAGGTTTATCTTTTTCTTTAGCCATATTTTTATTATTTCTATTTAATATAATTATTCATTCCAACCAATCACGGAAGGAATTTGTCTACCACTTGATTTTATAGATTTTCCTCTTGCATATAATTGAGTTGAACCACCACCATCACCATTATCCATCCATTCAACTTTTAATCCCTTATCATTAAAATATTTTTTTACAAGTTTTGCGGCATTAGTCATTGCACTACCATATCCTGCAAAATAAGTATTATTACTCAATTTACCAAAAAACGGAAAAGGTCCGTCATTGTAAGATGCATTACCTGTTAATTTATCGTTTTCTATATGAGGACCACCAGCAACTGGTATTGCTATCCTTATATTATCAAAAAAATTAGCCTTGTATGCTGCATCTTTATATGATGGTATTCCCTTTTCATCAAAAGAAATACCAGTTGTGTATGGTTTCGCATAGTATATTTCTTTTCCACGCAATCTATACATTTTAGGATCACCATTTACATAATAATAAACTGGTCTATTTTTCATTGAATCTGTTTTTGCACCTAGAGGTTTTCCATTTAAAATAGTTGTTCCTATGATTGCCCATTTTCCCCATCCGATGTGATTTCCTTTTATTCCATCTTCCTGTCCACTACCTTTTCCATTGTAACAATTAAAGAAACTCCAATTTACATAACCATTAAAATTAAACGGCGGTTCACCCCAACCATCCCATTTAGTTTTACCATAAATAGAAGGTCGAATACCACAATAATCGGTAGTTCCTCCTGTCAAACCTTGTCTAACTTTAAAATCAGCATGATATGGTGCGTTTCTAGATCTTTTTGAGTAATCCACAAATATACCAGGTGACACTTCTGATTGTTCTTGTTCAAATGCCAAAATTGGATTTTTAATTCCAACAAACATCTGGTATCCTTTTGCCAGTTGAACAACTCCAGAAATATCATTGCTTTCTTCTATTTCTGCATCAACATCTTCTACTGCCTCAACACCTACTTTTATATCATACATCTTTGGTGATTTGTAAACATTGGAATCGGTAATAAATGATCCATCAACTTTAACTGGTCTGTTAATATCTTCATCTTCAGGACCTTCAAATGAACCAAATCTACCAGCACCGAGATGATATTGAGTAAATCTATTTAATTCACCGGATGGTTTTTTTATATTTCTACAAATAATATCTCCAGTAACTAATCCAGGAGCATAACCAAGATTATCCAATAGTGTATCAGAACAATCAAATTCTTTACATTTTATATCAGCAGTTTCAGGTGGCAAAGATTGAATCGGATTACCAGCAACACTAATTTTTCCAAGTTTTTCATTTGGCAACTTATCTTTTTGTTTAGCCATAATTTATACCAATTATTTAAAATTTAAAATCAGGAATTTCTAATAAATTTTTTGGATATTTTGTAATCATATCAAAATTATTTCGTATTTGTCCTGGTATAGGTGTTTCTTTTTTTGGTGCAGATTTAAATGGATTTTCTATTAAAATATATTCTATTGAATCAAATAAATTAGAATTTTCATTTAATGTTGAATTTCTTTTTTCAATTGCATTTTTAGCACGATTGTAAAAATCACTCCATTGATTGTATTTTGTACCAACTGGTTGTTTCCCATTAGTAACTTTTAATGAAAAGGGAATGGTTTGACAACCGATTGACCAAGTATCTTTAAAACCACCTGGATGTAAATTTGTTTGAACTAAACCTAATACATCAACAAATGTATCGGAAGATTCATCACGCATGAATATAAATGGTGAGTTTGGCACTTTATACTGTGTTGATTTTATTATATCAGTAATAGTGTTAAATATTCCAGGAGGAACTGCACTGCTAAGATTTGGAAAATAATCAAAAATGGCTTTGTAAATTTCTGGAATTGGTAGAGTTTTAATAAATTGTTTTCCAAAAATAGATTGTATATTTAAGTTGTTGCGTATATCAAACGGATCTTCTGGATCAACACTTGAAATACTAGGAAATATTCTAGTTACAAATTTTGCAATTGTAGATTTATTATTTATTTGTTTATCTTTCAATCCGGCTTTCCATACATCTATAATAAGACCTCTAAGCGTTTGGTCAATAACCCCTTTGTTACTATTTTTTGATTGTCCTTGATTTTGAATAGACGGTTGAACTAATGCAGGAAAATCTTTTAATGTTTGACCGTTATGATAACCTAATGTATAGACATATTTTCCAGGTTGCAATACAGGATAACCAATTCCTATATTATTATTTACTCCAGAATTAGATGGTAATGTATTTGCATTATAGGAATACATTTCTGTTGGGCTTATCATCAAAAATATTGCATCTCTATATTTGTTTCTACCGGATTCTAATCCTGAAAAGTAATCTCTTATAGATACTATACATGGATAATTTATACCATTTATTAAATTCATTTCATCTAATTTAGCAAGAACAGTTTTTATTTCATCAATAGTTGCTCTTGGTTTTTGATAAGTGTCAGAAGTTTGTGATTTTGGTAAAAATGAATCCGATAAAAATTCACGAATTTGCATATCAGCGGATGCACCTGCACCAGGTTTTACTAAATTTTTTGTTTTATTATTAAATGACAAAATAAAATTGTTTATTGTTGCTGTTGTTCTTTGTTGTAATTTATTAGTACCATAACTCATTTCTCCGCCATTTGCAGCATTTAACGGATCAAAATAATAAGCTTTGGTTTCATAATCCAACCAATTTTCATCAAAAGCAAGTAAAGATTTAATTGGTGGAATTGAATCTAATGATGAAAATTCATTATCACTTATATCTAATGAAAATATACCATCTCTAGTAGCATCGTTTAGTTCTTCTAAACTGCTTAATTTATTTTTACTTAAATTTAAACCACCATCGCCTAAAACCACTAAACCATTTTCTTTTAAATTTTCTAATTTACAATTAGAACAAGAATATATGTAACCATCCGATCCATTTATTATAGTTCCACTTGGCCATCCAATAACGGCCTGTGGTCCATATTTTAATCCAGTTCCGTCTCCTAATGGATTATTGTCACCAACAAAAGAAACGGCTGCAATTGGTCCTTTTTGTAATGTTGTCAATCTATTATTAGAACAGTCAAATTCACCGTATACCATTTTTGGTGAATTTTCTAATGTGGTTAAATCTAATCCCGAACAATCAAATTTACCATTAACTACTGCAAACTTTAATGGTATTTTTCCATCTCCGGTTAAACCTTTCTTATTTATTTTTATTTCACCATCCCAAACAACTGATCCATCAGTTAAAACATCAAAAGATATTTTAGATGCACTTATACCACCGGTTTGTAATAAATAAATTATTTTTTCTCTTACACTTTTTTGATCGTTATTTTGAGGATCTTTAGTTTCAAAAAGTGATGGATCATATGTTATTACATTTTCTTCATCTTCTGGATAAATAAATGGTATTGGTTGTTGAATGCCTGCCTTATCTCTCCATTTATAGCCAGTTTCACCTTCATTTATCAAAGCAGGTGCTTCTTGTATTTTACCGTTTGCATCAATATATGTATTTTCTACATCAATAGGACCAGTTCGTATTTTTTTCTCGGATGCCTCTCTTTTTAATATAATATCACCGCTTGGTCCAGTACTAGGAACTAATCTTATTTGAATTTCATCGTTTGGACATGAATCATCACCAACATATTCATCTGAACTTTGTATAAAATATTTTTTGCTTAATTCATCTTTAAATTTTAAAATATTTGCCCTTGCCCTCGATTTACTTGTTTCCGGCGTATCATTACTACACAAAACATATCTATAAATTGCATATAAAAATGGTGTATCTAATGTTTGTCCATCCACACTAAATTTTGTTTTTGTTTCATCAGCATAAACAGTATATGTACCATAATCTTTTCCCTCAACACCTTCTTCAAATTCTCTAAATCCTGTAACACCTTCTACAATAGATGTACCTCCGGTTCCACCGGTTCCTGAAGGTGGTGTTATTGATATGCCTCCAGTTCCACCGGTTCCTGAAGTTTCTTCGGATTGACCGTTTGGTATAAAACCTTTTACTGCTCCTGTATTACCCGATTCCATGTTGTCTTTCAAATCCATTATAGGATCAGCAACAATTTGTTCTGCATTGTCATATATGTCTTGTATAGTGTCAGGTGTTATACCTATACTTTCATAATGAGTTCTAAATTCATCTTCATAAAAAGCCATTTCTGGAACAGGAATTACCGTAACTTCTTTTGATAATTCTCTTGCTTTTATTGGATTTGTTGTTCCAGGACCACCAACATTAACTACTGGATCAATGCGATATATTTTATCGCCAACACCTGATATTTGTTTGCCTCTATTGGATCTTTTAATTTTCTTTTCAGTTCCCTTAACTTTATTACCGTCTTTAACTGGAACTTTATTTTCAGTTTTATTATCTTTTCTATTTTTTGCTTTCTCTCTTTCTTTATTGGTTCTCTTAACTATTTCATTTCTTATGTTTTCTCTCTTTCTATGAATTTCCTTTACCTTTTCAGCTGCATTAAAAAAGTTACATATTCTGTTTTTCCAATCATCAAATCTTTTTTTATCATTTTTTATTGTTGGATCAGGATATATGCCAAGAGCAATACCAATTGCCTGTCTTGTGGCCTCATCAATTGAATCACAAGTTAATAATACACCATTTGGTAATTTTATACCATCTGCAACAAGTTTTAACATTTTTTCTTTATATTGTTGTGTTAGTGTATCTAAACTACCAACAGGATCTGCAACTTTTTCTATATTATTTTTTGGATCACCAAATATATCTTGCATTCCATTGTGTATATCTATCGTATCATTCAATAATTCCCAAGTTAATCTTAATCTTTCAGCAAGACTTGCTTGTTGATACTTTTCAAGATTTTTCCATATTGGATTATTTTTTCCAATTAAATCTCTTGCTCTGGTTACTTTTTTTGCACCTTCTTCAATAGTTTCATAATATTTCTTTATATCATCTTCGGTTATACCAAGTTTTACACCTTCTGATGTTAATAATGCACCAAGTTCCGGCGGTAATTTTTTAAAATCAACTCGGTTTAAAGCATCCATATAATTTTTTTTCTTAAAATCATCTATTGCCTTTTCAGCAGCTTGAACTGTTGATAGAGCATCATCCAATCTCTTTTTTACATCGTCTAATTTTTTTTGTGTTTCCTCTAATGTTTTTTGAGCATCTTGTAGATCTTTTGATGCATCAAGTAATGCTTTGCCTCCTACTTTCTTTGCTTCTTCTAATGCAGCAGTTTTATCGGTTAGTAATCTTTGAGATTTTGAAAATTCTTCAACGGCTTTTGCATATTGATCTTGTATATTTTTTATTTGATCATTTGGATCTGTAGATTTTGGTTGAATTACTTTTTTAGATCCAGGAGTTACTACCTGGTTTGTATATGTTTCATTTAAATCATCATCTTCATCTATAACTTGTGTTATTATTTCTTTGCCGTTTTGATCTATTTGTTTATCTGGCTTTAATCCAACATAATTAAATTCTGACCTTATACTCAATACACCTTCTAACTTATCTGGATTTCTAAAATTTATTTTTATTTGAGCAGACTGTCCTGGTGGTATAATTATTGGTATTTCCGCTTCAAAATCAATAGCATCATCTAGATCGGTTTCGCTATTCATTACAGAAAAATTGCCACCAGAAACAATTTCAACAGAGTCTATTATTATATCAGTTCCATCGATATTTACGTCTTTTAAAATAATTTCAGTTACTTGTAAATTATTTCCCAATTCACGTGGGTTAGTTATCGTAAAAACTCCAACAGTATTTGTTGTCATTTTTAAATCACGTTTTACAATTAAACCTTTTTTTTGTGGAAATAAAAAGTCTAAAATGTTTCCACTAAGAAATGAAATTCCAGAATTTACAAGTGAATCCAATTTACCATCAATTTCTTCTTGTTTAAATGCTCCACTATCTATCAATGCCTGTTTTATAGTTTCAGCAGCTTCTCCTAAATTTCCAGAGATAAGTAAATTCTGTATTCTTTGAATATCCTTTATTACTTGCAATACTTTTTTTATAGTACGTACATCAGTCCTAAGAACAGTTGCCGCCATACCTAATAATTTATCTTCTATGGCTAAAAAATCTTCTATTCTATTGAATGCCTCTCTTACTAAATTTTGTGCCAAGTTTGAAATGGAACCTGTCAGAGCTTGTCCAATTGTTACTGCAGCAATTATGGAGTCTTCAATAATCTTTAGTCCACCGCCAATAATTGGAATATCTGATAAATCTATTTTTAGTAAACCACCAATCCAAGATGCTTTTTGATTATCTTTTATTTTTTGTGAAATTAAAGCAATTTCAGCTTCGAGTAATTTACCAAAACCAGGATCAAGTGATACTGCAGCATCTCTTAATGCTTGCAAAAAATTATTAAATTCATTATTTGCGCCTATTGCAAGTTTTGTTAAATATTGGGTAACTGAAGAAACCGAATCACTAACAAATTCATATCCATCTTCGATTTTTTCTTGAAGATTTTTACCGAATTGTTCCAATGCACCTAATGGATCAGAAACAGATTCTACTGCTGCAGGTATGCCATCTAAAAGTCTTTCTCCTGGACCACGAGGTGGTGGTGGTCCAGGAGCTGATAATATAGTTTTTTGATAGGTTTCTTCTGCTAATTTGTTATATGCGGTGATTACAGCTGGATCGAAAGACACAGATAATAGAAATACACCTTCTGTATTTACAGTTAATTTACCATCTGGAGTAATAGTTGCAGGTTCATTTGTTGCTGCAATAGCAAAAACATCAAACTGCATAAAAGTTTTTGCAAAATCTTTTTTTCTTTCCGCTAAATCTTTTATTTTTAAATTTTGTGCAGCATCAAACAAATCTTGAGCTGCATCATTAAATCGTATAAACTCCAATATGTCATAAACTTCACCTGGTTTTGTTTGAAGTTGTATTTTACCAGTTGTAGAATTTTTTGTAAAAGGACTTTTAACAGAAGATAATATACTAGGTAAAGTTCCAGGAAGTTGAGCACCTAAATTTACTAAAAATTGTATTTGTGGATCTACAGCCATTATTAACCTCCACTTCCATCATTTAATCCATCAATTCTACGATTGACTTCATCTAAAAATTCTCCTATACGTTTTTCCCTTTCAACATCAACATCACCGCTAAGTTTTTTATATTCAGTCATTTCATCATCTTGTAAACGTTTCAATTCAGTTACAAGACTTACTATATCAGCAGTAGAAGCAAAATCACCTTTTATCACAGATGGTGATGTATCGCCTTCTTGGAAAGTATCATCTGTTTCAATATAAGTTGGCTCGTCTCTTTCTTGTGCTTTTTGTTTTTCCACTTTTGATGGACCTCCAGATTTTTCGTTTACAAATGCCAATTTACTTGGAAGTGTATCTAAATCTCCTAATAAACTTTGTATTTTTGATTTTGTAGTTATGAAATCTCCAACATTTATAGGAGCACCAGATGGTCCTGTTCCAGTTGGATGTGTCTGTCTTGCAATAGATTCGCATAAAAATATTAAACTTCTACATAGTTTTGCTAACCAATTTATTGTTCTATCACCTAATAATATTGGAGAAACAGCGTTTATTCCCAAACTTATTTTTTGTTCTGATTCAATTTCTACTACTTGTTTACCATCAAGTGATATACCCTTTTCAGAAGAAAATCCTATACCCTCTTTGCTAAATCCAATTATCTCTTGTTTTTTTGCATTAAATACAATTCTATCCGATGCAATAATAACTGAATTGCCACCGTATTCATTTTTCATAAATAGGTTTATACTTTTATCTTCAATTGATGGTGTGTATTTTGAGGCAGGTTCAAATTTAACATATTGTGCGGATGTCATCCATATTGATGAATCATCTTTATCCACACTTTCTAATATAAATTCATTAAATGGAACATTTTTTGGATTAGTTCCATTTGATATTATAGTTATTGGATTACCGGTTTCACCCAAACCCTTTTTCCAACTTGGTGGCTGAGGATAAGTTCTTCTTTCATCAACTGTTGATCCAAATCTAATGGATTGTCCCCATCTTCCTTCTAATAATATATCACCTGAATATGGTTGAATTGGATAAACGTCAAATCTTTCCGGAAAATTAGGATCTATAATTTTACCAGTATTCAATCTATCTTTTACTTTATTCCCAATACCATCCTGTGCATTTTCTCTTTTTTCTACATTTTGTGGAGTAAATATTTTTGCCATATCTCTTAAACCAGGCAAACCGTTATGGTGAACCGATGATTGTATAGATATTGGATTTGTATAATAATATTCTTGGGACAAAGCAACAGCACTTGCATATGGTGATGGTGCTTTTGTAACCAATATGATTTCACCCTGTATTGGTATTCTTTTTATATTTGCATCCATTGCTCTTGCACGAATAACATCGTAATTGGTTTGTGAACCAAATGCACCATGTATTCTACAAAATACAGTATAAAGTCCTTCTTTATTTACTCCACTAAAATCTACATCTATAACTTCAGCAGGAAACCATTCGTAACTTATACCATTAAATACGGTCTGTTGTGGATCTAATACCATTGACAATATCAGTCTCCTCTTGATCTTGTTGAATTTCTTGTATACCTTTTAATAAGGCTTCTTTTTCTTCATCAGTCAAAAATGAGGATGTTTCTTCACCTTTATTACCTATAGCACGTTGTATTACCGCTGCTAATTTAACTAAATGTTCATCATTCTTAACCGAAACTTCTATAAAATCTTTAATTGCAGGAACTAGTATTGCCGCATCACTTATATTATTAAGCATGGGCTTTAAGTCAGCAATCAAAAGATTTATCTGACGGTCTTTTTTCTTCTGATTATCGTAAATGTCTTTTAATAAATCAGAAAATTTTTTATTACCAAATATTTCGTCATCAAATTTCATAAATATAAATATGTTAATTGTTAATTATGTTTTGAATTTGGAACCATGACATTTTTTCTATATTAACACCGTTTTTATATTGTAAATACATTTTTCCGTATAATAATTTTATTTTTGTTATTATATTAGTTATATTTTGTGAATTAACACCAGTTCTTTCTCTTATGAGAATGTATATTGCCTTTTTGTTATAGTTTTCAATATTCTCTCTTGTTTTAAAAAGATAAAGTATTGCATCGGCAACTTGAATATCTCTTTGTTTTGTAAAAAATAATGCTAAATTTTTTTCTACAAGATTTACAAAAATATCTATAAAGTCTCTTTTTTCTTCTATAAAATCATGTCTAACTTTTTCATTTACAATATTTCTTTCCAAATCAATAGCACCAATATCTTGACTTCGTTTAAAGTGATAATAATTTTTATTATTTTCTGCAATTAAATAATTCTTAGCAACAATTGAAAAGTAAGAAAATGCCTTACCGTTTTCAGCTTTGTATTTATGTATTTTTTCGTGAAGAAATGATACTACTTCATGTTTAACATCTTCATGTGATACATCAAAATTATAGAACTTAAATCTGTGTATCATAATTTCTGCTAATTTGTAAAATGCAGGATGTATCTTTTGTGTGTATATTATATTTCTTTGTATATCATCTTCCAAAGAATTATACAAAACAATAGCATTTTCTGTATCTTTTGTAAAATAAATATTTGGTTTTTTTGGACTACGTTTTTGTTTCATAAAATGTAGTCCTTTTGAAATACAACATCTGATTTTGGTTGTTCAAGAATAGAACTTCTTTTATCATCCAAAGGTTTTTCACCAAAATAAACAGCAATATCATTTACAATATCTTTCATTTCTTTGAAGAAATATCCGGTTTCATCATCAGCTTCAAATGCACCAATCCTATCTAATTGTCTTAAATAGGATTGTTGGGATAACACTCTATTTTTTAGTTCGGTTAAAAACTTCTCATTTTCTAAAAGTGTATCAACACTTTCTTGTGTCATTTCATCTAATTTATCAAACTTTTTATACAAGTTTATATTAACATACAACGATGCTATCAATAAAACCGATAAAACAATTATTGTCATTACCATATCAACCCCTCGTATGTTTTGGTGGAATAATTGCATCAATTACACCCATATCCAATGCATCCTTTGGTGTGATATAATAATCTTTAATTGTTACATTTTTCCAATACTCTTTGTCTTTGTTTGAGTTTGTTTTAAGTATTTCCAAAAGTATTTCTTCTAATTTCTCCATGTGTTGAACATTTGCTTTCATGTCAGAAGACTTACCATAAATATCAGAACTAATTTCATGAAACATGATTGTGCTATACTGTGAAGCAGCACGGACACCCGTTCCAGCACAAAGTATTAGAGCAGCAGCAGACATTGCTCTTCCTCTACAAATTGTATTAACCTTTACATCAAGACTTTGCATATAGTCAATAATACCAAGTGCCTCATATACCGAACCACCATCGGAATTGATAATTAAGTTAATGGGATCATTTTTATTTTCATCTTTTCTCATATGAAGTATTGCACGAATACGTGTAATAATATCATATAGACTACCATCCATTATCTCACCGAACAACAATACAGAAGATGCTTCAACATCAATTCCGTAATCCATTTGTGTTGTTGCTTCTTTCCATCTAACTGGAATATCATTTTCACTTTCTTTTGATTTATTGTTTACTATTTTGTCTTCAACAACTTCTTCGCCATCATAAAAATCGTTCATAGTAGAACTCCTAATTAAAATATGAGAATGACATTCTACAACGATACACCTCTCCTATATCCTAAATCAGGTTTAGGTGATTCTTCATAGAATGCCCTTTGTTCTTCTTGTTGATCTAATATACCAATTTCTTCTTTAACTGCCAAATTTTTTTTTTGTTTTTTTATTTTTTGTTTTTTATGTATAACGATATTTTTTTCTTTTGGGGATTCTACAACATCCATAACAGTTTCTACAACTTTTTTATTTTTAGATGGTGGTGGACTATCATCATCTTCTGGTGGAAATTCTTTTTCTTTCGGGCTAAGATGATTAGCTGCAATTACTAAACTAACTGCCAATGGATCAAATACTGAAACTAATATGAGTATAAACCAATTAACTATTATGTCCATCGGTGCACCAGTCAATCTACTCAAATATAATAATGGTCCTATTTCTGATGTATATGTTGAATTTTCCAAACCTAATTTTTCTTGTTCTAATTTTGCAATACTATCGGATAAACCAATTGATTTTTGATTTAGTTCCGATATTTCTTTATTTAAGGTTTGTGTTGAATTATCAACAGATTGGATATTTCTCTGCAATCCTTTCGTTCCTTTTTTGGAACTTAATTGAGTATTCAGAGAATTTTCTTGGGTAAGTCTTAATTGGTCATAAGATGATATTCTTTGTGATTTTTGTTTCACAAGAGTATCTATTTGGGATTTTTGTTCGAGGTAAATATCTTTTTTCTTATCAATTAACACAATCTTATTTTGAGTTTCATAGATTGATTTTGCAGTTTCTTGATATGAATTTGTAAGATACCCATAAACACCAACCGATGTCAATATCATAAGGA
>Ga0209229_10000051_pt1 | contig 38520 bp, 38 predicted proteins | sample SanBayMetagenome_FD_187466 | JGI IMG/M metagenome (GOLD analysis project Ga0209229, IMG submission 187466) | Freshwater and sediment microbial communities from dead zone in Sandusky Bay, Ohio, USA (SPAdes) (version 2) | ecosystem: Environmental > Aquatic > Freshwater > Lentic > Sediment... | reverse complement strand
CTACCATAGGCTCTTCTTGTAATGCTTGAGCGGTCTCTGTCATTACTGCACGACGAGGAGCGTTATATACCACTTCAGGGATATACACACCACTCTTGTTAAAGAAGTTCTGCATCCGCTTGCCAAAGCCTTCCGCAGTCTTGTCTTGGGCTTGTTGTACCAACGCTTTTGCAAAGTCCGCATCTTCAACCGCACGTTGCATCACACGGTCAAGAATGCCGTACTCTTGACGACCTACGAAACGGGTAAGAACGTAGGCTGTAGGCCAAGTAACGCCTGTACGGCCTTCCATAATAGAACGACCCAAGCTAGTTAAGCCAGGGAGGCTCGTGCCTACTGTTTTAGCAAGTCTTTCGCTAGTTGATTCAAACGGCGAAGGAATGTTTGCAACATCAGGAGAGGATTTAATTAATCTTTCTAGCTCACCAATTTTGCGTAAGTTTCCAAGTTGCTCTTCGCTAAATAAAAACGACAGCGACTTCGGATTAGCTTGGTCCAAGAACTGCGAAATCATTACTTTGCCGTTAGGGTCAGCAGCTTCTTTATAGACAGCACGGCGTAATGCCTCTAAACGCTCTGGAGAGCCTTCTAGGGATTTAACCAACAAACGCATATCTGCTGGGTCACGCAAGGCACGGGTAATCAGCTCGCTGGGGTCAGCACCTTCTCTTGTGCTTTTAGCAATTAGTTTGTTTAATTCATCATCTATTGCTGCGTTTTTACGAGTTTCTAGCTGTCCAATACGAGCAGACACCGCTTTGCCTATTTCTAAGTCGTCAGTAATGTTTTGGCGAACTACATCAGGCATAGCGTTAATAATCGCTTTATTACTATTTATTACAGCTTGCAGTTTGTTGGGATCAACTAACCCGTCTTTATCCAAAATGTTTTTGCTACGCAGCCAATCCATTGAGGCACGAGCCATGAGGTCTCTTCCCTGTTGGGTGTCTGACACTAGGATATTCATGTCCCTAAGATTTGCAGCGTTTTTAAATGCTTCGTTAACTACAGCTTCATTGGGGGTTAAAAACTCTCCTGTAGGCCGTTTTGCACCAAGAAGAATAGGTAAATAACGCTCATATGCACCGCCATATATGTCGTTATAGACTTGTTTAAAGTCTGTGTATTCTTTACCCATTTTAGGCACAGCATCAAACAACATTTTTTCTACGTCTTTGTAAACAGCATTAATTTTGTCTAAATCTTTTTGTGCAGCTTGTCTCCCACGCCCCGCAAACTGAGCATCGGTAAAACGCTGAACGGCTAGGTTCCGTGATTGGGTGGCCGCTTGCATTAATTCAATTGCTTCGGGGAAGTTAATATCAACTTGGCCTACTTTTTTAGCGGACGCCATAGCACGGTCTTGCGCCGCTTTTAGCTCTGCGGGGTCAATGTCAAAAGAACGGGCTAATAAAGTAGTTTGTTGGCTTGGTTCTAAATCCGCTAAGCCAGGGCGTTTTTTAGTTCCAGCAGCCGGACGCATTAAAGAGTCAACAATAAATTTAGCGTTGCCTTCTTGCATTTGCACAAACTTTAGATCAGCGTCTATTGCATCTTTTGCAAGTTCAGACGGCGCCAGATAAGGTGCCATAGGCCCGGGGGGACTTTCAGGCCGCCTCTTTTTAGCAAGAATTTCTGCAATTTCTTTTACTAACGCATTTTCAAACGCATCTGTGCCTTTGGCTTGTTGCCTAGTTTTGTAACGTGCCAGTATGTTTGCCAAGTAAGGACTGTATTCTTTAATAGGTCCTGTTAAAACATTGTACTTTGCAGTAATAGCATTAATGTCTTTTTCAATATTAAATGAAGGGAATAAAGACTTGCCATCGTTGTCACGAGTGGGAAGAGGCACACCGTCCTCATCCGTAAAGTTACGGCGTAATCCCATGCGGTCAGCTACATTTCTTAAATTAAAAAAGGTGCTTTCCCCGCTGCTTAAAATAGTATTACGCAGCTCTTTTCCAACTTCATTTTTATCAATAGAAGAGTAGCGATTAGCAACCCGATCTGCTTCAACCGCTTTCTCTTGAGAAATTTTCTGTATCAAACCGTTCTGCAACTCTTCTGAGTCTGTTTTTACTTTAAGAATTGCTTCTTCAATAGGCATGTTTGCTTTAGGAGAGAAGCGTTCAATGATGTTATCAAACTCAGATAGGTTGCTGGCACGACGGGCAAGCTCTTTTTGTAGCTGCTCTGGGGCCATATTTTTTACTAGATTGCCCTGTTCAATCAAGAACTGAGGCAACATGGTACGCTCGGCGGTGTTTAATCTAACGCCTTGTGCTCCGAGGTCCGTGATTAGTTGTTCTGCTTTTCTGAGTGTTTCTTGGACTTCCCCTTTGCTTAGAGCTTTGCCCACGGCTCGCTCTGCACGGGGGACTAACAGGTTAGCAATTGGTCGGGTAAATGGACCATACTCTCCAGCAATCTCTTTTCCAACTTCACTTAGTTTTTGCTCGGAAGGGCTTACTACTTGTTTTAAGTACCGAGCAGCAATACCACTAGGGCTAACAGTAGAAGCAACTTTAGCTGCGGCAGCTCCTCCGATTGGTGCAACAATAGCTGCGCCAAGTGGGACTAGTTCTTGAGCCAACGGGCCCATCTCTTCTTCTTTTGTGTATTGCTGGGCAAGACCAAACGCACCACCAGAGGTAATGTCTGCCGCTAGGGCTGCTTTTGGGTTCTTACGAATAAAGTCTAGGGTCTCTTTTGCAACCCGTTTTAACACTCCGGCATCGGCAGCAAGTGGGGCAGCTAACTTTTGGCTTGCAGCAGCAAACCCTAAAATACCTGTAATAGGTAAGTTTGCACCAATACCCTCTGCAATAGCACGAGCGTATCTTTCTTCAGAGTTCTTTGGGCCTGTGTCGCCTTTATTAAAAATCTTAGTTAAGGTCTGTACGTTTTTTTCATCGTACCCTAGTGCTTTGCCAATCTGGCGAACAGCAGCATCTGGAAGAGAAAATAGGGCAGCATTAAAGCCATAGCTGGCTTGTTTAGCTAAGTCATAAGGATTTCCTGGTATCTCAAACTTTGACTTAGGTACAGGGGCTTCGGTTCTTCCAACAACTGTGCCAGTGTCTAGGTCAATCACTTGACCATCTGGTGTGGTAATTTGAGCCATGCTAGTCCTTCAATGTCGACAACAAAACAGGAGTGGATTTACCGTTAATGTTAATGTAAACCTGAGCATTTGGGTTAACTTGTTTGAGCGATTTCAAATAGGTTAGCTTTTCTTGTGGGATAGGATCAGCAGGTGTGCCAAGGTTTGGCACCTCTAACTGAACATCTTGGTTAATCCAGCCTAATTGAGCTGCAGTATTCAAACGCTGGTTAGCCAACGATGTACGCACAGTCATCATGCGTTTCAAGGCGCTCTGAGAATCAGAGAAGAATGTACCTGGCTTGTCACCTAAAATTGAAGCGGCTGCGTTTTGTTCAGCTACAGCAATATTTCCTGTGTCGCCTGTCCTTGCAATTGCCTTAGTAGCATTATTAATAGCCATATTAATTTTGGTACGTTGTTGCTCAGTCATGACGTTAGGATCTAGTGGAGATACAGGAACCAAAATGTTGTTCTTCAAATTAGAGAAAAATGCTTTAGGACCAAATGCGCCTGAGTATTCTTTAATTGCATCATCCATCGCAGCCAACGCAGACTCTTGACGAGATACTTCGTTTGCCAAACGTTCACGAGTAGTTTTGTCTAAGTTAAGGGTTTGTGCTGCAGGGCTTACACGAGCATACGGAGTATCAAAACCAACCAAATTACCTTCTTTATCTTTTTGAACTTGCGGGGTAAAACGGCTGTTCAAAAAGCTATTGGTAATCTGTGGGTCAATCTGCATGCCTTTTGGTTGACCTTGCTTGTCTACATAAGAAGTTAATCCTGCGCCACGATCTGTGGGAACTACTTCCCCAGCGCTGACTGCTTTTTTTAGAATTTCTCGTTGGATTGCAGCAGTAGCCTTGTCTTCCGCAGCAATAGTCTGCAAGCCAGAGGTAAGGGCAGCACCACGAATCTGTGTTCTACGGGCTTCTTCTTGTGCAGCCAACTGGCTAAGGCCAGCAGGCATACGTTTGAATGCGTTAGCCAAGGCAATCATGCCTGTGCGAGCAGGCTTGGTAGCATACTCAAGACCAGCATCTGCCAGCAATAACAACGCTTGGATTTGTGAGGCTTCTTTATCCCCACCCATATACTTCTCAAATATAGGCAGGTTTTCTTTCATGTAATCTTCTAGGCGATTTGTTTTTTCAGCCTTTGTTTGCCTAGTAATAAGCTCTTCTACCGTCTTTGGTGCAGCAGAAGGGGTTGTGTCTGCCACTACTTTACTTGGCGCTGCCTTTCCTTCTGCTACTGGCTCTTTAGGAACTTCTGCTTTTGGAGGAGCTGAATAAACACGATTACCCGCCGCATCTGTGCCAATAACAGCAGGCACATCAGTAGCAGGCATGTTCTCTACACGCTCTCCACCGCCCATGGCGTTCATTACTGCTGCGCCTCCTGGGATAGTAGATAACGCACCGATTGCCTTTTGTGAGGCAGGCATATTAGCAATGTAGTTACGTACAGGCTCTGTTGCCATGCCAATCCGTTGCGTGAGTGTAGGATAGGTTAGCTCCATTCCTTCTACTGTTTTAGGACCAAACGTGCCTAGTGTAGTACGACTTTGTTGAATGCTAGGTGGCGTTAATACAGGTGCCATCCGGCTACCAATCATTTGATTTGCTGCCTGAGCGTAGGGCTGAATGCGCTGCATTAAGTTTGTAGCCATTCCTGCACCCATGTAATGCTCAGGCAGACCTGTTTTTGGGTTGGTGGTCGAGCCCCCTCCCATCATCGAAAGAACTTGGTGTTGTTGAGGAGTCATGTGCGCAACCATCGTATCGCCGTTGCGACCAGCGCCTTGAATGTAATTAGCGCCCGGCTCTAATTGTCCTGAGTAGCTAACACCTTGGTTATAGTTAGCACCCGACTGAGGTAGGCTTGCAATACCTCCTTTTGCGTATCCCTGTGGTGCCATTGCACCTTGATACATTGGAGGAGCCATCATGCTCATTGGGCCATAACCAGGGGCGCTATCTACCATGCCACCATAAGCAAATCCTTGTGGTGCTGGCCCTTGATCCGTGGGCATTGGTCCTTGTGGCATTTGGGGAGGAGCAGGCGGCATACCACCACCCATTTGTGGGGGAGGAGGTGGGGCCATAGGCGCTCCACCAGCAGGTAAGCCACTAATTCCAGGAGGAGCTTGTTGCGCTGTAAACTGAGACTGCAACATCGCCAACACTTCAGGAGGCGTTTCCATTGCAACATCTTCGCCTACCATCTCAGCTAATTCTTGATAGCGAGCGTCAACCGAGCGCATGTCGCCCCGTAAATTATTCATTAGAATTTCAGGAGAGCTAGGTGAACGACGGGATACTTCTTCCATCATCTCGTCGTCATTCTCTTCAATATCTTTTGGCTCTTCGTCATCAAATCCTTGCATAATTCCAGAATCGGCTTTGCGAGGCTTGCTTTCCGCTTTAAACATTGCCCGTTCAAATACCTTCGAATCCATACTTTCTCCTTAGAATAATCCTGCTTTTTTAGCGGCTGTGCCTGCTGCTAGACCAGCGATACCTGTTCCAACGGCTTGCTGGAATGCGCTTGGAGTAGGTGCAGTAGCGGCTGAAATAGACTGCTGAGACGATGGTGCACCTTTGTAAATATCTGACAAGAATGCCAAACGTTGATAAGGCTCGTACGCTTGCTGCAACGCCGCATTACGTTGCGCATCGTTTTGTTGCTGGGTAAGAGCTTGCTGTTGTTGGCCAATGTTGTACAAGAAGTTAACGTCTTGCTGTCCAAGCTGTTGAGCAGACTGTCCAAGAGCGCCTTGCTGAACGCCAAGGTTGCCAAGCTGAGCACCCATTCCAGAAAGGGACTGAGCCATGTTTTGACCAATTCCATACTGCTGACCAGCCAACGCACCAATTCCTTGGGCTTGATTACCTAACTGTCCAGCAGCGGCTAGTTGTGCTTGTTGCTGTTGTTGAGCAGTACCTAACGCTTGTCCATAGCCTTGTTGTAAAGATTGAGCAATCGCTTGGTTTTGTGTCTGCATTAAGTTGCGACCTAGCTCAGCACGTTGAATACCTTCCCGTGATCCACCAAACGCACCTGCTCGAACTGCCTGTCCTTGCAGTGCCTGCTGTTGCATAGCTGCTTGGCGATTCATTTCCCCTAACTGTTGTTGCAAAACTAAGTTAGAGTAAGGGTTCATGTACTGCTGAATGTCTTGCTGACCAAGCTGTCGGCCAGCGCCCATGGTTCCTTGAACAGCAGCATTTTGTGCAGCCTGCGCTGCTTGGAATTGATTACGAGTATCTGCACCACGCAATACATCAGCGGCTTCACCAGTAGTAGCAATACCTCTTTCTAAAGCTTGTGTGCCACCATATAAGTAAGGTTGATACGCACCAATGCCTGAGCGTGCTTGTTCAAAAGCTCTAATTTGATCTGGATTAAACCCAGCAATGTTGTACCCTGGTAAATTAACAGCCGTGTCAGATAAGCCTTTTGCAGAACGCAAAAGACCTATTTTATAGGCTTCTATCTCGGGGGCTTCCCGGACTATTTGTTCGGTAATTTCAGGCATTAGACTCTACCTCCTGCTTTCTTTTCTAGTGCGTGCATCATACGATATAGTTTTTTTGCACCTTCTCTGCGACTTCCTTTACCTGCGCCTTTAACAGCTTTGGCAGTCAGTACAAATTCGCCATCAGACAACATCGCTGGAATTGAATCCGAAGTACCTGTTCCAGGGCCATCTATTTTCCCTGTTTTTCTTGGGTAAATACTGGTTATTCCGCCTTTAGCTGCATACACCCTAGGCATAAAAGAATAATTATACGGGTTATTGTATGGCTGTTGAATGGGCTGATAGTTGGTTGCGGTTGTTGTTCCTGCTGGAGGCGTGTAGGTAGAAAAAGCAGAACGTCCATACTGAGGTGCTGCTGTGTAAGTTACCGGAGGCAGGTTTGGCTGACCAGTATTAAAGTTTGGTATATTGCCTACAATATAGCGAGAAGGGTCCCGGTTTACTAGTGTTTCACCGGTTTCGTTGCGGTTTACTATTCCAGGGGGAGCGGGTTGGGTTGGGGTAAATCCACCCAGCAACGCACCACCTGCAAGCACGGTCCCAGTAACAGCAGGAATACTAATGTTCCCTTTACTGTTGTAAAAGAATCCTGGGTCTTTTGGATCGCTACTAAATAAGTAATTTTTAGCTTTGTCGTAAAAACCACCAATTCCTGTGCTGTCAGATTGAGGCACAGATCGTGGCATACCCTGTTGAGTGACCATGTATTCTTCTGCAGTAGGCGCTCTACCGCCGTAAAAACCACCAGCTTGAGACTCCACATCACGTGCATTTGGTAAAGGAAGTCTTTTATCGGTGTAGGTTACTTCTGTGTTTACATTTCCTGGAATTAGTTCTGAGCCTCTTGTTTGAGGTGGGAACCCTGTATCTGGGCCATAGCCACCTACTTCACTTGAAATAGGTGCAAATCCCGTATCAGGGCCATAGCCCCCTACTACATCTGTAGGAGCAGTTAAATTAGTTTGACCACTGGTTAGCGTACTAATACCTTGGCTTGAAGGGGAAACTGCTCCTCCGCTAAGCGGAGCTCTAGTTCCATCTGCATTTAGTATTTGGCTATTGTCTGTTACAGAAGCAGGATTTCTTGGGTCAGAAGAAAAAAGGCCAGGGTTTGTTCCGGGGCCCGTGGCACTCGCTCCACCAATGGCGCTCATTCCACCCGCTAATACACCGCCTGTCAAAGCAGCCTGACCAATGTTTTGACCAGTAACTGCTCCGTAGCCAGCACCCATAATGGCACCAGTAGCCGCAGCGTTCAGATAACCACCTGCTCCAGGTAACATGTTAGAAACACTAGGAGCAAATCCTGCCATCGCTCCGCTGATAACGCCTGTTTTTAAAGCGGTGCTTAAATTTGACCCACCTGCTAATGATACAGCGGTGCCCGCTAATCCAGCGGCTAATGCGGTGCTCATGCCAAGACCGGGAAGACCAATTGCTGCTACCCCTGGTCCAAGAACCGCAGCTAATGCTACTGTAGCAACAATCCTGCCAATTGGAGAAGAAACTACGGATTTAACAGCATTACCGACGGCTTTGAAAGCGCCACCTATGGCTTTACCAATGCCACCACCCTTAAATTCCATGATTCCAGTAGCAGGGTTAATGGTGCCTGCTCCGCCCATAGACTTAAGCATACGGGCTTCTTGGGGATTAATATGGGCTAGAATGGTATCGCCACCACGGCCTTTTTGCCGTAATGCCTCTGCTGCGCCTGCTAAGCCCCCTTTTTGAAAGCCTTGGGGCTGTGGCATTTGAGCTCCGCTGCCTTGAGCTCTGTTAAGGGCTTCTTGTACAACAATCATCATGGTGGTCAGGTAGCCACGATCAAATTCTTCAGGGATATCTTCTGGGTCTAATCCAGCTTCTTGAATTAAACGCTGGCGGAGCTGGGGATATTGTTGCTCGTTTTGCAATAAATACTTCAAAACTTCCATTAAAGTTTGGAGTTCTTCTACTGGAAGATTTAAGGAACTAACCATCTGATCCATGGTCTGTTCATAACCACCCATGGCCTCTGGGCCAACTTGCTGCGTTACAGCATTTTTGGTTGAATCTAGGGCTCCCGAAAAAGTCTGCATTTCGGCGTTTTCGGGTGATTGGGGTAGGGTTGCAATGCCTTCTTGAGCCATGGTCAGGGCCTCTCCATAAGCGGTAAATGGTTTGTATAGAATGGTATCATTTTATTGCGTTAAATCATAGAAAGAAATAGAGCCTACGCCGTCTCCGGTAGTCGCTCCAGACACAGTTCTGACCCCTAGGGTGTATATATCACTGACCCCCGCTAAAGAAGCGCCTAGCTGTAAGTCCCAGTTATAGCCTGTTGCCACACTTGTTGCGCTTATCCCCGCACTTCCAGAAGCGGTTACATAGTCGGTTTGCACAATAGTTCCAACATTAGATATAGCTGTAGCTGCTACGTCAAACTCTACGTTGGCATCCGTTGGCACAGTAGCAGCCCAAGTTGCCCCGGTCAGGGTGGGGTTTTTTAATAAAGCTATTTCGTAGTTTTGACTAGTTGTTGGCAAAAATTGTACTCGGTTAGGCAGGACCACCGCCCCTAAAGCCGTTGAAGCCAGCCGTATAGACACTATGGGGAAGAAGGTCGCTGCGGTATTAATAGTGGTAAATATGGTTGTCCGCCTAGCCACATGGTCAATAGAAACTTGTTCATAGCCCCCAGACGAATACACGTTAGAACAAATTTGTTTCATGGACGAACTGGAAGCCGTGCCAGCCGTATTAGTGATTTCATAACGAACCGGCAGGATAGCCGTGGTCATATAAACCGTAGTCCGTATGTTGTCGTTATGGAAGGTATGGCATATAACAAACTTGCCGTCTTCAAAGAACCCGCACCGCACATCCCCTACTCCTAGCCACTCAAAGTCCATTGCTAGAATCTGGGTTTTGGTTACGTCAATAATACGACCACTAGGTCCAGTTCCGTCTAGCCTGTCGCCATTCCAGCTAGCTTGAGTAACTACTGTATCTACAGGCGCACCGCTGGTATATGAACGTAAAACAAACGACAAAACGCCGTCGTTTTGCTGGAAAAACACCCCATTTTGGGTATTAAAGTACCCTACTCGTTGACGCAGCCCCGTTTTGCCCTCGTTCATAACAAAGGTAGCTAGTAGCCCAAGCCCTTTACCAGGCTGGTATGGCATGACTCGATAGGATTGGCGGACTACCTCAGAACCGCTGGAGGTTGTTGTGCTTAGCTGAACGCTTGATTCGTTGGGTAAGTAGGTAGTGCTTCCGCCTGTTGCGGTGCTGGTGTCAAACTGGTTGTCAATTGCGTAGCGATTTTGACTATCAAACAGGGTATAAGGCTGGGCTACTACTAAACGATTAAAAGCGTCTACGTTAGTAGGAGGAAAGGTTACGTAGGTTGGGTCATTAATTGTTCCGCTCATAGCTTGCACCAATTGTCCAATAGCGTTGTCTATCTCATTAAAATAAAGACGTAGCTGGTTTTTAAATAGTTCTTGTTGTTGCTGACTGTATTCTGGGCTGGCAATAATTAAATTGGGAGCCTTTGATGGGCGAAGCTGGATAAGAGCCATTATCTGCGTCCATCGGGTCTGATATCAATCCTAGGGCTACCAAGCTGCCATTGCACACCTAGCGCAGCCGAATCAATCCTAAATGCCATTTGGCGACCCCGAATACGGGTGTATACCTGTCCGGTGTATTCCTCAACCGGGAACGAAGCGGTACGGGTTACTGTAGGGCTGTTGGCCGTGCCGTAGGGAGTTCCTGAATTGACTCGTGGTTTGACTGTTAAAGTAACTTGTGGGTTGGCTGCGGTAGACCCAGAGAATGTAAGGTCAGGCAAAATACGCCACACAAAACCAAAGTTGTGTCCATCTCCTATGTCAAAGTCAGAGGTTTGTATATAAGACACAATAGGCTCTGGAGTGTCACCTGCTTCGTCGTCTACTGAAGCCTCATGGTACAACAAGCGACCATTGTAGTCGGCAGCAAATGGGTATTCACGTAAACCCGAGCGTAACCAAGCGGTTCGCCCCATGGTGCCGTAATACCAGCTATTTTCAATAATATTGTAGATGACATAACTGTCGATTACGCTTGAGCCCGTAGAGGGATAGAACCACCAAATCTCATTAAACTCTTCGTTGTAACCCACGTGGCATTGCCAAGCCTGGTCTTTATTTAAACGATTAAACACAAAAGTTCTTAGTGAACAAGGCAGTGTTTGTACTCGGCCATCATAAAAATAAAACTTGTCTGTTCCCATCCAATACGTAATATTATTGGCTGTAATTACAGCATTTGGACCCATTAAAGTAACGTTGTCTTGGATAATGTTAAAGCCCCAGACAAAGGGTGGCCCAAGGTATTGCATAGAATAAATAGCAGAATCGGTCCAAATTAAGATTTCTTGGCGAGTGTTTCGTGCTGCTAAAATAAATGAGCCGTTACTTAAACGGAATTCTCCAGACTGATTGGTTGCAGCAGGAACCCATTGATAAGGGTTTTCTTGGTCTGACCAACGCACCAGCATTGGGTCAAATGGAGTGTTGGCGTTGGTTGAATCATATGAATTAGACCCAAAACAAATTACAAAGCGTTGGATAGCAGAGGCTACAATCTGGTTGGTTTGTGTAGGCACAAACTGACCTAAAAACCCCTGTGAAGTAGATTCAGAAGCTAGAGTAACGCCTCGGGTTGATACTCCATTGGTTGCATTCCAGTAATAAGGCTGTCCACCTCGAGGGGCAAATACCAAGTCTTCGCCATAGTTGTCTTGTGTCCATAAACGTAATTGTTGACCAACTGTAAGTGTTGCACCTGAGCCCCATGTCAAACGACCCCAAAAACTTGCTCCCCAGCCGTTACCTGCGGTGTAGGTGTCCTGCCCTGTTTGAATTTGGTAAACAGCCACAACCGCATTCCCACCACCCCCTGTGTCACTAGCGTTGGCTAGTACAGGCGCACCTGGGGTATTAACAAAAGACACCGCTCGAGCCTGAATGCTGTATTGTGAGCTACTAATATAAGCAATTTGATACTCTTGATTAAGGATAGCGGCAGTAATATTGCCACCTAAGCTAACTGCTCCGCTAAACGTAACAAAGTCACCATCGGCACAGCCGTGGTTTACGTCCGTTACTACAATCGTAGCAGACCCGGTTGTTGCAGCAAAAGGGTTTCCGGTAGCAGGGGGTTGAGGTCCCAACATGGGACTAACTGTTGTACGGATTGGGGTAATGTCATAATAACCACCACCGTTTTCAATGTAAAACTTTAAATTAGTTCCTACTGAAGCAAGGTTATCACCGTTAAGGGTCACCCAATTCCAAAGAGATCGACATGTTCCTAAAAATTGAATAATGGAAAGCTGAATCCAACCACCAATTTTTTGAGGCATTCCCGAGCGAAAGCGAATTTTGTCGCACTCAAAATAACCACCTTCACCCGTATAGTTAGTGACTTCCTTGTTAATTCCAGGGCGAAACTGTAATTTAGATAGTGGCATTTGCCATCCTTAAGGCTTCATCTTTTACTTCGTTTACACGGCGTTCCCAGCCTTTGCCAAACGTTTCAAAGGTCTTAAGTGATTTTAAGAAGTCTAAGCGTTTTTCACAATACTCTTTAACCAAGGTGTTGGATACGTCCCCTTGAAATTGGTTTACGGCAGCCATAGTAAGGCTGCCAAAACCACCGTCAGGATTAACCCCAACACAACTCTGTAAAAACTTAATAGCACGCCCTGCCCCGGAGTTAACAGCGCAGTCAAAAACAGCATAGTCAAGACCAGATACAAGCTCATCAGCTCGGCAAGCATCCCAGTATTTCTTTCTATATAACGGTGCTACGGCTTCTGGAGTAAGCTCTCGCATTGTTTTTTCAGTAACTTCATGCCCTACCCACGCCTCGTAAACCGCCTTGGTAACTCCAAGGTTAGTCATGCCACCTGGGTCTTTTGGGTGATTTACGAAGCCTCCCTCATGTTTTAACAGATTTTTTAAACAGCTTTCAAAATTATTTTGCATCTTTTTTAGCTTTCATGTCCATAATCTTTTCTAGGGTTCTGCCACCAAAATAAAACGACATAATCAACATACCCCATTGTCCCAGTAATTCAACATAGTTGTTATTGACTTCAATGTCCGCAGCCGATAGCCCTGCAAATGAGGTATAGACCAATAGGATAAAGATTAGGGTCATAGGACGGATGTTCTTGGATAGCCAAGAGTCGCTGCCCATATCCGCTTCTTGGCGCTTGGTCAGTTCTTGGGCTTCAATGTTATCGGCATTAAGTTCAGCTAGGCGCCCTTCTTGTTGCATCTTAAGAAGTTCTTGTTGAGCTTTGGCCTTGGCTTCTGGATCGGGGATAAACTTATCTAAGATTTTCATCCCAACGTCTACGATTGCGGTCAATGGAAACATTATTTACTCCCCCATACGATATACCATGAAATCCAGCCAGCTACTAAAAAACACCAAAACTGCACCCACCTTACTTTTGACAGTTCGGCATCAAAGTATTCTTTGTCTGCCTTTTCTATCTTTTCTATGTCATTTTTAATTTGAATGACTTTATCCCACTCTTTAGTACCAAACTTTTTAATAAACTCTACTCGTAATTTATACTCCTCATCCGATATTTCTTTACGGTGTCGGTACTCCTCAAGGGCTTTAAATATTGCCCGTTCCTTCTTAAACTCTGCTTCTCTACGTTCACGGATTCTTGCATTTGCCCGTTCTTTTGCTACATCAACTGCTTCCTTTTGAACATCCTCGATGTTCTTGGCAATCTCTCTCCCGGCTTCCCGCCCAGTTTTAAACCCTTCGCTGATGCCCTTGGCACCAGCCGCCAATCCGAGTTCGTCTGCCATATCTCACTTTAAATTACCTCAACCCATGAGGTTGTAGCCTCGTCCCACGAGTAGCGTTTGTCATCGTTTGGATACGGTACTGGAGCTTCCCATAGGTAAGAATCTTGGTTCATTGACCAGCTTGGGAATGGTTGTGGAGCAGCAAAGCCTGTGCCGTCCCATGTGTAACCAATACCAGCATAGTTTTTATGCAGTGGCTCACGGCCGCTAGGTGTGCCGTCTTGGTTGTAGTGAACGCCGCCACGGGTGTTGTAGGATGTCTGTACCCAAGCTGCTGGATCACCCAAAGCGCCAGTTTGAATGAACGCTTCTTCAGCGACTACGACTTGTACAACTACGCCATTTTCTATTTTTGCAAAGTGTGCCATTAGATAGATACTCCTAAGTTAATTGCTTTAAGTTCTTCGACTGTGGTTACTGCTGTAATAGATGCCTCTGTTGCCGTAGCCCATGCAATAACCGCTGCACGATAAGTCGCTACATCAGCAGGGATGTCAACATTACGCTCTGCCTTACGAATGACATACCAATCGGTTTGAGCTAAGGTCATGTTGGTGTTGTGCTTGACTTGTGCGATATGATTTGACTTGAGACCCTTGGTGACTAGGCGCTCAGTAGAGTTAACCATTACTGGGTTTTCTGGATCAGTTCTGTCTAAGACTTGCACATACATTGGGTTGCCGTCTTTGTCAACTTCTTCACGGTCTTCCAGTGCTTTTGGTGTGGCAGTATATGAACCGTCTGGATTTGCCGTTACCCAGTAGTAGCGGTCATCTGGTCTGATTTCGTCTTGTCTAATAAACATATTAGTTCCTATCGTGCGTTAGCGTATTTAAAGGGGTTTTCGGCAAAAGCCATGTATATATAGGTTGACCCTGAGTCATTTGTTCCACTTGCTGAACTGCGTAACTTAAAGCCGTTAGAAACTTCATCAAGAATTGGTGGCGAGTATGGACCACCTTCAGCACTAGCATCATTAGGATAAAGCTGAACTGAATAGCCGTTGTAAATATCACGAGCAGTGTCATGTATTATCCAAGGGTCAGCAGAAGTAGCTCTTTTTATCATTACAAACCTAGGTCTAAATCCTAAGTAAACAAAAGTTCCATTCGTAGAACTATTCCCTATGTATGAGCCAAATGCAGAGTATCCAGCGACAGGTGCAAAGCAGTAGGCTACAAATGTTTCACTACTTTGATTAATGGTGTTTGAGCTTCCTAGAGTAAAAACTGTGCTAGATGGTGCTGTGCTGTTCCACCAAGGTTCATTGGCTGTTGCATCTGTGCCATTCAATCTTAAACTTGCGTTTGGGCCTAACGAAATGTGCTGAACGGGCCAATCTGCTACACCGCTTCTTTTCTTAACAATTACCATACTAGGTGCAACACCTAATCCATGTCCTACAGTTGCACCACCTGTGCCGTTACCTGTATAAGTAACAATACTAAATCCAGCAGTTGTATTAGCACTTACTGTAGATGTAATAGAACCTGCTGTGTTGGTTACTCCTGCACCATTAGCCTTCCAGTTCCATGCGACATAATTTGATGTATTTGTATTTGCATATGAAAAATTAATACTACCAGTAGCAAGAGTATATCCATCAGAATCAAAAGAATTAATAACTAAACCAATTCCATTTTCAGCATCTGTTAAATTGCTTGAAAGCACTTTTGACCCAGTTCCTCTAACAATATCAATTAAAGCATGGTCTGATGCACCAGTTCTATTTTTAATCCAAGCAAAATCAGGAGCAAACCCAATACCTGTAAAAGACCTTGGGGAATTTCCGTCACCTGTCCATAAAACTGCATTAAAGTAGTTATCAGCCTGACTAGATGCAGTAGCACCAATAGTAGGAGTAGGTAAGTTAAATGTGTTTAGTGCTACAAAGCCTGTTGGTGGGGTGTAGGAGAATGGGCGTTGACCAAAATTTATTGCCGCTGTGTTATTTGTAAAAGTAGTATCTCTATACACAGACAAACCAAAAATATACTCTCCTGCGGTAATACCAGTAATAGATGCACTTGTTCCAGCCGCAGGGTCGCCAGCATACCAAGTTCCATTTTTTCCAAACCAACCGTTTCCGTTTGTCAAATCAAACGCAACCATGAATATATCGGTTGTTATTGTGGCACTTGCTGTTCCAACAGAGGTGTTTGTTCCTGCTACTCGTTTTTTAGGAGTTTCAGATCCCGATGTATCAGGACAATAAAAACCATATCCTCTATTTGCATCTCCAACTAATTGCCCAGAAGCAGAAAAATCGTTTGTTGATGGGATTATTCCAAAGCCAATTGGAGAGCCTTGTGCTCCTGAAGTAATAGATGGCATGGAAAACTCTGCATAAATTTTGCCACTAGAAAATCCCATTGTCGTAGAACGGCTGTACCAATCACTACCTGATGGAACTGCTGATGTTTGTATATTTGCATTTGTAATTGGTAAACCGCTGTATCCAGAAACTGCATTTAAAACAGCATAATTAGCCGCAGTAGCACTTGTCAGCGTAGGCACATCGGTCATGCTGTCATAAGTAGAGCCAGCAGTTAGGCTGATGTTATTAGTAGTCCAGTTGTTACCTTGTGGGGAATAGTCAGCCGCAATATTAGAGCCAAATGTTCCACTTGATGTAAATGTGTGGATTGTATTACCACCAGAAGATGTTACTGTTCCACCCGTAAATTGTTGCGCTCCAGCGTAAGAAATAATAACTACACCTGAACCACCAGTACCACCAGTACGAGTTCCACCACCGCTATTTCTAGCTGCTGCACCGCCACCACCGCCAGTATTTGCGGTTCCAGCAACACCATCTGAACTGGCTGCGTTTCCACCGCCTCCGCCACCTAATCCACCAGCGCCCGTAGCTGGACCACCGCTATTAGATGGACCACCGCCACCACCACCAGCATAATAAGTTGATGCGCCTGTAATAGACGATTGCAATCCAACACCACCAACGCCACCTGAAAGTCCTGATCCTGCCGCAACATTTCCGCCAGCTGCACCAGCACCGCCTCCACCACCAGCAGCGTTATTTTGATTTGCAGTAGCAGGTACACCACCAGCATTACCCTGACCTGCTGTTCCAGCGGTTGATGAAGTTATATTACATCCTGATCCACCAGCAGAACCACCTGACCCACCAGCAGAGTTCCAATATCCGCCACCGCCACCGCCAGTAGACGTTACAGAACTAAATACAGAATTTGATCCTTGATTTCCATTGTTGTCACCAACACCGCCAGTACCGCCAGCTCCTACTGTTACTGTGTAAGAAACTCCTGGAGTAACTGATAAAGTGCTTGTTTGATAACCACCAGCACCGCCACCGCCACCAGCGTCAGACGCAGTTCCAGCACCGCCTCCACCGCCAGCTACTACCAAATAAGTAGTTGTAACTGCACCAGAACCTGAGTTTGTAAACGGCAAATAGAATCCATTAGTACCGTAGCTACCACCGTAGCGGATAGGTTGCCAGACACCGAGTCCGTTAGATGTACCGAAGCTGTTTGGTGTTAGTGCTTGACCGTCAATATAATTTAATTCGGCTAAGTAGCCATCAAAGAAATTTTGATTTCCTTGCTGTGCATTTATAAAATAGCCAGTATTGCCAGACGCATTCCACAATAATGCTTGGTTTTGATTTGGGTAGTTTGCTGTTCCAAATGCAGTTACTTGAACTCCATTAACATAGAATTTAATTCTGTTTGATGCAGTAGCTTGTGTTGTATCTACAGCTAAGACAAAGTGATACCAAGCAGATGGGTCACGAAATACTTGGGTGGTTGATAATTGACCAGTGTAAGAAGAACCATCGTAATAAACATAAATGTCTAGCGTATCGTTTGAATTAAAACGCATTTGACCGTTATATGTACCTGTAAAAAATGTATAACCAATTGTTTGGAATGCGCCTAAAGTTCCACGCTTACACCAAACAGATTGAGTAAACTTTTGAGTATCACCGCTTTGTGTAAATGTCCGATTCAAATAAGCAGAAGCACTTGAACGGAAACGCAATGAGTTATTTACTAACACGATTGGGGTTAGGTATCCGCTTGATGTGAATGTGTGGATTACATTACCGCCAGCTACAGTAACTGTACCGCCAGCCATTTGCTGAGTAGAGCCTGGGTAGGAGATGATTACAACACCGCTACCGCCAGCAGCAGCACTTGCAAGACCATCGCCACCGCCACCGCCACCGCCTAAGTTAGCTGTGCCAGCTACGGCATTAGCGCCACTTCTAAGTCCTCCTCTACCCCCACCGCCACTACCGCCTGTACCAGCAGTGCCTGATTCTGATTCTCCACCGCCCCCACCAGCATAAGTTACAGAAGAACCACTAATTGAACTTGCTGATCCATTGCCACCATTACCAGCAGTTCCTCCAGCAGCATTACCACCAACAGCGCTTGCACCGCCACCACCGCCAGCCGAGCCAACAGTTCCAGTACCGCCAGCACTTCCTTGACCAGCAGTTCCAGCACCACCGCTACTAGGGCTACTACTTTGACAATACCCACCACCACCGCCAGAGCCACCAGTTGCTCCAGATAATCCTGTGGGGTTTCCATAACCGCCACCATAACCACCACCTACAGCAGAAGTTGCATAAGCACTAAATGAGGAATTTGACCCGTTTACTCCTTGTCCACCAGATATTGCCCCACCTGCTCCTACAGTAACTGTATATATGGAGTTGGTATCAAGGGTTAAACCAGAGCCAGATAGTAAACCACCTGCACCGCCACCTCCACCAATACTTCCACCTCCGCCACCACCAGCTACGATTAAATAGCTTGCTGTCAACGAGGACAATGGGCTTAATACACCAGAAGAAGTAAATGTGTGGATAGTCGAACCACCGCTTGAGGTAACAGTTCCGCCACCGAATTGTTGTGCGCCTACATAGGAGATGATGACTACGCCTGAGCCACCAGCGCCACCGCTACCAGATAATGAACCAGTATCTCCACCTCCGCCACCACCACCGCCTAGATTTGCAGTTCCATTTGACGCAGCTGCTCCGCTTACACTACCAGCACCACCGCCACCTGAGCCACCAGCGCCACCAGTTGAATTGTAATTTCCACCGCCACCGCCACCGCCATAGGTTACAGAAGAACCAGAAATACTAAATGCTTGGCCATTGCCACCAACCCCTGCGGTATTTCCGCTTGCATTTCCACCGACTGCGCCAGCACCGCCACCGCCTCCAGAAGCATTATCACCAGAAGCGCCAGAGCCACCTGCATTTCCATAATGCGTTCCACCGCCAAGAGTTCCAGTAGTTGAAGCGCCACCAGTACCAGGTGTGAAGTAACAACCACCACCACCAGAGCCACCACTTTTACCATTAAAAGTGTCGTTAAATGCGCCACCGCCACCGCCACCAATTGCTATAACAGTAGAGCCAATTGATGAGTTATTTCCGTTGTTACCGCTTGTGTTTGATGTTGTTTGTGTTGCTCCACCTGCTCCTACTGTAATTGTGTAAGACAAGGTTGGGTTAAGAGATAGGCTTGTTCCATTAATAACTTCACCTGCTCCACCACCACCAGCAGAACCGCCACCAACTGCGTTTTTTCCACCGCTACCACCACCTGCAATTACAAGAAAACTTGCAGTAACGCCAGCACCCGAAGTCCATCCGAAAGCTGCTAGGGCTGCTGCACCAATTTTAGATAAGCGTGGCATCTATAAACCTTTAAGCGAATTTAGTTTGAGCTGCGAGTACTGTGAATGCGGCACTTCCTGTTTTGATAATGACATAAGTGTAGCTGTCAATTGAGCTTGCGTTTCCACTAGTAGGAGCAGATCCACCTTGCCATTTAGGTGTTACAGAAGAACCATCGACTTGGACTGCTGAGTTGTAATAAGCTGTTGCGCCTTGTGTTACCAAGAAAGTGACAGATATAGACTCACCAGTAGACATAATGGTATCTAACGATGTACCGCTTGATCCACGGAAATTTACTGTCCAGTTTGCTGACGCATTAGTTGTGTAATACAAAACTGACTGGGTTGTAACATCGTATGGAATAGTGCCTGTTGCTGCCGTAGCTGAGACGGTAGCCGTCTCAAGAATATTGGAGGTCTTTAAATCAGCATTTGATGTTGTGCCAGCGAAAGTCTGTAGGGCTGTAAATGTGGTTGCTGTGCCAGGTGCTACATAGTCTGTACCCGCTGTGGCGTTAGCTAAAGCGCCACCAGAGTTAGCTTTTAATAAGGCCGTTCCACTTGGAGGGGCAAGATAATCTGTACCTGCAGTAGCTGCTGAAAATGCAGAAGTGCCATTACCTTTTAGAATTCCAGTTAAAGTTGCTGCCCCAGAACCACCAGAAGCTACTGGCAACGCAGAACCTAGGGTTAAAGAACTAAGATATGTGACCGCATCTACTACGTTAGTCCCATTGTTATAGACAAACATTGATTGACCAGCAGGAACGGCTATGCCTGTACCTGATGTATTTTTAACAGTAATAGCATCTGCACAACCGTTATTAACTAGGTATAGTTTCTCAATTTGGCAACCTGAACCAAGAATTAACTGTCTTGCGCCAGCAGTGGTACCTGTAAGGTTTAAACGAAGATTACGGGCTGTTTGAGTAGTATTTACGTCTGTAAGGGTGACTGTAACGTTTCCACTAGCAAAAGTCACATCGGCAGAACCTGTGATGGCTTCTTCAAGAGCCGTACCAAGGTTGGTGTTGGTAGTGTTGCCCCATGTTCCAGACTGCTCTCCAGTAGCAATAAGCTCTATTTTTAGCGGTGAATAGGTAGATGGCATAGTTAATCCTTATACAGTCGTTATATCAGTCCAAGCAGGGCTTTGTGAGTCATTTACCTGTACCCAAGATGAGGATTGGTCGCTATTCACGTTAGCCCAACTAATTGTCTGGTCGTCATCGATTGGTTCCCACAATAATCTTGCAGTTACTGAATCTGTTGCTATTAGTGATTCTATTATAGAGGTGTTAAAAATACTAGAGGCAACGGAAATAATCGCCTGAACTTGCCCAGATTCATTGACCCCTACCAAAAAGACGCTTCCAGAAGCATTTGTAGTATCCGTCCCAACGGCCAACTCATTAATGGAGGCAACCAGATTCTGTAAAGCTTCAGTTAAGTCGGTAGCCAGCCCTGACTCGCTAACGGAGGCAAAATAAGCAAAAGAACCGTCAACCTCGTCTGTTCCAACAGCGTTTTCTGCAATTTGGGCTAAGTAGGCAGGAACGGAAGAAATACTATCCGTTCCAGCAGAACTCTCAGAAACGGCGGTTACAAAGTTTTGGTTTGCAGCAAAGGTTGATGTTGCAACGCTAGTTTCATTAATATTGGTTATAAGGTCTTGGGTAGAACTTACGGCATCGGTTATGGTGGAAGTTTCATTAACCTCAGTATTAAGAGACTGTTGGGCAAAAACAGCGTCCGAACCAACAGAAGTGTCGTTAAAGTCGCTATTAAACGTGCTTCCCGCTACAAATTGATTTTCAGAAGCCACCGAAGTTTCACTTACTGAGGCTTCAAAAGTTTGCAATCCAACAATTTGATCTGTGCCGGTTAAAACCTCATTTACTGTAGTTTCAAGAACCTGCGTTACCGTGGCTGTTTCAGAAATTATTGTTGTTTCAGAAACAAAAGTTTCAAGAACTTGTGTTGAAGAAACCTCGTCTGTAGCTGTAGCAGACTCTGCAACAACCCCTGCAAAAGTTGGAACTGAAGAGACCGCATCTGATCCAGTAGTTGTTTCACTGGTATTTCGGTAATATACCGACATGCCCCATCCGGCCTCTCCCCACGTGCCTGAACCCCAGCCACCATCGGGCATGCCCCATTCGTCTTCGCCCCAAGCGCCTGAGCCCCAGCCGCCGCCTGGCATATTTAGCCCGCTACGAGCTGATCTTGCTCAAACCAACGCTGTTGGGTTGTTTCCCCGTCATTCCACTCAATTAAGTAAGACACTATGCCCTCTTCAGACATGCGCAGGGCAATTACTGGACCTTCTGGGACCACGGCCTTAACTTTTACAATTTCGCCTTTTTTAAACATATTTGTGTCCTTATGCGTCTAAACTAAATGTATATGTAACATTAAGGGTATCACCAGAAGCCACGGTACGATCACCAGGCGCTGCAAAGTCAGATGCTGAAAACAACACGCCAGTAAAACCGCCCTTGGTGTTGTTACTAATTAAAAACGCACCGCCTACAGTCGCTGTAGCGTTAATGCTAAATGCTGCTGGAGAAGCAGAATTACTAATAACAGAAGGGTCAGCCGTAGTCGCTGTGCCAAAGGTACAAGCAGGGCGGGTAGCGTTGCTGTAAGGAACAATCTCGGTAAAGCCAGCATGGACTGCTGCAGTATCGCCAGCAACTGGGTTATTGGATGCAGCAGCGCCGTATAAACCAATGAACCAAGCAGCGGTGTAGGTCACGCCAGTAAAATACTTGGTATTCATATCCTGTAAACCTTCGTTTACAACCAAGTTAGAAGGCTCTAGCACCCACTTGACATTGCCTTGAGCGTCTACACACTCAATCTTATATTTACCCGTAGCACGGGCAGAATCACCAGATTTCATCGCCTTGGTTAAGGTGCTAGAAACCTTGTCCTCAACGCTTAATTTTTCAACTTGCATTTTTAGCTCCTTAAGTAATGCGAATTATTGCTTCGTTTGCGGTATTTGGGGGCATTGTAATGTTAAATACATCTAATGCTCCCGCAGTCTGATCCGTACCAAAATTGTATACGGCAACTGATTTATTGCCTTTACTGCTATTGTATATCAGGGCTCCTCGAGCAGTAAAGGTAACACTGGTCCAGGTTAAGTTATTAAAAGTCACGTAAGCGACTCCACTTCCTGTGCTCAGGATAGTACCTGTTAAAACCTGCCCTCCAGCAGCATAGGTGCCTTGAGGGGTAACTTCTCCTAAAGCCGTATAAACAAGCGTATTAGGCCCTAAAGTAGCGGAAGAAGTGTAAAGCGCAATCTTAAAAGTGTCCGTTAAAAAATTATGAACGCCTTCTAGAATTTCCCGCTTAAACGAGGTGGTTAGGGTTTGTGTCAGCATTCTAGGTCACCGGAACCCTAACTTGGCCAGAGCGGTAAGCATCCTGACGCTCAAGGCCATCGCCAAGGCGTTTAGCTTGTGCAAGAGCTTCGTTGTATTTTTGCTCAACGTTAGCAATCAAATCAGGCTCGCCTTTCATAAATAGATAGGCTTCACGTAAGGCACCATAAAGTAGCACGGGATCAAAATTGTCGCCCAGCCAAGAAGTGTTAGCATCCACAATCGACTGTGGGTAAAAGAAATAATGCAGCTCAGCTAAATAAGCACTATTTGGGGTAGGTCCAAGGATAAGGCTCAGCTCATTTGGAAACGTAAGCTGTGACCCAAAGATAGCGTAAACCTTGGGAATACCAGTAGTACTAGGGTTTGGGTAGGCTTCCCGAATATAGTTCACGTCTTTGTTAATCAGATAGTAGTACTCTCCGCTAACTACGATAGCCAAAGAATAAACAGACAAGAAGTCGCCGGGAGTAGATAAATACTTATTACCAGAAGTTAGGTTACCTGTAACGTTCTTGCGTAAGGAAGGAAACTGAACGGTGTTATATATGCGCTTTTCTGCTTGCTTTACAAAAACAGGGATATTGTCGTCAAACGTCTGTTCGAAGTTTTCGGTGTAATCCTTGATTGCTTGTTTTAGTTCTAAATAGTTCATAATCCCGTTGCTTTCATGTTGCCCGCATAAGTTACTGCAATGGTCGGATTAGAAATAGGTACAGGAACCATGCCGTTAGACCCGATAGCGCTGTCTCCAATAACCCCAATGTATACGTTAAACGTATCGTCAGGAATTGGGCGAGGTTCTTGCAATGCAATAGCATCTGAAACATTACGGCGTGGCTCCAACTGAGGATGCTTTGATTCATAGCAATATTGGCATGTTTTAAGTCCTTGCCACTCTTTTCGCAGGGCGTTAAGGAAGAATCGTTGTCCGCAACGATCACAGGCACCCCAGGCAAGTCTTCCTTGTGCATAAGCCATTTTAGTAATTTAGACGTGTGTCAGGAACAGCATAATAACTAGCACTATCCCTGTCAAACTCAGAAATCCGTTTAAAATCCTCTTCGTAGATTTGCTTAAGAAGAACCATACGATCAGGGGCTTTTTTCATTGAAACATAATAAGCCAGCCCTGAAACTAGGCATGGCAAAAACTTAAAGTTTACGTCTGCAGTATTGGTAAAACCACCCGCATCTTGAATCCTGCGAATAGCGTAGTACACAAAAGTATAGGGTTGTGAGTCATCAGGGCAAGGAAAAAAGTATGCCTTTGGCTGATTAGTGTGTTGATAATAAAACTGCGCTGGACGACCTAGAGTGCCTGATTTATTAGGAGTATGCAGCCACTCTGCTTGGCTAAAACGATTGAGGGTAATATCAATGTTTTGTCCAGGACTTTGGGGAGAACGAACCACCGCAGACAACACATCTACTGTATCCGTGGGTAGATTGTATTCGAATACGTTGGCAGTTAAAGCCTGTGATCGTTCTTGTATAGTCCATAAATTTAAGCCACGACTTGCCCAATCCAAAAACAGCAAGTTCAGCGAGCGCCTTGCTGTTCTTAGATCGTAACCTGTGCGAGACTCAATACCGCAGCGTTCGTACGCTTCGGTAATCAGCTCCTCAATGTCCAGGTCAAAGGTAGTTGTACCTGACGTGGCCATTAGTTATCAGAAGCTGGTAGGTTGAGGAATACGCTTGTCTTTTGGTGTATCTACTGTGCCGCAAACTTTTTGATTTTCAAAGTTTACGTCTACTTTTTCAGGTTTTTTAGCCTGCTCGGTAGTCTCAGAGAATACTGCACCAAAACCTTTAATTGCTGCACCTACGCCACGTTTTTTCATCATTTACTCCTTATTTGCAACTACGTTTAGCCATGCCACCCATTTTTTTGTGGGCTACCTTTGCTGGCTTGCTTGCATGAGCAGCCAATTTTTTATCTTGCATCTTGTCGTAAGCAGAAGGCTTTACATCTCCGCCTTTTTTATACGCAGATTGTGGTGCAATCATAGGCAAATTTTTAGCCATTTTGCCGGGTAACAAAGCACGACCTTGGCGGTCAGCTTTTGCACCAGCAGAAGCTTTAGTTGCAGATTTTTTCATCTCGCCTCCTTTAGCGGCTTTGATTGGTTTGCCCATAGCCATAAGCTTGTGGCGGTTTGTGTTGCTTGCGTTATAGTCCATTTATCTTCCTCTCGCTGAACGTTTAGCTATTTTAGCTGTTTTAGCCGAATTAATAAACGCCTGTTTGGTAGGCGCACCTTTTGCTCCAACTGGTCTCATTTTTTCGCCAGAACCCGCAGCGATCCTGCGTTTTTTAGCTGCGATATTGGCATATAAGCCGGGTTTTGTTGCCATAACTTTACCTCCGGTTTTGTAGTTATCAGGTGCGTCTTGTTGACTTTTTCCACGAACCTTATCCAATACTTCTTTAAATCCTGGATCAACTTTGTTTTTATCTACCTTGTCTGTTGCATTAGGGTTTTGTTTAGCAGGGGTTGCAGGAACAGAAGGGGTGGGGTTTACACGTTTTACCATTTATTTTCCCCAATTACCCATAATAAAGCCAATAACTCCTGTTGCAGCACTAACTGCTCCACCTGCCCAAATCAAGGCTTTCCAGCCTCCCTTTGCTTCAGACAATGTTTTTTGGATTATTTGAATCGACTTTTTAATTTCGTCCATGTCTCCAACAAGTTTGTCCATATCTGCTTGAAGGTGTTTAATATCGTTTGCATGTGTGGCTAACTCCCTAGCTGTTTGTATTTCTTCCATTATGAGCAGTTCCATCGTTTTAATGAAGCTTTTGCACGCTCTGCAGGACCTTTAGCTTTCGCTACTACTCCTGACATTCTGGCACAAAACGATTTTTTACGTCCTGCATCCGCTTTTGTTTTTGGGTTTGGTGCAGGGGCTTTTAACTTGCTACCTGTTGCTTTATTATATTTGGCTCTTCCCTTGGCAGTAAGTCCAGCACCCTGTTTTACAGGGAGCTTTTCTCCACGACCAATAGCAAGGGAAGGATTCTTAGCCATAAAACACCGTAGCAGTCATACCCGCAGGGGTTGTTACATAAATACCGTTTGTGCAACGAATGCCGTCGCCAGGAACGCTAATGTTAAGTGACTGAGCTGCTGCTGGGGCTACAAAACTAAACACCGTAGTGCCTGCTGAACCATTTTTAATGGTCAAAGTACCGCCGCCTGCGGGAACTCCAACAACCATTCCTTTGATACGGGCTGGACCAGCAAAAACAGCAGCATCCGTTTGGGAAGCTGCTATTGCGGTTGATAGGACGTCATATTGAAGCATGATTATTCCTCTGCTTTTTGTTCGGGTTCTGGGGCATCTAATCTGTTAAGAAGCATCCTATACGCTGTAATAGTGGCTTGGGCTTGAATCAAAAAGGTTTGTGCCTTATTTGCCTCTTGCTCCAAGTCACTGATCTCAGACTCTAGGAACTCTTTAGTTATTTGCATTAGGGGGTAAAGGTAGCATATGCAGGAACATAATAAGGCGTTCCACCAATTGTTACCTTAAGAACCTTAGAGGGAGAAGCAGCAACTGCACTTGCGGCAGGAGCAACGGTGGCTGCTGGGCCCGTTTCAATGTTAAGCAAGTTTTGCACTTCGCCAGTTTGTGAACCGCTGTCGGTTACACGAATAAACGAAGAAGCAGCACCTAGGGTTACGTTAACACTGTAGTCTGTATCTAATTGCAAAACAGCCAAAGTACCACCTGGAGTGGTTGCGCTACCGCCTAGGGTTGCACGAATGGCATTTGCTGCACCAGAAATGGTTCCAGTAGTGTTGATTGAGGTAGAGATATGGGCGCCGTTAATAGTTCCGCCGGTTGCTGCACCTGCACCAGTTACTACAGAAAAAGCACGGATAGTTTCTCCAGAGCCTGTGCTGGTAAAGGCTAAACGGTTGTAGCTAAGGCGTGTATCGCCAGTAGTGGCGGAGGTAGTGCCGTAAAAGCTAGAAACGTTGGTTGCTGTTGTTACGGAAATTGGGGAAGTAAGTGATCCACCGATAAAACCGTTAGCTGAGGCCACTGGCCCTGTAAATGAGGTACGTGCCATGGTATAACTCCTTGTATATGCAGTACATTTTCCTGTAGTCTCTGCATCGTCTGCTGGGTCAGTCTACAGGAATAAAAAATCCCAGTTCCTGGTGTATTTATACCCCTAAATTCATTTGGTTGCAACAGTTTTTTAGATAAAATGGGTTATCCCCGGAGGCGAATCATGAAATTTACCATTAAGAAGGTTGATTTACGCAATGAGTCTAATAAGACCGTAATTCTTTACCTTCAGAAAAAAATACTGCCTTCGGATACTCCTTACAAACCAACTCACGGGCATTGGTGGTTAGCTTACACAGAAGAAGGCAAACCAGTAGCATTTGCTGGGCTAGTAAGATCACAACGATTTACAGACACAGGTTACCTTTGTCGTGCAGGGGTTTTAGATGAGTACACAGGGCACCGTTTGCAAAGACGTTTAATTAATGTAAGAATCCGTAAGGCCAAGGAATTAGGCTGGAATTGGATTATTACAGATACAACCGATAACCCTGCTTCATCTAACTCGTTAATTAATGCTGGCTTTAAAATTTATACCCCTAATACCCCGTGGTCGTTTAAGCACGCAATCTATTGGAAATACAGGATAAACCAGAGCGATGCCTTACAAAGACCCAAACGATCCAAGAAAAAAGCAGGCGTTGCGTAGGGGTTCTGCCAATCATTACAAGAAAAACAAATTAAAAGTACTTATTGCTACCTATAAAAGAAAAAAAGAAGAAAGAGAAAAATGGGTTGCATTTAAAGCCAGTTTGAAATGCAGTTATTGTGACCAAAACCACCCTGCTGCGTTAGACTTTCATCACGAAGACCCCAAACAAAAAGACCGGGAAGTCAGCTACTACGTCAAAAACTATCAATACACTAGGGCAATGGAAGAAGTTAAAAAATGCCTTGTCCTATGTGCTAACTGCCATAGAATTTTGCACTTTAACGAAATTTCTAAAAGACAAAAGAAAAAGCCCCACCGAAGTGGGGCCTAACCTCACGTGAACAAGGTTTAGGTTGCGCCAGGTGATCCGTAGATACCACGTGGATCAGACCAGCCAAAGCTGTAACGCTCACGAGCCTTGTAGCGTACGTTGCCGGTGTCGAAGTCGCCTTCGAAAGCTGTACGGATTGGGGCACGTTGGAACATCTTGAGTCCATTTGGAGCGTCAGTTAACAAGAACCATGCCGATACGTCGGTTAGGTAATGGTTAACAACGAATCCATCAGGAATTAGACCCATAGACTTGATAGCGTTGATGTCGTTATCAGCCGTAGCAGTACGGAGAGTAGACTTCATTAAACGCTCTGCTGTGAACTGGAGTTCTTTTGGAACTACCAACTTCTTAGCAATCAAGGCAATCTTCAAACCACGCTCGTCTGTGAAACCAGCGATGTCGATGATACCTTGCTCAAGGGAGGTCTCATTCAAATCAGCAGGAGTCGTAGGACGGTTGCTGAAGTTTGGACCAAGAGCGGTTGGGTGGTTTGTTGCGCACAACTGTACGCCGTCGCCACCTGGATAGTTGCTGTCAAAGGCGTTGTTCAATACGGACGCACCAAATACCTGCTTGGTGTGAGCCATTGAACGAGCCAAAGCCTTGGTATAACGGCTTGCCAAACGGTCGTAGAGGTTGTCCTCAATTGCCTCTTCGGTAATCGAGAATGCCAATGCGATAGTCTGGTGGGTATAGCGAGCGGTAAATGACTCTTGTGCAGAATCATAGTTAACGCCAGCACCTTCAGCCTTAACTGGGGCTTGGCCGAAGCCTGTTAACATAACTTCTTCTTCGAACGCACGCTCAGAATCTTCAATTTCAAAAATATCTTCGTGTTCGTTCTCATAGCGCTTGTACTCGAGACCGAATAAAGCGTTAAGACCTGGTTCTAGTTCTTTAACTAGTTGTGAACGAGTGATAGCCATGATTAACTAACTCCTGCTGTTGGTGCTTTATACAGATGCTCATTGATCGTAACGATCAAGTCAGCGTATGCAGCGGTTAAATCACTGTTGCTGGGATCAGTTGTAACACCAATAACCTTAACGTTGAGTGCAGAAGCTGCAGCCAAAGAACCAGTGCTAAGCTCTAATCCAGAAACGCCAGATGTGGTGTTACCTGCTGCTGTCTGTACCAAGTCTGCGTTTTGGCCGATAGCGGTTACGCCAGCGACGCCAGAAGCCTGAACTAGGAACTGAGCATATGGGTCATCCACAACAAATGCAACAATATCGTCAGCAGCAATGCCGCCTGGATAATAGTTACGCCATACAGGCTTTTTGCTTGTAGGGTCGGTGTAGTTACATCCAAGGAAAACACCAAGAATGTTGGCTGCACCAGGGGTGTGTTTTACGATGAAACCGGTAGAAGCACCACCAGAAACACCGAAAGTTACGGTATCGCCCTGAAAAATTGCTGTAGCCGTACCACTAGCGATTTTGTACTGTGTATCACCATCGCTGTTGTAGTTACTGCCTAGCTTTCCTAGAGGACGAAGACCAAAGGCTTTATTTACGTTTGCCATTTGTTTTCTCCAAAATTAAATTAATTAGCTTTCACTCTTAGAGTTAGAGCCACCAAAAGAAATACGAGTATTACGCTCTGGCTGCTGAAAACGCATTGTTGAATGCGCATTCTCTTTCATCATATTGTTGTCTACTGCTTCAATTTGGTCCCTTGCACGTTGGCGGTAATAAGCATTACGCTCACTGACAGTTTCTTCGGGGATTTTCGCTAAAAGTAAGCCGCCAACTCCGACGACTCCTTTGTTCCGACCATCTTCAACAGTAGGCATGGTGTTTTGATACTCTTCGGGCAACTCTTCTAAACGAACGAGTTCATATCCCTCACGAAGCTTACTAAACACATTCTGCTTGTCTTCAAAGCCTTGAACTTCAGAGCGAATCCAACGATATTTAAAACCATCTGGTGCAGGGGGAGCATCTAAACGAGAAGGAGGTGCCCATGGTTTACGTTGCGCAGTCTTTTCACGTGTTTGAGCGTTACGGGAGCTGCGATTAAATTTAACAGTATCAGTCATGGTTTTATTCCTTTACGTATTTGGCATATTCCTCAATAGGAACACCAAGTTTTTTAGCAATAGCGACTTGACTAGGAGACAGTCTTACGCTGCGGCGTGCATTAGTATTTACTCCGGATGACCGGGCTGCAGGTGCAACGGCCTGCACGGGTTGCCGTTGTTGCCTGTTAGGTTGTGCAGCGAACTTCTGCGGAAACTGTGCTTTAATTCGCCGATTTAGCTCATCATAATACTCATCTGATGATCCGTCAAACCCTTCTGCTTCACGAAGCTGTTTATCTATCCCCCAAGCAGCATAGGTCATCGTTGTATCTTGACCAAACCATGGGTTTTCTTCTGCCCAAGACTCTGCCTTTGGATCAACCCGTGGAGCCTGTTGGGCTGGAGGTTGAAACTGAGGTTGTTGGTAAATCTGCTGTGGTTGGATAGGCGGGTTGTAAATCTGTGCTTGAGGTTGCTCTGCACCTCTTTCTAAATAGCCAGCGAGCTCCCGTTGCTCATGCGCTAGAGAAGCTAAACGCTCTTGGGCTTCGGTTTCGGTGTCAATGTCACCTTCTTCACGGGCTTTTTTGATAATTTGACGAATAGTCAAAAGCTGAGTGTCTACTCGGCTCTTGGCTTCTGCCAAGCGACCATAGTCAGAGGTAGCAGCCCGTTGCTGAGCTTGCTGGAACTGACCTTGAACGCCTTTTGCAAACTCCAAAGCTGCCTGTTCACGGCGTTCTGCCTCACGCAGCTTAGAAGTTAGCTTATCAATCCGTTTTTTAACGGTATCGCTGTATTCTTTGAGTTCTTCGCCCTGGTTATTGGCTTCTTCCTTAGCAGGCTCTTTGTCTACGGGCTCTGCTAGGGCTGGTTTGTCAGGCTCTGGGGCAAGGTCTTCTACAATCTCTGCCTTGCCCTCATCATCTATGTCGACTTGAACTTCGGGTGCGTTTTCTGCCCCTACTTCGATGTCGTAAGTCGGATTTTCAGTTACTTGTCCCATTGTTGCTCCTTACATGTGCAAAATATCTTCGGGGTTGTTGATAACAGCAATGATTTCGTCATCATTTAAGATTCGGATTTCACCTTCGTCAATTCCAATACGGGAACCTGCATATCGGGTGAAAACTACCCAATCACCGTCCTTGCACCACGCTCCCGTAGGAAATTTGCTCTCGTCTTTATATGCCAAAGGACCAGTTTTTAAGACGTAACCACATACTGTGGTTATTTGGGTCTGCTTTTTGGTCTCTTCGACGTATAAAATACCGCCTTTAGATTTATTTGTGCCCCTGTAAGGTAGGACAGCAATACGCCATCCTGTGGGAGTTGGAATACGGTCTAAAACCGCTTCCTCAATCCTATCGGGCTCTAGTTGCCCATCTTCGTTATAGGCGTCATCAAGTTCAGGCCCTCTTGCTGCCTTCTCGTCTGCCCATTTCTGCTCTAATGCAGTCAATTCCATACGGTTTTCTCCACAGGGTTAGTCAAAAGTCTCTTTCCTAAGCATGTCTTGTACGACCTGCTCAACAAAAGTGTAGCCCTCAAGCCTACCCATCATCTGGCGGTATTGTTCCATATTCTTCATGGACCCCGAGATTACGAGTTGTTCCGTATCCTGCCGCATGCGGCGAATTTCGTGTAGCAAGTTTTCTGTAAACTTGAGCATGGTTCCTACCATGTTGCAAGAGGACTTTTAGCCCCTCTTGATAGCTAGTTACTGTGAATATACACAGTATATTTCAAAAAATCAATAAATACCTACAGGAAGTTTTCCGTCACGCTTGTACGTAACAGTCCCCCCTCGTTTTTGAATAGCCCTTTTCTGACTAGCCACCACATTACGGGGCTTTGCCGACGAAACCGAGCCACCTTCTTCTTTCTTTTGGATGCCCGCTTTTTTAAGGCTAATTGCCACCGCCTGCTTGACCGCAGCTTTTTTAGACTTAGGAGTGCTCGTACCGATACGCCCCTTAGACTGGTATGTGTCGACGAGTTCTTGGATGTTTCCACTAACTGTTTTTCTACTGCTTCCGGGTTTGAGAGGCATTTTGGGCTCCTTTTTGTAACATAGCCATAATACGTTCATTTGCAATTTTTTCGTTAGACTGAATTTTAGCCAAGTCAATTTGATCTTGCTTTTGCTTGTCCATCTGCTCCATTTGGAGGCGGGCGCTGGCTTCTTGCGTTTTAGCTTGATCTCGCTGGGCGCTTTGTTGCAGCTCTTGCTTCTTGAGTTCAACTAATGGGTCTGTTTGGTCGCCCACAAGCTGGTTTTGAAGTTCCCGTACCTGCTGGAGATTTTCAACAATCTTTATGGCAATCATGCCTTCTTTTTGCAAGTCAGACACCATGTTTTCAGGGTCTGTGCCATACGTTTTGAAGAGTTCTGCTTCCACATCCTCTTCTGCTCTTAGGCGGCAATGCTCTAAGATATGTTTTTGCAGCTCCACCGCAGCCAAAGGATTGGCTTGGAGGATTGGCGAGATACCTTGGATTAAGTGGCTCACAATATGAGCGTCATGTTGCTGTCCAGGGAACGCCTTGAGCTTGACTCCGTCCATTACGTCGCCATTTTCTGTGGCTGGGTCTTTTGGCAAGTCTGGGTTTTGTGGTTTTAAGATTGCGTCAATATTTTTAGTTCCCAGCGCCTCATAAATACGGCGATATGCCTCATACAGGTTGTGCATCTGTGGAGCCGACTGCGCCAACTGTAGTTGGGTCTGCGCCATAGTGATACGCTGCGCTGTTGAAAAGATATTGGGGTCTGCAACAGGGATTACATCGACGCTGCCGTCAAAATCGGTACGTTTAATCTTACGGGAAGCGCCGGGTACGTCATATGGGTACTCGTCAGGCAAGGATTCACCAAAGCCGTCAGCCAATAAGCGGAACTCGAGCTTTTGGGCATAGTGCATCCGCTTGTGAATAGCGGACATGATGTTTGCGCCCTTTTCCAAGAGTGCAATGGTGGTTCCAACTGCTGCTTGCTGGTTGCCGTCGCCTACTTGCATGTCTGCAATGGACGCCAAGCGTTTACCAGCCTCAACGCAAAAGCCTAACAAGGTAAATAGCGTCTGGCTTGGCTCTTTGTACGGTAGTGGTAACAAGGAAGACTGTAAATCAGCTCCACCAGCGTCAATATCACGCCATTCGCCCGGTTGCAGCGGCACGTCGTCGTTGGCAATACGGGCGCCCCTAGCTTTAAAGCCTGCAGGCAGGTTAGCCAAGGTTCCAGCATCGATTAATTGACGCATGGAGGATGTTGCGGTGCGGGTTAAGCCACCAATCAAGTGTACAAAACCAAGGCCGTAGGCTCCCGGTCCCTCTACAAGCACATAATGCACAAAATACTCTTTACGGCACTTGTAGCCGTCCTTCATTTTCCAGTTACGACGAATCCCAACCACTTGGTTGGTGCTTTCTTCGATGGTAATGACATAAGGCAGGGCAACACCGGTCTCTTCGCCGTCATCGTCCTTGTCTTCAAAGCCTTCTAAGTCCCAATCCACGTGGAACTCATACAAAAACACTTCTTCTGGCTCACCAGAGGCAGACATACCTACTAATTTGTCAATGCTGTCTTGGATTACGTCGCCTGGAGTCGAATTAACAACAGGCTGGACGTTGACATCACGATAAAAGCCAATATTGACTAGCTTGCGGTACTCATTTGCGTCCATTGGCACACGATGAGTAATGCGTGGGCACTTCGACATAATGGAAGAGCCGTTGTAAGGGATAAACAAGTCATCTGGCAGCACTAATTTGCTTACCATCTTGCCTGTTTGTGGGTTTTGATAGACTTTTTTGAACGCTGAGCCACCATAACCTGCATAAAACAGTAATTGGTCAAACTCAGGGGTGTAATCCGCCATGTCAGTAGTCAGTTCGTAGTTCATGAACTCCTTGACACGCTCTGCTTTGGCTAATTTCTCACGAGTTTCCTTGCCAAGCACCTGTGTTTTGACAGGGCCTTCGGCTGGCATGAGTTCTTTGAACGCTTGGGCTTGAAATTGTACAATTGCTTCGGTAAGCATGGGGTGTGCTGTGCCACAAGCGCCCTTAAATGGCTTGGTACGCTCCTCGTATGAGAAACCAAGAAGCTCTAAGCCCTTAGAATACTGCTTTTCCCAATCACCACGGCTCGCTTTGTCAGCGTCTAACAAAGCCATGAGCTCGCTGGAGATAGGACCAAGCTCACTAGGGTCTACTACTTCGGCTAAATTGGCGTCAAACGGCACTTCTTCGTGGTCTTTTTCACCCATTTCGACTGTTGCACCGCCATCTTCTTCCAAAATAATCTCAATGTCGCCTTCTGGCGTCTTCATTTCAATCTCAGGAAGCTCAATATCAATTGTTTCTTCGTCTTCTGGACGGTTTTTTTCAATAGCCATGGTTATTTATTTCTCCAATTTTCTGGGAGGTACCTAGGTAGCTCTGTAAACTTAAGATCATCGCCAATTTTATTCGAATAATCTGTTAAAAACTCATCAATCTGCGGAAAATAACTTTCGGCGGGGGTATTTGCTGTTCCCTTTATTTGAACAATTTCATCAAATACGTCTTTTTTACTGGGATCAACCTCTTGCCTTACCGACCCATCCCAGTTATACATAGGAACCTGATTAGTTTTATTAAGCTCTATTGTAACGTGCGGAACGCCTTTTTTATCCCGTAATGAATATATCTTTTTGGTTCCGTTGACAACACCTTCTAAGTAAGAGGGTCGGTTTCCAACGCAATGGCCCATGATACAGCCTTCAATTGTCAAAGCCTCTTTAGTCTTTACATCAACCCAAGAGTAGTCGTCTTTTGCTTTTGCTATAGGCTCTGTTCCAGCAAACAGTTCTTTTCTACTAAACTTTTCAGGATTTGATTTTGCATTGGCAAGCATTTCGTGCCATTGTGAGGATTTGGCTAATGCGTCAGCAAAACCCATGTTTTTAATTTCGTTAGCAGAGCGAGTGCTTAAGTAATCTTTTAATTCCCCTAGCTTTAAAGCATTCATACTTAGTATGTTAGTAAAGACAGGGTCCCCTTGGGTAATTGCTTGGCGTATGTGTGGAGGTAAATTTGACTTACTTAGCAAACTGGCTATTCCTTTTTTATCCCCTTCCTCTACCAACTGCTTCATTCCAGGGAAATCATATAAAGAAGGATATTCCCGAATAGTTTGTTGCTCTAAAGGGCGAATAGAAGTCATTAAGGTAGTTGGATTATCTGGACTTTGTTTAGCAATTAAGTCTTTTATGTCTTGTTGAACTTTGTATAGGTGTGTGGAAGAATAGCCTTCACCCTTTGCCTTAGCTACTGCTTTGTTTATCAAAGCAGTAACTCCCGTTTCAGCATCATACGCATCCCGTACTGCTTTTAAAGTTTCTTTTGAACCTGAGTCACGATACCGTTGTATTTTTTCAGGAGAAATAAAAAACTGGTTTGCGGGGATTTGACCTTCAAGAATTTTCTTGAAAACAGGGTCATCCGCTGTGCCGTATTGGTTTTGAATAAAGCTGCGTGCTTTTTTATCAAAGAATTGTTTGATTGCTGCGCCTTGCTCGGTAGAAGCATCTACATCCCCCAAGACATTTTGAAGTTCAATGTCACTACGAACTAAAGGAGGTTCGTCCACGGATTTTGCACCAAGGTACACGCCGCCTTTTGGTCGTACCGCAAATGCTGTACCGGGAGCCATGATCTTTTGTGCTAGATTGCTGCCACCTTGTCCTGTGCTTGCCATCGCCAAGTCTTCCAGCGCTGCTTTAGCTGTGCCTTTCACGGCTTGCCCTGCGGCGGCCACGGCTCGTGGTCCGGCAGTAGGACTTATAATTCCCGTTCCCAAGCGTGTCAAAGTTTCTGTGGTCGAGCCGGTTGGCTTGTCGGCAATGCCTAGCTCTCGAGACTTTTGAATCAGATAGTCACTGCCCCCTACAGGCTTCTCAGTCGCAAGCTTACTGCCGGTGACGTAGTCTACACCTTTTAAGCCAAGATTGATAATGTCTACTGGAGCACCCAGCAAGTCATAAGGGGTATATTGGGTACTACGCAAGATTTCTTTAGCCGTGCCTTTTACCTTTTCGCCCATGCTGGGCTCTGGCTTTTTTTCGACTTCCCCTCCGTCTGCAAACAGCGGGGTGCTAGTTCCTGCAAAACCGCTTACGTCCCCTAAGCCAAAGCTACCTATGTTGAACTGCCCAGGAACTTGAATTGCACGCATAGCAATTGAGCTAGCCTGAGCATTCTTTATGGCTCTTTGTTTAGCTTCTGCCACAAACTTGTCAGCCTCTGCCTGAGTCATCGGTGCAGTAGGTTCTTTTAAGGTAAAGTCAGGTGGAGGGTTGTCTGGGTCAGCGTTTTCCAGCCTTTTGTTATGCTCTGCTACCGCTTTGTTGTATTCGTCTACTTGTGTTCCGTAGTCCTTGATGCTTTTGTTCATCTCTTCTTCTCTGGCTCTGTCCTTAGAAGAAATGCGAGGGACTCGTCCAGAATAAGCGTTTGCAAACCCACCCTCAGCCATGCGCCGTGGTTCTTGGGCGGGGAATGGTGATGTGGGTTTAATTTGTGCGAGCATTTGCTTGGCTTGCGAGAAATCCGCACCAGCGCTGGCAAGCTCCTCTTCCTCTGCAATCTTTTCCCTTGCTTCGTTTAGGTCGTCCGCTTTTGCCATTAAGGCAAGCGCCGCTTGGTAGCTAGGTCCGAGGTCCGTGATCTTTTGTTTAATCAAAGGATTGACAGGGGGTTTGTTCCCTCTAGGGGCAGGCTGTGGTTGGCTGCCTTTGGTGCGCCCCATCACTTGCTCCATGTACTGCAGCGTATTGGGTGCATTCGGGTTGCGAGGATCACTTACTGCAACGCCTTGCTTTGCTTTCTCAATAGCCTTTGGACCGCCATAGTAGCCTACCGCTGTTAAGCCAAGATCGTTTGTTTTACTGAATAAATCCTTGATGTACCGCAAACCTCCTACCGAGTTGTCGTAGGGGTCGTCAATGTTTCCTTGAGGGTTGTAGGCTTTAAACGTAGCAGGTAACACTTGCATTGGACCACGGGCGCCAGCATTACTGGTTTTGACGTTGGCTCCCGAGCTGCTCTCTTGTTGGAAGATAGAGCGGGCGACAGACTCAAGATTTGTGCCTGCAATGCCTTCATCTTTGAGAGCCTTTTCAAAGCTCGTGATCCGTGATTCTTGGGCCATGGGGTATTACTTAATACCACCTTTTGTTTTACCACGGACGGCGCATCCATCTCCACGGCGACTTGCCATGGTTACGCTGCCACCTTTTTTCTTCTTGACAGGCTCTTCTTTGCTTTCCGTTTCTTCTTTTTTATCCTTGCCCATCATTTTCTGGAATTTCTGCTCAGGAGGATAGTCTTTCATGTCCTCTGCTGCTTTTTTGTTTTGCTCGGGGGTGCCCATTAAATTTTCATAAGCACGTTTCAAGAGATTGGGGTTTTGACTTGCCATGATATGCCTTTGCGGGAAGTTTTCTTGATTATAGAGTTAATAATACTCGTGGACAATAGTATCCGAATTTCGGTCATCTTCATAGTCTAGATTGAGCGAAATGAAGTTGCCCATGCGAAACCGAGAAAGAGCCATGGACATCGAGTCAACCTGGTCGTCATGTGAGCCGTTAGGAAAGGACGCACACTCCTCGATCATTTCTTGTGCCCACTCGTCCTCGGACGCCCAGACCATGCCAGACTCCAAGATTGGAGCAATGGCGTTAGCCCTAGATATCTTGTCGGTACCCGCTTTCCGCCCTCCGGGACTGTACATAGTCACAGGGATACCTACCCGCCTGAGTTCTTGCTGAAGCGGGGTTCCCGTGGCTTTTGCCTCGATTAGGACATTGTCGGGGTTCCAATATTTATACTCTTCAAGAGCAATTCGCTTAAGTTCGGGAAAATCCCAGCGACCTCGCCGTACGCCAAGCAAAATAATATTGGGGCCAGAATCAGAATCTGGCGTAAACACGCCCCAAGTTGAGATAACCGAATAGTCGGCAGTTTCCTTTTTGGAGTAGGCGGTGTCGTAGGATTGGATAATATATTCGCAAGCAGGCGGTTCTTCATGGGGCCACTTTCTCCACCATTCACGCTTGAGGATAGCCCCGTCGTCATTAGTGGGTTGTTGTTGCCATTGGGCGTTCCACTTCTGAAGGCCAATGGACATCTTTACTTTTTCGAGCTCGTCTAGCTTCCAATACTCAGGCCAGAGAGGCTTATTACTTGGCAGGATAGCAGGAAATTCCAACACTTCCCACTGATCGGACTTTAATTGGGACTGATTTTTAAGTAAGCGCCCCGCTACGTCGTCCGTTTTCCAGCGGGTATTAATCAAGATAATCGAGCCACCCGGCTGTAAACGCTGGCGTGGTCCAGAGGTATACCACTCCCACGTATTCTCCATGGCAGTATCGGATATAGCGTCTTGTTCGTCCAAGATGTCGTCAAGGATAATAACGTCGCCTCCTCGCCCGGTCATCGCTCCGCCCTTACCAATGAAGAAGGCTTCACCGCCTTGGGAGGTGCTCCAGCGTCCAGCCGCCTTGGAGTCTGCTGACAGCATGGTGCCAGGGAATAGCTCCTTGTACCGCTCATCATCTACAAGGTTACGGATCATACGACCAAAGCGCTGCGCTAGTTCAGCCGTGTGTGACCCTACAATGAGCTTGGACTGCGGCATACGGCCCATGAGGTAGGCGGGGAACAGGTAGCTCCCAAGCTGGGACTTACCATGCCGTGGGGGCATCGCAATGATTAGACTCTTGCACTCGCCAGAGACCACCCTGTCAAACTTTTCAGCAATCTCTTTATG
>Ga0209229_10000050_pt1 | contig 39306 bp, 59 predicted proteins | sample SanBayMetagenome_FD_187466 | JGI IMG/M metagenome (GOLD analysis project Ga0209229, IMG submission 187466) | Freshwater and sediment microbial communities from dead zone in Sandusky Bay, Ohio, USA (SPAdes) (version 2) | ecosystem: Environmental > Aquatic > Freshwater > Lentic > Sediment... | reverse complement strand
GCGTGACCAAGGAACTGTTCGCCATTTCGAACGAAACCCGGAATTCATTCACGGCGACGGCGGAAGTTTACGCCCGCACCGCGCTTGCCACCAAAGATTTGGGCCTTTCGCAACGCGACACGCTGGCGTTCACGCGAAGCCTGAACCAAGCTGTCATTTTGTCGGGCGCGTCGGCGGCGGAATCGTCGGCCGCGCTGATTCAGTTGTCGCAAGGTTTGGCGTCCGGCACGTTGCGCGGTGACGAATTGCGGTCGGTGCTTGAACAGTTGCCCGCCGTTGCCGACGTGATCGCGCAATCGTTGGGTGTCACACGCGGCGAATTGCGCCAAATGGGTCAGGACGGTGAAATCACCGCCGAAATCATCATTGAAGCGTTTCAAAAAGCGTCGGGCGAACTTGACACGAAATTCGGGTTGACCGTTTCGACCATGGGTCAGGCGTTCACGGTGCTGAAAAATAACGTGACCGAATATATTGGCGAAATCGACAAGGCCACCGGCGCAAGTGCGGCGATCGCCGGCGTTCTTTTGAACCTTGGTCAGAACATTGACAGCGTGACCAAGTTCCTGATCATTGGAACAGCCGCTTGGGTTGCCTATCAAGTTGCCGCCATGTCGGCGTTGGGTGCCGGCGTATTGGCGGCGGTTGCTGGCAACGTCATTGCGTTCGGTCAACTGGCCCTTTCTGTCGGCTCCCTGACCGGGTTTGTTCAACTTTTAAATGCCACATTCCTGACCGGGCCGTTCGCACTTGTGGCGGCTCTTGCGGCGGCCGGCGCGGCGGCCTATGTTTTCCGCGACCAATTGAAGGCGTCCTTGACCGTCGTGATTTCCGAATCAATCATTTTGATTGACAAATTGTCGCGTCAAATCACAAGCCTTTTCGGTCTGTTAGGCAAAGGGAAAAGTCTTTCGGGTTTAAGCGAAGACGACCTTCGCGGTGGTGCGACCGACGTGTTGATTGACCTGAAGAACAAACAGGACGGTGACAGCGGCACCATTTCGAGCGTGACCGGAAAAAATGTGACAAAACCCCCGGTGTCGAAGGAAATGACCGAAGCCATGAAAGAAGCCAAGCGCGCGGCGACCGAACTGAAACAGGTGATCGGCGAAACTTCGACCGAACAAGAAAAACTGTTGTCGAAAATCAAGGAATTGGAACGCTTGAAAGGTTTCGCCAAAACCGATCAAGAAGTTCAGGCAATCGAACGCGCGTTGAACCGGGCGAACAAAGAATTGGCGACCGCTTCGACCACGCTTCCGGGCGTTGATGACGGAATGGATCGCCTGATTCGCCAAACCGATCGTTTCGCCGACAGTGCGGCCGACGCCTTCGGTGATTTCGTAACGGGCGCAAAATCGGCCAAGGAAGCGTTAAGCGACCTTTTGGGTAGCATGGCCAAGCTGTTCTTACAAGAGGGTATCACCGCCCCGCTTTCCGACGCTTTGCGCGGTGCCATTCGGGGCGGTGGTTCGTCGGGTGGCGGGATCGGAAGTATCTTCAGCGGAATCGCCGGCGCGTTCAGTGGTGGCGGCACCGGTATTTTCAGCGGAATCGGAAGACTGTTCGGTTTCGCGTCGGGTGGTTCCATGGTGTTGGGCGGCAACGCCGGTGTCGATTCTAACACTTTAAGCCTGAACGGCGCGCCGATTGCGAACGTCGGCCGTGGTGAAGTGCTGTCAATCAGCCCGAATCAAAAAGGCGGCGGGGCTTCCGTCATTGTGAATCAGACGTTTAACGTTTCAACGGGTGTTGTTGATACTGTTCGCGCGGAAATGGCGGCCATGTTGCCGGAATTCCAAAACCGAACGATCGCGGCGGTCAATGAATCAAATCAACGGGGTTATTAATGACGATCACTTATCCCTTGGCATTTCCGACCAGTTTCGGGGCGTCCGAATTCAACATTGATTTGGTGCGCGCGGTCGCGGTTTCCGAAAGCCCGTTCAGCTTCGCGCAACAGGTACAGGAACACCCGGGTGAAGCGTGGGAAATAGGCTTCGTTCTGAACCTATTGAATCGCGATCAAGCCGAAGAATACAACGCATTTTTGCTGTCGTTGGCGGGACGTGTCGGAACGTTCACAATGGCGGTTCCCGGCAGTGAAACGCCGCGTGGTGTGGCAACCGGAACGCCGTTGGTCAAAGGCGCAAGCCAAACAGGCCGGTCTTTAATAATCGACGGTTTCACCATAAGCACGACCGGAATTCTGAAGGTCGGCGATTGGATTCAACTTGGTTCAGGATCGACAACGCGTCTTCATAAAGTTTTGGCCGACGTGAACAGCAACGGAAGCGGCGAAGTGACGGTCGATATTGCGCCGAAAATTATCACGGCACCGGCCGACAATGATCCGGTCGTTGTGACAAACGCCAAAGGGCTGTTTCGCCTGAAGCGCAACACCAACCCCGTCAACATTAAACCGCCCAACCAACACAGTGTTCAATTTTCAGCGCGCGAGGCTCGTTAATGGCGCGCGATCTAACAACCGCTTACAAAACAGAAATCACCGGAACAGTCACTCGGCCGTTCCTGCTTTTTCAGGCGTTGTTCGATACCGGAACGATTCGCTTTTGGAACGGCCTTGGTGATCTGGTTCACGACGGCAACACCTATACGGGCGCGGGCAATTTGTTGGGTTTAAGCACGATCGACGAAAGCGCAAGGGTTGAAGCGCGGGGCATTTCACTAAAACTTTCCGGCGTCCCGTCTTCGTTGGTTTCGATCGCATTGGCCGAAAATTATCAGGATCGACAGATCACGGTTGACATTGGATTCTTTGATTCGGCCGGGGCGATTGTCGTCAGCCCGTTTCGTTTCTTCAGTGGTAAAGCCGACGTCATGGAAATTCAGGACGGTGGGGAAACGGCGACGATTTCGCTGTCGGCCGAAAGTGACATTATTATTTTACAGCGCGTAAACGAACGCCGCCGCACCCACGAAGACCAGAAACTTGAATCGGCGACCGACACGTTTTTCAAAGGTGTTGCGTCGTTGCAAAATAAACAAATCGTATGGGGTGGCAACAAATGATTCGTCATGAAAATTGGGCGGTTCGGCTGGACGCCTTCATTGAAGAAAACCGTCACCGCAAATTTGAACGCGGTTTCTTTGATTGCGCGTTGTTCGCCGGCCTTGCGCTGGAAGCGATCACCGACGCCAAAATGACCGACGATTATGTCGGATTATACAACAGCAAAAAGGCCGCTTTCGATTTGCTGAAGGCGCGCGGCATGAACAGTTTGATCGAAGTTGCGAACAAACATTTGGGGTCGGAACTGGAAAGCGTGAATTTCGCTGGTCGTGGTGATATTGTCGCGGTCAAATACGAAGACGAAGTCGCGCTTGCCGTCGTCGATTTAACCGGTCGTTATGCGGTGACAACCGGAAAAGATGGGTTGATTTTTTTCGAACGCAAACATTGGTTAAAGGCATGGGGTGTTTAAATGGGAATTGAAGCGGCAATCACCTTAGCAATCGCAAACGCGACCGGGTCGATCGCGTTCGGAATTGTCGTCGGTTCGGTTATCAGTAGCGGGTTGGTTTCCGTCGGCCTTGGTGTTCTTTCGTCCGCGTTGTCGCCTAAACCAAAGACGCCAAACTTGTCAGGCAGTTTTTCAAACAAAGCCGCCGGGATCACACAAAACATCAAACAACCGGTCACGGTTCGTCGAAAAATCTATGGTGAAGTCAGGGTCGGCGGTGCGCTGACTGCGATCGAAACCACCGACGACGATCAATATATTCATATGATTCTTTGTCTTGCTGACCATGAATGTCAGGAAATCGGCGAAATTTGGTTCGACGACATTTCAATTCCGCCCGATTACATTGACGGAAGCGGCAACGTCACAAGTGGCGCGTTTTCCGGCTTCGCGCGGATTAAAAAATATTTAGGCGCGGCCGGCCAAGTCGCCGATCCTGATTTGGTTTCCGAAACAACGCTTGGTTCAACGCATGTCGGCGTCGGCATGACCTATATTTATGCGCGGTTGAAATTCGACCGAAACGTCTATCCGACGTCGGTTCCGGTGATCACCGCGTTTGTGAAAGGTGCCAAAATCTATGACCCACGGGTCGCGAACCCGGCGTTGGCGACACGCTGGTCGCCTTATGGCCCGTTGTTCGTCCGCGATTATCTGACATCCGCGCTTGACGATTTGGTTCCCGGCGCTGGCGTGGCAACGTCGGCCATTGATGACACTTATTTGACCGCCGCGATCAACGTTGCGCTTGAAATGGTTGACACGGCGGCGGTCGTGGAAACTTCAACCACAAACGATCCAGCAACGGACATAATCACGCTCGCTTCGGCGAACGACACGCTGGTTTTCCAAACCGGCGATCGCGTTCAGTTGACCACGTCGGGCGCATTGCCGACCGGCCTTGCGCTGGCGACGAATTATTATGTGATTCCGTATCAGCGCAAAACCACGAAACGAATCAAACTTGCGTCCAGTTTGAACAACGCGCGCGCCGGAACGGCTGTCAATTTCACGACCACCGGTTCAGGAACGATGACGATCACCAAAAACGCCGAACCGCGTTATTTCGGCGGCGGGGTGATCGAATCCGATCAAAGTGTCGGTGAAAACCTGAAAGATTTATTAAGCACATTCGGCGGGGATATTATCTATATCGGCGGCTTGTGGAAAATCAAAGCCGCGTCCTATGCGACGCCGGTGTTCACGTTCGACGAAAGTCACCTTGTCAGCGCAATCAGCGTTCGCACAAAAACCAGCCGCCGCGATCGTTTCAACCTGATCAAAGGCGTTTACGTCAGCCCGCTGAATGACGGCGAACCGGCCGATTATCCGCCCGTAACCAACGCGACGTATGTCACCGAAGACAACGCGAAAACAATTCCGATTGATTATGATTTGCCAATGACGCAACGGCCACACACGGCCATGCGGTTGGCTAAAATCAAACTAGAACGTTCGCGTCAAGAATTGTTTTTTGAAGCGACGTTCAATTTGGCCGCAATGCAGGTTCAACCGGGTGACGTGGTTTATATAACCAACTCGCGAATGGGGTGGTCGTCCAAGGTTTTCGAAGTGATCAAGTGGACGCTGACCAGCGAATCACAGGACGGCGTCCCGATCTTTCTGGTCAAAATGTCGCTTCAGGAAACCGCAAGCACGGTTTACGATTGGAACAGCGGCGAGGAAACCAGCGTTGACCCCGCGCCAAATACCAGCCTTCCGAATCCGCGTGTGGTTGCCGCGCCGACCAGTTTGGCCGTTTATCCGACCGAAATCCCGACCGCTTCCGGCGATCTGACTTACCAGTTTTTAATCACATGGGTTTCGCCGGCCGACATATTTGTCACCAACGGCGGCCATTTTGACATTCAATTTAAAGAAACGTCGGCGACCGATTGGGAACGTTCTTTCAGGGCGGAAGACGAAGACACGTCGATCACGGTGAAACAGGTCAAACCGGGCGTGAATTATGATTGTCGCGTCCGATCTGTAAACCAAATCGGTGTTCGTTCGTCGTGGCAATCGTTGTTTGGTTTTACTGTTTCCAGCCCGTCCGGTGCGACGATCATATTGGATTACGGGTTGATAACGGGCGCGGTTGTTGATACTATCGACTACGGATTAATTACTGACGCGGTGGTCGATTCAAATGATTACGGGAGCATAACATAATATGTCAACACAGGTCAAACACCGTCGCGGAACAGCCGCCGAAAACGCCACCTTCACAGGTGCCGACGGTGAAATCGTTTCCACAACTGACACTAACCGCGTTGCGCTTCATGACGGCGCTGTTGCCGGTGGTTATACGTTCCCCAACGCGCAAGACGTTCAAAACAACGCCATGAAATACGGCACCGTCGGCGGAACCGCCAACGCGATCACATTGGCGCATACTATAGCGCGAACCGCGCACACGGCCGGCGCTGAAATCATATTCAAGCCGACAGCAAACAACACAACGGCGGTGACTGTTGCCGTGGATTCAATCGCCGGAACGAAAGCCCTTGAAAAAATGGTTTCTGGCACTTCGACCGCATTGTCGGCCGACGATTTAAGAAACGGCGTCGTTGCGCGCGCGATTTACGACGGGACGCGTTATCAGTTGCAGGGAAGCGGCGGTTCTGTTGCGTCGGTCAAGTCACAGGTTTTCACGGCGTCCGGCACTTACACCCCTTCGGCGGGAATGCTTTATTGCGTGATTGAATTGGTCGGTGCGGGCGGTGGCGGTGGCGGTGGTGGTAACACCGGCGGAACTTGTGGCGGCGGTGGCGGTGGCGGTTATTCACGCGAAGTCGTGACAGCGGCCACCATTGGCGCGTCGCAAACCGTGACAATCGGTGCGGCCGGCACGGCGGGGGCGGTTAACGGCGGCAACGGCGGCAACGGCGGAACAACTTCGGTCGGTTCCGTTATTTCAGCAACCGGCGGCAACGGCGGTATTGGCGCAAACAACACGAACGCCAAATTGGGCGGAACCGGCGGCACCGGGTCAAGCGGTGATATGAACACCACCGGTCAGGCGGGCGCGATGGGTTGGACGGCAACAACGCCGGCGGGTGTGGGTGGTTCCAGTTTCTTCGGTGGTGGTGGTGTCCCCGGGTCAAGTGGTGCGGGCGGCAACGGAAATTATGGCGGCGGTGGTGGTGGTGCGGGCGGCCTTGGTGCCGGTGGTGCCGGTGGTGCCGGTGTTGTTTTCATAACAGAATATTGTTCACAATAAAAAAGGGTCATTTATGAATTTAGCGATCATCAACAACAAAACCAAAATTGTCGAAAACACAATCGTCCCGCCGGAAGGTGCGAACGCGTGGTTCGTCCCTGAAGGTTATGTCGCAGTTCTGACCGAAACCGGTTCGATCGGCGACACGTGGGACGGTCAAAAGTTTATCAAACCGCCTGTCGAATAACCACCCCGAAATAGTATGGTGCGACATGAAAGTTCTGGAATTTGACGAATCAAAGATTGAAAACCCGGTCATGGTTCAGGTTTTAAAACAGATAGACAAACACGCGCAGGAAACAAGCCAGCGCCTTTCGTCCATTGAAACAAAGATGGACGTAGTTTGCGCGGCTTTCCCTTCGGGGGATTTCGAAGGACATCGGCGCTATCATCAATCGCTGATCGACGTTTTGGAAGAACGCCGCGCGCTTTATCGGTCGCTGAAGGAAAAAAGTATAATCGGTATTATTTGGGCGACGGTTGTCTGGGTCGGAATAGCCGTTTGGCATGAAATCCTAGCCGTAATCACGGCAACCAAATGACCAGCGAAATCAAAAAGAGAATCATAGACGAAATCATTCAACGCGAAGGCGGCTATGTCAACGACCCGTCCGATTCCGGCGGTGAAACCAATTTCGGAATCACGGTCGCCGTGGCGCGCGCCAACGGTTACGCCGGAAATATGCGCGATATGTCCCGCGCTGTCGCCTTCAACATTTATTCGTCGGCATATTGGGACGCCTTAAACCTTGACCGCGTCGAAGCGCTGTCGCCGGCAATTGCCGAAGAATTGGCCGACACGGCTGTCAACATGGGGGTCGGCAAAGCGGCGGAATTCTTTCAACGGTCTTTGAACGCACTGAACGACGGCGCGCGCCTTTACCCTGATCTGAAACTTGACCTGTCGATCGGGCCGGCCACCATTGCCGCGTTTAGTAAGTTTTTAGACGGTCGGGGAACCAAAGGGGTGGTGATCATGCTTCGCGCACTGAACAGCCTTCAGGGGGCATTTTATATCGGTTTGGCCGAACGCCGGGTCAAGGACGAGAAATTCCTTGCGGGTTGGTTGTTAAATCGGGTAAAATAAATTCACAATTCTGAAATTATAACAGGGGTTCTTATGCTCAAAGGTTACAAAACATATATCACCGGCGTTCTGGCTATTCTGACAGCCGTCGGAACTTATTTGACCGGCGACGCTTCGCTGGCTGATGCTGGTCAAATCGCCGTCACCGCATTAATGGGAATGTTCATTCGTGCCGGCGTCAAAACTGAAACCAGCAAATAAAGGAAACCAATCATGTTTTTAGCAATCATCTTCGTTCTGTTCGTCGGCGGCGTGACCGGCGTTGCAATTGAAACCAACGTCCCCGGCGTTTCTGATTTCGGTGACAAGCATCTTTGCGAAACTTGCGCGCCTGAATAATGACAACGGCCGCAATCATTGTATGTCTTTTAATAATTGCGCTCGGGGCGGTTTACTTCCTCGGGCGCAATTCTATTCAGAAAGACGAACTGAAACAGGACGTCGTAACAGGTGAAAAAACGAATGAAATTCTTCAGAAACAGCGTGACGATCGCATTGTTGGCGTTGACGACGCTGACAGCTTGTTCGACACCCTCAAAAAAGATTGAAACCGCAATCATTCCAGCCGTCATCGCCCCAACCGAAGGCGAACGCCGGGTTTTGCGCGAAATAATCCCGGCGTTTTATATTCGGTTCGCTGAACAACAACGCCAGCTTATGATCGCCCGGGACGCCAACCGCTAATTCAGCGGATCAAGCGGGGATTGCGTAAAGGCACAAAACGCTAGGGTCAGAATAATCAGGACGGTTTTCATGGTTGTTCCCTTTTAATAATCGTTGTTGTCTGTCGAAGAATAGTATTCGCCGCGCACTATCCTTGCTGCTTTCTGCATAATATCTAGTTGTTTTGTGTTCAACAGGTGCAACAGTTTATCGTTTTCGACGTCTATGATTGGCCAAAAATCTACGTTGTCGGCCAGATAAACACAAGAGGCTTTGACCTGTTTTAATTTGCCGGTCGCCAATGACAATTTTGTTTTGACGTGGGTGATCGTGTAGTTTGCACCCCATGCGTCTTTATGCCATGCGAAAACCCCGCCGGTCAAAAGCGTCGCAACAACGACGCGAACTTCGTTTTTGCGGTTTTTCAAATGCAGTTCGATTTTTCCGCCTTTTGACATTTCCTTCGCGCGAATGTCTGCTTCCCAACCGTTGCACAATTCGGCAAGTTTGACAGTATCGTTTCCAGCTTCGCGGATTTGTTTAATTTGTGATTCGGTGATCATGGTTTATTTCCTCGCTTGTGCGTAGTTTGCGCCGATCATGTCCATTTCGACATTCGTGAACAATCCGTTCGGTCGCTGGCTGTTCGGCACTTCAGAAAAATTCGCTAATCTATAGCCGTGAATATATCCGATAAGCAAAACGTTTGCGGTCATTAGAAACAGCGTGGTGATGATGTAGGTTTTAATTTTAGCGGTCATTTGTTCGGTTCCTTTCCGGTTGTTGGCAGGGCAACAGCGCCCCGATAAAATGAACAATACAGGAAAGGGTTTTTGTTGTCAAACAATAATCAGCTTTTTTGCCTCGTTAACATACCAATCATAATTTATTTGTGAAAAATCAAAATCTTGAACGTCGTTGCAAACGCTGACATTGTGACCAGCTTCGATCGCTGTTTCCCGCTGTTCATAAACCGAACGGTTTTTTGTGCAAACCCGGGCGTCCCATTGTCCGCCAGTTTCAGCCATGACCCGCAAATATTCGCGCTCGTCCACGCCGTTTGCCTTTTTAAAGCCGCCGACCTTCCCGGCGGGGGGTGACACCTTGACAAGCGGTTTCCCGCCTGTGGCGACGAAATAACGGCTGTTCTTTTGAATTTCCTGACCACCCCATAAAAGTTTGTCGGCGCGTTTGACTTTGATCCGACACATGAAGTCGAACGGGTTGGTGGTCAGGCGAATGAACGTTTCAGGGTCGACGCCGTGAACCATGGCGGCAACAGCGGCGCGGACGCTGACAACGTTCCCTAAGTCTTTATGCCATGCCGGCGGTTGGGCGTTCGATATGCTTTCGACATAATTCAGCGGATCGGGCGACCAATACGCGCCCTTGGTTTTCAAATTGCCGTCCGTGTCTTCGGCGACATAGTTGTTGACGTCCCTGATCCACATTCGGGAATAGTTCACGTCTTCCAACACCAACGCGGTCAGTTGTTCCCATTCGCGGCAAACGGCGGCGGCGTGTGGTTCGTGGTCTTTGTGGATATAGTACGTTATGCCGTCCGTGTTGATCTGAATGATTTTCAGCGTCGGGACGGTGATCAAGCGTTCGGCCAACATGCAAAGCATCAATTGACCGTTGATCGTGATCGTCAGCGTGAATTTCGAATCGTAAAAAACCGAATAGGGGTTGTTGCTGTTGCCATAAACGCCGTTGGACGCAAGTTTCAGCGTGTTGGCTTCGACGCATTTCTTGCCTTTTTCTTTTTGCCAGCGCTTGCGTTCAACGGGCAACTGTGAATAAACTTCGGTGAACCGCTGACCAAGGTGTTCAGGGGCAAGGCGGTTGACGATTGCGATCGACGGGTAAAGGCCGGCGACGTCAATGTCACGAATCAGCCAATCGCCGGTCGATTCGATTCGTTTTTGCGAAACCGATCCGTGAATTCCGCCGGTGCCGAAATGAAATTCAATGTCGCCGACCATGGCGGTCAGGTCGGTGAAAACGCCTTTGGTTTGCAAACGGGTTTGACCTTCGGAACCTAGCGCCTTGACTTCCTCGCTTTCCAAAACGCGCGTCATCAAATAGGCATGAATCCGCTGGAATTCAGGGTGCTGGAATTGAACATAAGGGAAAATGACGTCAGCCAGCGCGATTCGGTGGCGCGGCGTTTGCCGGGTTTGCTTGCGTCCGGTGCTGTAATCATAGCAAAGTTCACGCCCGATTTTGTCTTCCATCATTCGCGCGCCGATCTTAGTGTCTGGCCAGTTCATGACGTCAACGCCGAACTGCTCGACCAGCGACACGCGGAATTCAAGCGCCGACATGCTGAATTCCGCAAAGCGCGCGGTTTCGTCGACGTCGTGGCCGTTGTAGGGAATGACCATGGTGTTGATTTGGTATTCGGTCAGCATCGAACCAATTTCGACCGGCATGTCGACAACGGACGGCGATCGCATGTTGATTTGCAGGGCTTTCAGGCCGGTCGATTTCGCCGGGTTGTCAAAGTGGTGAACTTTGAAAAGGTCGATTTGCGGTGCGAAGCGGTCTTTTTCCCAAATGACATGACCGAACTTGTCGGCGGGGTTGCCGTTAATGATCGACATCGCTTTGTCATAGATTTGTTCGACGGTGCAATTCGGATTGCAAAAAATGAAGTGGATCACCGGATAGTCGAAATTAATTCCGTTAAACGAAATCATGGCGGTTTGTGTTTGTGACAACCAGTTGAACCACTGCATTAACACCTGACGATCATCGCGAAAATGGCTGATTTCCCAAACGCTGCGGACTGAACCGTCCAGCGTTCGCATGGTCAGGGTGAACGCGTTCGGAAAAGTTTCAATGTCGTAAACAATGGCATTTTTAAGGTTGATCATGGCGTCCACGGTAAAAAAGAGGCGGTCACATTGCAGGATTCAATTACAACATGACCGCCGATTGGGTAACTCTAAAAAGGGATGCAATCCCGGCCCGGTTCAACGAGGCGACACGGTTCAGAATAAACCGCACCGCAACGTTGACAAGGCTTTTTATCGCCCCGGGATTATTCCCGGCATTCCGCCCGGTGCCACTGGTTGCGGGGCATAGGCGACGGGTGCGGGAACGGCTGGTTGACCACCCGGGACGACATAATTGACCGGTGGATGACCCGTTGCGTTTGCAACGAAATCATGTGCCGGTTGTGGCATGGACGGGACGCCATAATTTGCGGCCTGTGGCTGGACGTTATACGCAACAGGTGCCGCCGCTGGTTGCGCCATGTTTACAGGCGGTTGACCGTATGGAATAGCCTGTGGCGGTTGCGGTGCGTATGCTGGCGCGCCAACGGGGGCGGCTTGCGGCATTCCAACACCGTGACCACCACCGACCGGCGTTGCGCTAACACCCGCCGGCAATTGATAGGTGCGACCACCAAACGTTTCGTTCGGGTTGGCGGCTGAACGGCTGACGATTTCTTTGTCATAGCCGACCAGTTCAAACGCGACCGGGTTGATATAAATTCCGCCCGGGTGCGAATTGATAATCAATTTTGCAACGCCCCAATCGCCGGTTTTGATTTCTTTTTCGGTCAACTGACGATAAGCGCCGTTTTCAAATTTAAATGCCGGGGGGCAAAACGCTTGCGTCGAAATGTTGATCACGGTGTGGCCGGCGTAACCTTCGCGTTCAGAATATAGTTTGTTTTCCTGATCGCGGTCGGTTTCGCGTTTGATTTTCCAAGCGAAGTCGCGCGGGAATTGACCGGTCGGGTGTTGCTGGTAACCAGCTTGTGCAATCGCCTGTTCGACAGGTGCGAACAAATGGTTCGGAATCGCCAAACCATACGACCAGACATCTTGTTCCTGACCGTCTTTTCCTAAAATCGGCTTGCGGGTTTTGGGGTCGGTTTTGATCTGTTTGATCATCGGGTGACCCCATACGATACGACCCGGGGGTGTTAAAATTTCAATAGCCATTGGTTTAGTTTCCTTTCGGTTGGGTTAATAGTTTCTTTGCTTTGGCGTCAGCGTCCACGCGGACGATTTTCGCTTCCTTGCTGTGACGTTCGGTCAGCGCCGCAACAACGTCTTTTGACAAACCGGCTTTTTCAGCTTGTGCCGGTGTAATCAATTCACGTTTTGCAATATCCTTGCCGGTTAACACCTGAATGAATTCAGGGGTGACGTGGCCTTTCCATTGCCTGTTTGTTTGACCTGTTTCGATCATATAGTTCGGAACAATGTCGCCGCCTTTCACGCGGAAAAGCGCTAATTCGCTGTAGGCTTTTTCCTGATCCTTCAAAACCTGAAGGGCGCGTTTCAGGTGGTCAAGTCTAAACGCCAGCGCCTTGTTGTCCAGTGAATCGGTGAACGCGATTTCGCTGGCTTCGATTGCGTTGAATTCTGCTTTCCGGGCGGCGGGACAGTCTGCCCGGGCAGGGCAGTAATGGCATTGAATGTCGCCAGTGTGAAGCATGTCGTCGGGCGATTGTAAAGTCGCGGCCAGTTTATTGTAAAGTTCAGCGAAGTCGTCCGCGGTGATCCGCCACGTTCTGACGCGGCCGTTGTGGTGATCCGGGCGGGGTTGGAAAACAATCATGTCGATCGTGTGAACCGGTTTGTCGGGATTGTTTGCAATGAACCCGGCGACGTGTGAAAGCAACGTCCAATTCATTTCGGGTTCAACGATCCGCCAACCATATTTCAGTTCGCAAATCGTCAGGTGACCGCCGATCGGTTCATATTTGATCGCGTCGGCGCGGCCGCGAACATTCCAACCGTTGCCGGCATGGGACGTTTCGACTTCGACTTCGCCGCCAGCGATCGCGTCTAAATATGGTTCAACATATTGAACCATTTCAGGCGTAATGAACACGCCGTCAGGGCTTTGCTGGCCAATAAAGTTTTCAGGGGTTGTATCAATTGCATTGTGCCATTGCGCCGCCAGCCAGTGAACGGCGTTCCCTTCGTCTTTGGTTGCGTCGGCCGCGTCAATGGCCGGCAATGTTGCCGCCATTAAACGCGAACCGTTGCAATTTATCAGTCGGGGCAAATCTGTTGCGGTGACTGTTAACATATTAGGCAGCTTTCCCGTCAACGTCTAAGCATTGCCAGCTATATTCGACCATTCGCGGATCGTTGGCGACGTCGGTCAGGGTTGCGATTTTGGTGTTGAAACCAGCGTTCACGCGGTTAACGATCGTTGTCGGATAATCCGGTGTGATCTGTTTGGCGGCGAACAATTTGCTGATTTGCAGCATCAAGCCCGAAAAATCACGCGTTGCCGGCGCTTGTGGTTGTGCCATGATTGGCGACGCTGGAACCGGGGCGGCGACAGGTGCAACGTAGGTTGCGGGAACAGTGGCCGGGGCGGCGACAGGCATGTTTTGCAAAAAAGCCGGAACTGTTGGTGTTTCGACCGGCGTGTTGTTGCGACCATAAAGTTCAGCTTTGATCGAAGCTACCAGCGCCGGATCAACGTTTTTAAGAAGCTTCCATTTGCCGTCGGCGTTCTTTTTACGCGAACCCGAATGAATACGTCCGTCCCATGGAAGGTTTTCGGAATCGACTTCGCCAACGGTGCCAACCGATTTCAACAATTCGCTGGTCGGCGCGGTCATGATCGTGTTTGCGTCTTCAACCGTTACAGCGGCGGCCTGTTGATTTTGGTTGACCACGGCGGCAACAGCGGCGGCCGAACCGATTGGCGGAAGCTGAACAACGTTGTCGAGGCGAACAGTTGTAATTTCCGCACCTTCAACGCGGTTCATCAAATCGGTGACTTGCGACGCGTTCAAGTCGTGAATCGTCAAACTGTATTTCATTTTGTGTTTTCCTTTGTGTTAGGGTTAGTTCGTGATTTCTAACATTGACGTTGACATGGTGCAAGCGTTTTTTTACAATCCTGTTAAATTTATGGAAATTCGATGATAATTTTACGACACGACCAGCAAGATTTAAAAAACGCCGTTTTAACCGATTGGAACCAAGGCGTCCAGAACGTGCTTGCGGTGCTTTCGACCGGCGGCGGAAAGTCGATCATTGCGTCCGACATTGTGTTGGACGGTTTTCGCGTCAACAAGCAACAGGCCGTGATCGCGCACCGAAACGAACTGGTCGGTCAAATGTCAATGCATATCGCCGACCGCGGGATTCAACACCGGATTGTCGGTTCGACCAAAGCCGTCACGCGTATCACCCGCGCGCACCGGAAGAAATACGGTCGTTCTTTTGTGAACCCGTCAGCGCGGACGGCGGTTGTCGGTGTTGACACGCTGGTCGCGCGCACCGACGAATTGAAGGATTGGGCGCGGCAAACCGACCAGTGGATCATTGACGAAGCGCACCATGTTTTGAAGGCGAACAAGTGGGGCAAGGCGGTTGAATTATTCCCGAACGCGCGCGGATTGGGTTTGACCGCGACGCCGTGGCGAACCGACGGGCGCGGGTTGGGTCGTGACTTTGACGGGGTTTTCGATTCCATGTGTGTCGGCCCGGAAATGCGGTATTTGATCGAAATCGGCGCGATCGCGGATTATGAAATCGTTTGCCCGACGTCCGACATTCACCTTGATGACTCTGACGTTGGCGAATCCGGCGATTGGTCGAACGTAAAATTACGCGAAGCCGCCAAGCGGTCGCATATCACCGGCGACGCGGTGAACGCTTATTGTCAACATGCATGGGGCAAGCAAGCGATTTGCTTTGCGACCGACGTTGAAACAGCGGGTGAAATCGCCGCCAAGTTTAACGCGGTCGGCATTCGCGCGGCGTCGCTGTCGGCAAAGACCGACGAAACCGTTCGTGAAAAATATGTCGAAGAATTCAAAGACGGAACATTAAAAGTTTTGGTGAACGTTGATTTGTTCGACGAAGGCTTTGACGTCCCGGCTTGCGAAGTGGTGATCATGGCGCGCCCGACAATGTCGCTTGGCAAATATCGCCAAATGGTCGGTCGCGCGCTTCGCACCATGCCGGGGAAACGCTTCGGCCTGATTATCGACCTTGTTCAAAACGTCATTCGCCACAAACTGCCCGACCGTGTGATCCCTTGGACGCTTGCCCGTCGTGATAAGCGCGCCAAACAGGAAGCCGATCCGGATGAAATACCGCTGACGGTCTGCAAACATTGCACCAAACCGTTCGAACGGTTCATGACCGCCTGTCCGCATTGTGGCCTTGCGCCGCCGTTGCCTGAACCGGGAAGCCGCACCATTGCCAAGGTTGACGGCGACTTGGTGTTGTTGGATAAGGCGACGCTCGACCGAATGAGGGCGGCGACGCTGATCGAAGGCCCGGCCGATTTGGTCGCGCGCGCCGGGTTTGGTCAGGGAAGCTTTATCGCCAAGGGTCAATCGAACCGGCGGATCGAAAAGATTCAGGCGCAAACCGATCTTAAAGACGCGATTGCACAGTGGGCAGGGATTCAGCGCCACCGTGGGTTTTCCGACAGTGAAATTCACAAGCGATTTTATTTGACCGCCGGCGTTGACGTTCTGACCGCGCTGTCGGCGTCGCAAACACGACAGGATTTTGAAGCATTAACCGCAAAAGTGAAAGGCTGGTATTTATGAAAGGCTTTATCGAACTACATTATTTAATGTCAGGCGACCCGGTGTTGTTCAACGTGAACGCTATTTCCCGCGTTTATACGAACCACGAAACCGGTGAAACGCGGATCGCACTTTTGGAAGACAAAAACGGCGAAGTCAACGCGACAGAATGTTCGCGCGCGGCGGTGTATCGTGTGCGCGAAAGTTATGACGAAGTGAAAGCCGCGATCGTCAAAGCAATGAAACCGGGGGTTTGACGTGAGGGAATCAGCAAGCGCAAGCCACATTCGACTAGACGCGGCATATTTGGGCCTTGACCTGTGGCGCAACAACAGCGGAGCGTTTCAAGACGAAACGGGCCGGTGGGTGCGATACGGTCTTTGCAACGAATCGGCCGCGCAATCAAAGCTGATCAAGTCGTCCGATCTGATCGGAATTTGCCCGGTGACAATCACGCCCGACATGGTCGGCCAAACGATCGGCGTGTTTGTGGCGATCGAAACAAAGCCGACCGGCTGGCACCTGATCCCGTCGGACGATCGCGGGTTGGCACAACAGAAATTCCATGATATTGTAAAAAAAGCGGGTGGCTTTGCCGGCTTCGCAAGCACGATTCAAGACTTCAGAAAGATTATAAAATGCAGACTGTAAAACAAAGCCACGGCGACAAAACACGCGAAAAAATCCTGAACGCCGGCGTCAAATTGTGGCCAAATATATCGTTGACCAAAATTGCATTTGAAACAGGTTTGACACACGCCGCGATTTCCTATCATTTCCCCTTAAAAGAATTGCGCGACAGTGTGGCGAAACACGCCGTCACCACCGGCGTCAGCCGCGTGATCGTCCAGTTGATCGCCGACAAACACCCGGCCGTTGCGAACATGCCGGTCGGCGAACGTCACAGTCATTTTCGGTCGGTATAGCGGTTAAAAACCCGCCGCAATACATAGCTTCTAACCAGTGAAACCACCGTAAACAACGCACCGATCAACAGGTGGTCGGACGCTTTGACGTATATGTCGAACAGCGGGAAAATAGCCGATTGCGCGGCGACGGCTACAATATAGCCGATTGCTATGTTTGCCACAGCTTCAAAGGCGCTATGTTTGCGGGATTGCATGACCGATCACCCTTCCGACCGCCTGATAATAATATGACGGGTCTTGTTCGATACAAATCCATTTGCGACCGGTATTTTCGGCCGCGATCGCTGTTGTTCCTGAACCGGCGCAATTATCAAGGACGGTTTCACCTTCGTTGGTGTAGGTTTTTATCAGGTATTCAAACAGGGCGACAGGTTTTTGGGTTGGGTGGGTCTTTTCCTTATCCCTTGAAAACTCCAAAAGTTGACGCGGGTAATCCGTAAATTCCTGAACATATTCATGACCTTGCGTTCGCATTGCACCCTTGTTTTTTGAATTTTCAACATTGGTTCGCATTGTGTCACCACCAACCGAAACGGTGTTTCGGTTGGTTTTATTAATTTTTCTAAGACCTTGCGGGTTGTAAGTTGGAAAAGCCGAATAAAAAACGCAACAGTCTTCCAAATGACGCAATGGCTGGTGTTTTGCGTTTGCAAAACCTGTCACGCTAATTTTGTTCCAAACCCATGAATATTTAAACTTTTGAATTTGCGAAGAAATCAGCGTAGTAGTGAACGGCTGACTTGCTGTCAAAACAATTGCGCCGTTCTTTTTTATAACGCGATCATATTGTTCCCACAGCGGCGCAAACGGAATGATCGTGTCCCATGAACAGGCCGTCGTCCCATAGGGCAAATCGCACAAAATCATATCGACCGAACCGTCAGCAATGTTTTTCATTAATTTCAAACAATCACCTAGCCAAAACTGGCCGTTTTTAATCTTACTCATACCCCTGCGCCTTTCCATATTCTTCCACCTTCAACGACGACAGCGTTCCATAAATTTCCGACCGGCTGTTCGGGTCTTCCTGCATGTAGGCGCGCAGACCCCGACCGACGTGAACCAGCCCCATTTTTTCCAAACAGTTTTGAACGACGCGGACGTTGGGTTGACGTATGCCGGCGGCCTTTGCCCGGTTGATCACCGCGACCGCGCTGACATAACCGCCCCGGAAGCCCGACACGCCGTCGGCGATGCAATCCGCAATCACGCATTCCAACGGGCTTCGGCTGATCGAAATCGCCTCGATCTGGCTTGACGTGTCCGGGGCGCTGACAGGCAGGTCGCCGCGTTCGATCTCATAATTCAACAACCAATGCGTGATCGCCTGAAGGCCGCCACCGTCGCGCAACCAGCGGAACAATTCAATGAAATAGTTTTTGTCCATGCCCGTCGCCAGAATATCGGCCTTGCTTTGCAATACGCTGTAAAAAATCGAATAGCGCCGTCCGTTTTTATCAATCGGAATCGCGTCTTTGAAGTTCGAAAAAAACAGCCAGTTCGCGGCGTTGTCTTCCATGTCCTGATCGACGCCTTTCCCCTGAATTTCGATTCGGTCGTCGGTGATCATGGGTTTCAGGATTTCAATCAGTTCGCGGCGTTCGTCGATTTTAATTTCGTCGACAAGAATCATCAGCTTGCCCCGCTGCCATGCATTGAAGGTCGACCCCGATTTGACCAGTTCCGGCGCTTTCGGACTATAAACGTACATGGTGCCTAGCGCGTGGGCGAATATCAATTTAAAAACGGTTTTGCCAATGCCTTCGGCCGACTGGATCAACGGGGCATATTGGATTTTATAGCCCGGATATTTGACACAGTGAGCCATGTAATCGAACAAAAGCTTTTGGTCGCCTTTGTTCGGGAAAATGCGGTCGAACCAGTCAAAGAACCGGGAAATGTCACCGGGCGCGGCGTCGATCCGGGCGGGAATGTAAGTATTAAGGCCGGGGCGATCCAATTCGTCATTGACGATTTCAAACGGCGGCCGGTCGGGCAAAAAGCGAATGTGATCGACCTTCGGGATCGTCCAGCATGTCGAACGCAACGCGGCTTTCCAAGGTTCGTCGGTCAGCTTGCCAACGGACGAAATAATAAATTGTTTGCCGCCAAACTTGCCGTTGAACTGCGTTGCATTCATAAAACGCGCCGATTTGCTGAAGACTTTCCCATGTTGTTCGACAAAATAGCAATCCTTGAACCATTCCCGGCAATCATATTCCGACAAAATTTCGCCATAGGCAGGTGCTGAAAGGCTTTCGGGTATGGTGACCCCCGCCGGAATCGTTTGACGTTCCTGTGGCGGAATTTGGGCGGTTGGCGGGGCGTCTTTAAACCCGAAGGTCAGATAAGCTTTCACCGGCGTTTTGCGTTCAATCGACGTCCAGCCGACCTCGGTGTCTTTTAAACTGTTCCAAAGTTTAAGGTTTTCGCCCGGATTGTTAGCGGAATGTTGGACGCACCACGCCGACCAAATGTTAAACAACGTTTCTTCGTCCGCGTGTGTCCAACCCGCCTGTTTGAATGCGGCGGTGAAACTCATCCATTCGCCATAATCCATTTCATTAGGGTTGACCAGCGTCAGGGCGAATTTCAGCCAATCCAGCGAAGGCGCGGCCATTTCCGGCGTTCCAAGCGGCGATCGCGTTGACATGAATTCGACGACGTTGACCTGTGCAAGTGCCTGTTGCATATGGTCAAAAGTATAGGACCGGCCAACCGCCGGCAGCGGCCAAACGGTCACGACATGCGGTTCGCCCTTGGCATGAATAAAGCCGGGGACACGCATGACGCGGGTTGCGTCAATGATCGACCGGTCGCCGCTGTAATATTGCGCCAATTTACGCTGAATAATTGTGAAAAACTCGTTTCCGACATAGGGTTGAACTTTCCAATAAAGATGAAATTTGCCCGGGCTGGTCTGGACGGCAAAGTTTGCACCGTCGGCGGCCGCGCGGTCATAGTTGGCGCGCGCGGTGATCGGGTCGTCAAGGTCAAGCATGTGGGCGCGAATGAATTCGACGTGATCAAGCGTCCGGCGTTCGGTCGGATCGGTCGACGGCTTCAGCGAATTGATCGTGCAAAAAATGCCATAACCCCGGTTGTTGTAATCGGTCAGCGTTGGCGCGATCTGGTCGAACGTTCCTCGGAAATTGTGCGCGGGAAGGTCTTTTCGCTGGTCATGGATACAACGCCAGTCGATCGTCGTGTTGACGTCGCCGGTCAGCGTTTGGACGAACCATTTTGTCAGGTTTGGATCGGTCATTGTGCCGTCCGCCATGCTTCGATTGCGTCAATATTCCACAGGCGGGGGTTGGTGCCTTTTATCGGATCGACGGGGAAGCGGCGGTCGGTGATCATGTCGTAAAGCGTCCGTTTGGGAATGCCCAAATGTTTGGAAACTTCGGTCAGATTCAGAACTTTTTTCATTTTTTATGCTCCCTTTATTTTTTTAACGTAAAGAACGAATAGAATTTTGGCAAGCATATTTTCGCACACTTTCGCATTGACAAGGAATTCTGCGCGTTTTATAAATGTTGTCAAACAACCGAAAGGAAAAACATGTCACACGTTGGAAAAAAATTCAAACTGATTTCCGGTTCCGGCGGAATCTTTCAAGTGGTGAAAGAATATCAGGCGGCGGGGTTTATTCCTTCGCTGGTCGGACGCAATGAAAAATATGAAACCCGCGTTCGTGTCGTTGACGTGGTGTTTTTACCGTGACATGGGGAACACCAAAAGAAATTGAAACCCGCCGGCGGATCGTGGTCAGTGTTTGGGCGTTTGCCTATGAACTCGCCACGCCGCCGCGGTCGTTGGTTGCCGACCATGTCTTCGATGCTGAATGTTATATGCTGGCGGCGGGGTTGCGGGTTGATACTGACCGCCCCGACCTTGACTATTGGTTTCGGGGTGCCTTTGATCCTTCGACTGGCATGTGGATTCACAAACACCCCGAATTGGACGGGATTCGCAAAATTCATGAAAGGTGGTTCTTATGCTAAACAGCCATGGTTTTCACTGTGACAAATGCGGCAAAACCGCCGATTGTTCGAGTTACGATCCTTTTTCAATGCGTATTCGCAAAATGAAGGCGGCGGGGTGGCGGATCATTCAGGTCAACGGTGTTTGGCGACATTTTTGTTCGTCCTGTCCGCAACCACGGCCACAAAAAACCGTCACCCCGGCCGGGTCTTATTGGTGGCAGCGCGACTAGTTGGTGGTGGTTCCCGCCGGTTTGAGGCGGTTTAAAATTGCCTGATTTAGCGGCGACAGCCATTCGTTGATCGCTTCGACCTGTTCGATCGTTGCGACGTCGCGGACAAATATCGACATAAGCGTGAAATTATCGCAGATCACCATTGTGTTTTCGAACGTTTGTTTGGTCATGTGGTCGCCTTTCGAATATATAAATTTCCACGGTTGTTGACGGGTTTGGACGCAAACAGCGCGCCTTGAATTTGATAAAATCTTTGCCTGAACGAATGCCAATCAGCGTCCCAATTCAGTTGTTCATACATTAAAAAAAGGTCGAAAACCGAACACCACATGAACGCCGGCGCAATATTTTTCAAGAAATAAGTCATGCTAACGGGCGCGGCTTGCAAGTTCACTGTGCCGTTTCCTTTCTTCCTTCGTCATCAAATACAACGCGCCGACGCTGGTCAGGCAAACCAACCCGAACACGATCGTCATTGCGGTGTGTGCGGGGCCGTTGTCGATCATTCGGCCGGTGCTTTCGTAATGACGAAGCCGAACGCAAACGCCACCCAAAAGATTATTTTAAGCGTGTGCGAAGGTTGATAATCACCCGTTATAAGACCGAAGCCGATCCAGTTGGTGAACCATACGATCGACGCTAAAATCAAAGCGACTATCGCCTTAAATATGATCTGTTTCATTCGGTGATTCCTTTCCCCAATCGTCCCCAATAACGCATTGGCAAAGCATAGCCGGAAACATAAAGCGGGTGACGGGGCTGACCGTTTTTTGTGACACCTAAGCATTGAACGCGTTTGCAATATGAATCAAACCAGCCCATTACTTGCAAATCCTGACCCATGAAATCACCGTGAACGCCCCACGCGCAAATCACCGGGCCGCTTTCGTCGCTATGTTCAAAGGCGCGATCGAAATATTCCTTGTTGTCAGGGCCGACCGGATCGGTGGCCAAATACATGTTTTTTGGATCGGTTGCGCGAACGGCGAACAGATTCAAAACTCTTATGCCGCCGCAATTCCATTTCTTCGCAAAACTTATGCAACGGCGAATAGTCGGGTCATCATTTTCAGCGTCGGCGGTTGACGGATTCAGCATGACAAACGTTGCGATCGGGCCTTCAGACCAACGGCGCGTCAGCGAATAACGATATTTTCCACAATCGGAAATTACAGCGTGTTTAATCATTTTATAGCCTTTCTGATTTTTTCGACGTCGGCCGTCGGCACCCTGACCTTAACGATCGGGGTTTGGTTGGCGGCCAATTTGCGGCCAAGGATTTTTTCAACCTTCGCCACCTTATCGACCGGGATTCCGATCACTGTGGACGCTGGTTTTTTTGATCTAGCCATGTTTAACCTTTCTTTTGTAAATCATAAAATTTTTCGACAGTTTCAAGCGCAACGTCGGCCTTGCGCGCCGGCGAATCACAAAGCGCGATCGCAACGGCGATTTCCTTCAACAACGCTTTGCGTTGGTCGGTGGTCATTTTTACCGGGTCAGACATTGGTGATTTTCCTTATTTTGACCAAAAAGTCGTCACGGCGGGTTCGCCAATCGCCGCCGATTGAATCCTGTGATTCGATCAACAATTTAATGGCTTCGACAAGTGATTGTCGGAAAGTGTTTTGTTCTTCAGACATTTGGATTCCCTTTTGTTATTTTTCCGTTGTTTATGTTTAAATAATAGCGTTCCTTCGCGTCGGTCGCTTTGCCGACATAGACGAAATAAAGGTTGGGTTGTTCGCCCGACCTGATCCAACCGTTTTGACGTTCGAAGTCGCGCGGTGTGGCGATCCTGTCATTGGTCAGCGTCGTGTAAGCATAAATAAAAACCGATTCATATTTCGACAAATCGTCCGAACCCGCAAGCTGTTTGTGAAGCGGGTGGTCTTTGTCCGAAACCTTTTTCGTTGCAAAATAGCGGGCGATCGTGACCTTTACCTGTTCAGATTCTAACATTTGACCGGTATCCTTTCGAAAGTGGTTTGAATGGCGCGCAAGGGGTTCTTTTTGATTTCGGTGACGACCACAAGGTCGAAAGACCTTCCGCCGCTGGTTGGGGCATTTCCGGCGATATAATCGACGGTTTGTTGTGCGTTCAGCCGTTCCCGGCTGATTTCCTTCCAGCGGGTCGGGTCAACGGGCATTTTCATATTCGATCATCAATTCGACGGTGTGGATCACTTTCCGAAGGTCGGCGATCCCGCCTTTTTCACGCCACCGCAACAGCCTATGAATCGCCTCGCCTTCAGCGTGGCCGACGTTGTTGTCGCGGACGAAGGCGAACGGCTGGTTTTTCATGCCGCCTTCCTGTTTGTCGAAGGCTGACGGAATTTTTTCGATCCCGCCGCGTTCGCGCGTGAACGTTTGCTTCGCGCCCGTCGTCCTGCTGACGAATTCGGCGATCACCACCGGTGGGGCTTTTTCCCATGCCGCGCGCGGGTGGATTTTGGCTTCAGGAATTATTTTGAAGACCTGACCGCACTGGTCGCAACAGCAACGCGCGAAGTCGTCGGCGATTTCGATCCAAACCATGCCGCGATTGCAAGCCATGCATTCCAGCAACGGGAAGGTTGCACCGTGTGGTTTTATGTCCAGCGGGTCGCATTGGTGATTGACCGGGCAACGCAAACAATCGTTTTCAGCGCGCGCTTGCGGCCCGGGGTTCGAACCGAAACAGTTTGGTTTGGTGGGCGGAATCCTGTTGTCTTCGGTCATGTCGTTTCCTTCACTTCAAATAATTGCAACTGACGCGGCTGGTTCGTCAGCCATTGCCAGAACGTTCGGCGTTTGTAGGTGTTGGCGATCGTCATTTTGTCGCCGACCTTCAGTTCAACGCGTTCGAAACCAAGTTCGTCAACGTGAGCCGGTGCCGGCGGTGCGTCTAAATGAAACCGGCACCAACGACCGTCAACAGCTTCGCCAAGGCAATATTCATATTCACAAAATTGCATGGCGTTATTCGTCCAGTTCCGGCACCATACCAAGCGCGCGTTTGTAGGTGTCTAAAATGGTTTCCTGTTCTTCCAGTTCGGACGCGTCCATTTTGCGAAGTCTGATGATCGCCCGGATCGCCGCAACGTCAAAGCCCGAACCCTTGGCTTCCGCGAACACGTCACGAATGTCGGCGGCAATTCCGGCCTTTTCTTCTTCCAGCGATTCGACGCGCGCGATCACGCTTTTCAGTTGATCGACAGCGATTCCGCCGACGCGGGTTTTCTTGCCTTTGGGCGGATTGTTGTGGCCTATTTTTGACATGTTTTAGTTCCTTTCGGGTTGGTGGGTTTACAGTTCCGGCATTCGTCGCCGGCCTTATAGGCGGCATAACAAATTTGACAGATTTCAGGCATGATCACAACTTCGCCTTTCAAACCGGGCGGGTGGCGCATTCCGCGCGTCAATCGGGGGCGACGGGTCATGGCTGTTTTCCTTCTTCGTCATGGTGCGGGTGAACCACGTCATTAAGTCGGCGACGCTGTTCGTTTTCTATGGCTTCGATCCGAAGTTTTGCGTTGTTTAAACAGCGTTTTTGATAGGTCAAATCGCTGGCAAGTTGCGCGTCGGTTCTATATTTTTTGTCGCTTCCCATGGTTACATTACCTTTCTGAATGCTTCGGCTTCAACCTCGGTCAGATAATCAAGGATTGTTCGTTTGACTGTTTCACGAATGATTAAAAGTTCCGGCACCATTTGACCATAAAACATATGAAGGAAACTGACCGCGCGCGCGGCGTTTAATGCTTCCAAATTTTTATCGTCTTCGCCATATTTTATATTTAAATACAGGGCGAGGGTGATCACGGCTTCACTATGGTCGTTGTTGGCGGTTTGTTCTTTTACACGGTCAATGAATGTTTTCATGGTCAGCCTACGCTTTCTTTGATTTCAAGGTTTTCTGTGGCGGCGAATTTTTCCAAGTTTTCGCGTGATCTGAAAATCAGCACTTGAAAGCCAGTTTTCCAACTGTGGACGGCTTCGATCTGGTTGGCTTTGGCGAATTTGGGGTTGGTGCGGACATGAAGCGTTCCACCAGTGTTGTCGCGGGGTTTGATTTTCATTGGTCGGTTCCTTTCCTTGAAATGCGAACGCCGTGTGATTGAAGCTGACCAAGCGTCAGTGTCGAATAGCGACCGACCAGTTCTTGCCAACACTGGTCGAAAGTTCCAGTGAACAACGTCCCGTCGTTGTTTGTGATTTGCCAATAATGGCGGGGGTGGGGGATAATGGTCATTTGGTCTGTTCCTTTCAGGTTGTTGTCCCTTGTTTGTAAAGTAGGCGGGTTTTGTTGTCAAACAATCTTTTTATAAACTTTACCCTTCACCGAATTGAAGCCCGGTTTGTTGTTCAAATGGTTGGACAGGGCCGATTGGGTGATCCCGTGTGTTTTGACGGCGTCGATTGCCGACCGGAAGCGTTCGCCGGTGGTGACACATTCGATCACCGTTGAACGTGGTTTCGGCAAAGTAACAAGACCAAGTTCGCAACGTTTGGCGGCCGTGGCGCGCATTGCCAAACCTTCGTTGTCAGAAACGTCGAACACGTCAACGACATAAAGGCGATCGAAATCCACAAGCGGGTTGTTTCGGGCGTCCGAAATGGTCAACAGTTGCGACAAGCGAATGTGACCGACGTGAACGGTTTCCAGCGTGTAAGCGTCGTGTAATGTGTAGGAACACCATTCTTTCGTAAATTCGTTTGGTTTACCGATTGTCGTCGATTTGATTGTCGTTTTCATATTTTGTGCCTTTTACATTAGAGAGAAGTAATATTAATATTATAGATATATAGATATTAGTATATTAGATAATACTTAAAGAAGAATGAAAAGTCAAACTTGTTGTTATATAGATATGGAACGATTCAATCGTTTCGGCGGATTCGGACGGGGTCTTCGTCCCGGATCGCGCGCCAATCGTTTGTTTTGACAAAATTTCGCTGAAACTGTAGGATTATTTGGAATCAACCACTATTCAGGGCGAAAAATGACCGTTGAAATGCAGGTTTCGAAATTCCGGGGAATTAAGCCGTGGCTGGCAAGGGCAACGGTCGGCGCGCCACGGTTATATGCCGACCCTGAACTGTTGCGGCTGGCTGTTTTGGAATATTTCGAATGGATCGAAGCTAATCCGTTGAAATCGGTCAAGGTTGGCTTTTCTTATGGTGCCGCCGTGACCCATGAAATCGAACACCCGCGCGCCATGACAAAGGGCGGTTTGGCCATGTTTTTGGGTATCACCCACCAAACGCTGAACGATTGGAAGGAAACCCGCGAAGACCTGAAACCGGTGATCGAATGGGCGGAACGTTGCATTTGGAACCAAAAGTTCGAAGCCGCCGGGGCTGGCCTGTTGAACGCGCGGATCATAAGTCAGGAGCTTGGCCTTGCTGACCGTCAAATTCACACGGTTAACGCACCCGGATTCACGATCGCGCCACCCGCCGAAGGGCTGTCACCCGAACCGCCGATTCACGGTGAAACATGACGACAATCAGCTATTTGACAGGGCTTCCGTTCCCGCCGGCGGTGGTCATGCAACCGGTGATCGACGTTCCGCTTCCCATGTCTTACGAACAGTTTCGCGGCACCCACCCGCTTGAAAAAATCGAAGTCAAATCGTCCCAATCATTCGCCATTGAATTAAGCGATCCACAGTTTCATTTTGTCATGTCGCGCGCCAAATTCCCCGCCATGGTCGCCGGTTATGGTGCCGGCAAAACGGAAGCGGCCATATTGCGCGCGCTTCGGTTGAAACTAGACTATCCCGCCCAAAACGTCGGTTATTATTTGCCAACTTATGGCCTGATCAAACAAATCGTTTTCCCGCGCATGGAACAATTGTTGACGGCGCATGGTTACGCGTATTTGTTGAACGAAACCGACAAAACCCTTCAAATCTATGGCATGACCGGAATGATCATTTTCCGCACCATGGACGCGCCCGAACACATAATCGGTTATGAACATGCCGACGCTATTTGCGACGAATTGGACACGCTGAAGACCGACAAGGCGGCGGAAGTGTGGCGGAAGGTGGTCGCGCGTAACCGCCAAAAGAAACCCGACGGCAAACCGAACACAATCGGCGTCGCCACCACCCCGGAAGGCTTCAAATTCGTTTATCAGAAATGGCGTCAAAAGCCGCTGATCGGGTCACAGGTGATCAAGGCTTCGACCATGTCGAACGCAAAGAACTTGCCGCCTGACTATATCGACACGTTGCGCGACAACTACCCGGCGCAAATGCTGGAAGCCTATATCAACGGCGAATTCGTCAACCTGACGCAAGGATCGGTTCACCCTGAATTCGACCGCCGCCTGAACGCTTGCACCACCAAAATGGAACCGGGCGAAACGCTTCACATTGGCGTCGATTTCAACGTTGGCCACATGGCGGCGGCTGTTCATGTGTTGCGCGAAGGCGTTCCCCATGCTGTCGCCGAACACGTCGATTTGCTGGACACCCCGACGCTGATCGCCTCACTGAAACGAATTTACCAATCGCCTGAACTGAAGGCCGCCGGCAAGGCACACCGAATCATTTGTTATCCTGACGCGTCGGGCAAATCGCGGAAATCGGTCAATGCCAGCGAATCCGACATTTCACTTTTGAAACAAGCCGGCTTCCTTGTTCTGGCCAAATCGACGAATCCGTTCGTTCGTGATCGTGTGGCCGCAATGAACAAACAGATTCACAATCAAAACAAAAGAATGTATAAAGTGAATGTTGACGCTTGTCCGTATCTGACCGAAGGTTTGGAAAAACAGGCTTATGACAAAAACGGGGAACCTGATAAAACGTCCGGCATTGATCACATTATCGACGCCGCTGGTTATTTTATCGCGTATAGGTTCCCGATTGTGCATGGCAAGGCCATTCAAACCAACCTGAAGGGAACTTGACGAATGGCCATTGACAGCGAACACCCCGATTATACGAAGCGAAAAACCCAATGGGACAAATTGCGCGATTGCGCTGAAGGTCAGGAAGCCGTTCATTCGGCCGGGGTGAAATACCTTCCGAAATTATCGGGTCAAAACGCTGAAGAATACAAGGCATACATGAACCGCGCGCTGTTTTATGGCGCAACGGCCCGGACGATCGACGGGTTGACCGGCATGGTGTTTCGCAAAGCCCCGGTGATCGAAGTTCCCGCCGGCTTGAAAGACATGATCGCCGACGTCACGCTGGACGGAATGGATTTGACCGGGTTCGCCGAATCAATCGTTGACGATGCTGTCACCGTGGGTCGCGCCGGGATTCTGGTCGATCACCCGGCCACGCCGGCCGGCACCACCAAGGCGATCGCCGAATCGCTGAACGTTCGCCCGTTCCTGAAGCATTACGCGGCCGAATCAATATTCAACTGGAAGACCGCAAGCCGCAACAACGCGCTGGTTTTGACGCAAGTTCGCCTTTGGGAAGCCGCACCGATCGGCACCGGCGAATTCGACGACAGCGAACGCAAACAGATTCGCATTTTGGATTTCAACGAAGCCGGCCAATATCGTCAGCGCGTTTTCGTCGAAAAGAAAACAATCGGTGCCGACGGTGAAAAATGGGAACTGTTGCCCGGTTCTGAAGTGATTCCGTTAAAAGGCGGCGTCCCGTTGAATTTCATTCCGTTCTATTTCGTCGGCGTGAAAAACGGTTTGCCTGACGCCGAAAAACCCCCGCTTATTGACCTAGCGAACGCCAACCTGTCGCATTATGTTTCGACGGCCGACCTTGAACACGGCGCGCACTTCACCGGCCTTCCGACGGCCGTGATCACTGGCCATAGTGACGAAGTGACCGAAGGCGTCGCGGCCCCCGAATATCGGATCGGCGCGGCGACCGCGTGGGTGTTCCCGAACGCCGAAACCGAAGTCAAATATTTGGAATTCGAAGGTCAAGGGTTGGAAGCACTGGAAAAACGCGTTGCCAAAAAAGAGGAATACATGGCGTTCCTTGGCGCGCGCATGTTGGCACCCGAAAAGAAAGCCGTCGAAGCCGCTGAAACGGCCGCGATCCACCGCGCCGGCGAAACCAGTGTGTTGGCTTCGCTTGCGGCCGCTGTCGGTCAGGCGATTGAAGAAGCTGTCACGTTCATGGCCGAATGGGCCGGTGCGTCGGGCAAGGTCACGATCAAGCTGAACAACGATTTCACGGCCGTCAAAATGACCGCGCAAGAACTGACCGCGCTGTTCCAAACCTATCAGGGCGGCGGCATGGCGTTTGCCGACTTCCTATGGAATCTGAAGCGTGGCGAAATCATTCAGGAAGACCGCACCGAAGATGAAATTCGTTCGGAAATCGAAACCGCCAACCCCATGGGTGAAGGCGGCGGGGACGGTGATCCGACAGGTGCCGGCAATGGCGGGGAATAAACCAGCAATCACATATTTGAACGGCGTATTTTTTCCGGTGCATGTCGGGGTGGCGTTCAACGAAACCGACTATTTGCGCGAAATGAAACGAATGGTCGTCGAAAACCCGCCTGATTTTCATGGTTCGGCGGCAAGCATGAAATCGTTCAGGGACAAGAAAGGCGCGTTGACGCTGATTGTGTGTTTCGACCCGATCAAACACCGTCGGCTTCACCGCAATCAAAATGTTTCATTGATCGCCCACGAATGCGTTCATGTTTCCGACGCTATATTTGAACAAATCGAAGAACACAAACCGGGCGACGAAACCCGGGCTTATTTGGTGCAATATCTGTTGCAAGAAATACTTTATTTAATGGATGATTTTGTAAAATGCCGCAAAAAATAAGAATCAGCGTCAACGACGAAATTCAGGATCGCACCATTCGACACGCGGCCTTTCTTGAACGCTATAAATTGGGCGAAGTGAAAAAAATCCGGGCGGTGTTGAACGGGTCGATCCTGCCCGACATTCGCGCCAAAATCGAAAAGCGGCTGGACAAAATTCTTCAACGCGGTTCTGACCTCGGGCCTGAAACCACCGCGCGCCTGAAGGAACTTGAACGCGAAGTGACGATTCTCGCCGATCGCATGGCGGCCGACGTTCGTCAGGTGATCACCGCCGACATGACCGACCTGACGCGCGACGAAATGGATTGGCAAGTCAAAACGATCAAGGAATCGTTGGGCTTTGACCTTGAAATGGTCGTCCCCGCCGTTCGTTCGGTGGTTGCGGCGACCAAGGCGACGTCGTTCGCGGGTTCGACGCTTGACCAGTGGTTCGACAGCCTGTCACGATCGACGCAACGAAACATTATGACGGCCGTGAATCGCGGGATCGTCGAAGGCGAAACGACCGAACAAATCATTCGGCGCATTCGCGGCACCAAGGCGTTGAATTACACCGACGGCGTGTTCGAAACCACCCGCCGGCAAGCGGAAACCGTCGCGCGATCGACGATCAACCACGTCACGAATCAATCGCGCTTGGAACTGTTCAAAGAAAACGACGACATAATCGCCGGCCTGAAGTGGACGGCCACGCTGGACAGCCGAACAAGCCTGACGTGTGCGGGGCTGGACGGGAAGGTGTTCCCGCTTGATAAAGGCCCACGCCCACCGGCACACCCGAATTGCCGTTCGACCATGACGGCCGTTCTGAAGGATTGGGAATCGCTCGGGCTGAAAAATGTTCCTGAAGGAATGCGCGCGTCGATCGACGGTCAAGTTCCAGCGTCCACGACCTACGGCGAATGGTTGCGCCGTCAGCCGGTCGGCGTTCAAAAAGAAGTGTTGGGCAAAACGCGAATGAAACTTTTCAACGAAGGCAAACTTGATATTTCACGGTTTACCAGCGACGGTTTGGAACCGCTGAATCTGTCGCAATTGGCCGCCTTGGAAAAAACCGCTTTCAAAAAGGCCGGCGTTCAATTATAATTTTACAACATGTTGTATGTTCTAGGGACATAAACACCCAATCAACCACTATTCCAAGGGAATGACAAAATGACCATTGCAGCGAAAATCAAAAAGGCCGTCGAAGACGGAAAAACCACGGACGAAATCAACGCGATCATAAACGAACACGTCGAATCGGAAGTGACCGGGCTTAAAAATAAAAACTCCGAATTGCTTGGCGATTTGAAGAAACAGAAAAAAACGACCGACGATCTGACGACCCGCCTTGAAACGCTGGAAGAAGAAAAAGAAGCGATCGAAGCCGAAAAGAACAGCAAGTCGGGTGACGTTAAAAAAATCACCGAAGATTTGGAAAAGAAGCATAAAAAAGAAATCGACAAGCTGACAAATCAGCTTGCGGAAAAAGACGGTGAAGTCACCGCAAAAACTAAGCTGTTGAACACTCACATTGTTGGGGAAGGTTTGACGGCGGCACTGGTCAAAGCGAAGGTCAAGCCGGAATTTATGGCGGCGGCAAAAGCGGTGATTCAGGCAGAAACACAGGGCGAAGTCGTTGACGATAACGGCAAGCCTGTTGCGAAATTCAACGGCAAAGCTGTTGAAGAATTCGTCACCGGTTGGGCGCAAACGGACGCTGGAAAGCATTTCGTGGCGGCTGATTCCAACAGTGGAGGCGGTTCCAATGGAACAAATGGTTCGGGCAAGGCTTCGACCAATACCACGAAAAAGACCATGACCCGCACCGAATTTGACGCTTTGCCTGTCGCTGACAAGTCGAAAGTATCAATTGAAGGTGTGCAATTGGTCGAAGGCTAACTTTAACCCGAAACCATACACACAAAGGAACAAAATTATGGCTAATACCTTAACCAACCTGATTCCCGACGCCTATAAAGCGTTGGACGTCGTTTCCCGCGAACTCGTCGGCCTGATTCCGGCGGTGACGCTTGATCCTGACGTTTCCCGCGCGGCCGTCAACCAAGTCGTTCGTTCGCATGTTGCACCGGCAGCGGCCGCAACCGACATTACCCCGGGCGTGACCCCGCCGGATGATGGCGACCAAACGATCGGCAACAAGTCGATCACGATCACCAACGCGAAACGCGTTCCGTTCCGCTGGAATGGTGAACAGTCGCTTGGTATCAACAACGGCGGCCCCGGCGTTCTGTCGATCCAACAGAATCAAATCGCACAGGCCATTCGCACCCTGACCAACCTCGTTGAAGCCGACCTTGCGCTTCTTTCGAAGAAGTTCAGCCGCGCATACGGCACCGCCGGCACCACGCCGTTCGGCACCGCCGGCGATTACACCGACGCTTCGGAAACAATGCGTATTCTGAAGGACAACGGTTCGCCGCTGACCGACAACCACCTGATCCTGAACACGGCCGCCGGCGCAAAGCTGATCGGCAAACAGTCACAGGCTTACATGCAGGGCAACGATTCCATGCTTCGTCAGGGTGTCTTGCTTGATCATGCCGGCATGTCGCTTCGTGAATCGGGTCAAATCCTGACGTCCACGGCGGGAACCGGTGCTTCGGCAACGACTGACAACGCCGGTTATGCTGTCGGCGCAACTGTGATCACGCTGGCTTCGGCTGGCACCGGCACGATTGTTGCCGGCGACGTGATCACCTTCGCGGGTGATACCAACAAGTATGTTGTGACTTCCGGCGACGCTGACGTTTCCGGTGGTGGCACGATCACGCTTGCGGCCCCGGGCCTTCGCGTGGCAATGTCCGCCGCGACCAAGGCGATCACCATTGTTGCCGCCGCCGCGCGCAACATGGCGTTCAACCGTTCGGCGATCATCCTTGCGACCCGCCTTCCTGCAATGCCTGAAGGTGGCGACATGGCGGCCGATACGGCGATCATTACCGATCCCCGTTCGGGCCTGTCGTTCGAACTTGCACAGTACAAGCAATACAAACAGAACCAATATGAAATTGGCCTTGTTTGGGGTGCCGAAGTGATCAAGGTCGAACACACCGCGCTGTTGCTCGGTTAATCGAACGATTCGTTGGGGCCGGCATAAAAACCGGCCCCTTCGTTCGTATTTTTCAACCATTGAAGGAAGCCAATCATGTCAAACCAAACTTGCGAAACTGTCAAAATCAAGTCGTCCCATCCCAAAAGTCAGGGCGATTTTGTCGAAATCAACAAAGCCGATTTCGACAAATCCAAACACGAATTATTCGTCGAAAAAGGCGCGAAGGCACCGGCCGCAACCGGTGGTTCGAAAGCCCCGTCGATCCCGCTTTCTGTCACCGCGCAAAAGCTGGTTGACGATAACGGGCTGGACGTGTCGAAAATCGTCGGCACCGGCACCGACGGCGCGATCACTGTCGCCGACGTGAAAGCCGCTGTTGCGGCGAAGAAAGCAATCAAAGCCAGCCCGGAAGCGATCGCATTCGCTGAAGAAGCTGGTTTCGACCTGACCGGCGTTGAAGGCACCGGCCCGGACGGTGAAATCACTGTCGAAAACGTTCAGGACGCGATCGAAAAAGCTGAAGAAGAAAGCGCGTAAACCATGACTTTAACCGTAGGCACCGACACATATTTGTCTTTGACAGACGCCAACACCTACTGGTCAAACCGCAACAACGCGGTTTGGTCGGCGGCGGCGACGGCTGACAAGGAAAAGGCGTTGCGCGAAGCGACGCAATATGTGGACGGTGCCTTCAGTTTTATCGGTTATCAGGTGATAACCAACGTTTTGGCATGGCCGCGCGACGGTGTGCTGATCGAACAGGGAAATTTCGCCGGCGTGTCGTATGACAACGTGACGATCCCGCCCCAAATTAAAAACGCCGTGGCCGAACTTGCGCTTGACGCATTGTCCGCGCGCCTTGCACCTTCCGCCGCGCGCGGTGGTGCGATCAAACGTGAAAAAGTTGACGTCATTGAAGTCGAATATATGGATTTCGCACCTTCAGGTACCGTTTATTCAATGGCCGCCATGATCCTGAAACCGTTGACCACCGGAAGCAAGGTCAACAGAAAGTTGTCCCGCACATGACCGAAGAAACAAAACGCGTTCTTGTATATCACGACACCCAACAACAGGCCAACCGCGCGCGCAAGCCCGCCAACGGCGAAACCGTTGGTTATGCTGCGATTGCCGACTTCGACCCGGCCGTCAACGAAACTTTCGACGAAGTGATCGACCTTTCAACCAAGCCCAATCCGAAAAACACCGTGAAAAAGGGCAAAGGAAATGACGTTTGATTATTCAGCTATTGCCGCAACGGCCACCGCGCAAATCGCCGACAAGGGGCGTGACGTCCAAATCGTTTATAAAACCGAAGGCACTTATAGCCCCACTACTGACGCAATAACCGGTGAATCCGAAGACACCGTGACGGTTCGCGCGTTGGTGACGAACTTCAACAAGCGCGACGTTGCCGCCGGATTAGTCGAAGCGAACGACCTACAGGTTATGATCGCGGCCGCCGGTATCACCAAGCCCAAAACAGGCGACAAGGTGCTGGACGGCGAAGAATTCAGGGTTGTGACCGTCACGGAAATCAAACCGGGCGGGACGGCGATTCTTTATAAATTACAGGTGCGGAAGGGTTGATCATGGTCGGAACGGTTTCAGGTGTGATTTTTAACGAACGCGGATCGGACATTGACATTCAGTTGGTGCGCGGGTCTTCGATCGATTTTTCGATTGTTTGGGGCGGTGCCGACGATCCGGTTGACGTGACAGGCTTCACCGCCAACCTTCAGGTCAAAGCCGCCACCACTGACGCGTCAGCGGCTTTCGAATTTAAGAACGCTAACAGTCGCGTGACAATCGGCGGTGTGAACGGTTTGATTAATTTCACCATGACCGCCGCCGACAGCGCGTTGTTGACGCTTGGTAATTATGTTTACGCTTTGGAAGTTGTGGGCGCGGCAAGTAAAAACATGTTGGTCATGTCGGGCAAATTAAAAGTTATTGCGGGGGTGGTGTAAATGACTGAAGTTTCATTAAATTCGACCACTTTTAACGTTGACATTGTGACGACCGACATTGTTTTGGAAATCGGTCAACGCGCGGTTACTGAAGGCGGGGGCGGGGGCGGTGTTAGTGTCCATAGCGATCTGACAGGGCTTGCTGAAGATGACCATGCGCAATATCACAATAACGCCCGGGGCGACGCGCGTTATTCACAATTAGGTCATACGCACACCGCTTCAGAAATAACCGATTTTTCCACCGCCGCCGACGCGCGAATCACTTTGCAAAAAGGCGCGGCTTTGGGGTTGGCGCCACTTGATTCGGGAAGTAAAATCGCCGCCGTATATCTTCCGGCTTATGTCGATGACGTGTTGGAATATGCCGATCTTGCCGCGTTTCCCGGCACGGGAACGACCGGCACAATATATGTCACATTGGACACCAATAAAAGCTATAGGTGGTCGGGTTCGACTTATGTCGAAATTTCACCTTCACCGGGAAGCACGGATTCAGTTACAGAAGGTTCAACGAATCTTTATTTCACCACCGTGCGCGCCATTGCTTCACTTTTGACAGGATTCACGGCCGGGGCTGGTGTTGTTTCGGCGGCTGATTCTATATTACAAGCGATTCAAAAAATTGTTGGAAATATTGCCGCGCTTGTCCCCTATACCGGCGCAACAACCAATGTTGATCTGGGCGCATACAAACTAACCTCTACCGGCCTCCTTTCTAATGCAAGGGCCGAAATAACGAACACAACGCCACTAAACGACACAACTGTTGGGCTTAACGTAGTGGGTGGTTCGGGCCACCTTCAAAGGTGGTATGCTGGCACAAGCTCACCAAGGATGCGGCTGACAAACACGGGCTTTCTATATGTCGGCACTAGCGATTCTGTAACACCCGATTCAATGCTAGAGGCTCATGCAAAAAACGCCGGCACGACTTGTCTGGTTCTTCGCGGGTTTGGGACGTATGACACGCATTACATGCGAATTAAGGACAGTGGCGGCGCTACCATTGCCTGCTTTGATTACCGTGGGTATTATGGCTTTGGCACTACCACGCCTTCCGCCCCCATCCATATCATTAAAACCACTGAGCAACAACGGCTTGGTTATAGTGAATCCGTCTATTCTACGACCACTGTTTCGTCAACGGGTGTGGTGACATTTGATGCGGAAGGGGCGAATGCCGGGTTTACGTTTAACGAAAAAATCACCAACACGTTACCGTTAAAAATGAAAAGTTATACAGTCGCCACCCTACCGGCCGGAACCGAAGGCGACGAAGCTTATGTGACGGACGCAACGTCGCCGACTTATTTGGGGGCGTTGACCGGCGGCGGTTCTGTAAAATGTCCTGTATTCTATAACGGCTCGGTTTGGGTTTCACATTAAATGACAGATTTTGACGCACAATTGGAAAAAGCCTATCAGGTCAAGGTCATCCAAAACCTTGAAAAGACCGTCCGCGCCGTCGCGCTCGTCGTTGACGCCGAACTGGTCAACATGACCCCTGTTGACACAGGGCGCGCGCGATCAAACTGGAACCCGTCGCTGAATGTTCCTGACGGCACGATCCGCGAACCCGGTCAGAAAAAATCAATCGACCCGATCGCGTCGGCATATAAAATCACTGACACCATTTTAATTTCAAACAATTTGCCGTATATTAAACCACTTAACAACGGCAGTTCAAAACAAGCCCCGGCGGGATTCGTTGACGCCGCGCTGGCAAAAGGAAAAAGGGCGGTGAAGAAATGAATTTTATTCAGGCTGAAGCGGAAATTCGGAAGTTCTTCAATGACGCGTGGAATGACGCGACGGAAATCGCTTGGCCTGATTTAAAATTCACTATACCGGACAGCGAAAATTGGGTAAGATTCGATTGCACTGAAAACGACGGCGAACAGGTTTCTATGGGAAGCCCCGGTTCGAATCGTTTCAGGCATTACGGAATTGTGACCATTCAGGTGTTCGCACCGCAAGACCAAGGGTCTGTTGACGCAAGACAACTGGCAACCGACGCGTTAGGCGTGTTTATGGGAGCCGTGACGACCAACGGCGTCTATTTTTATGACGTCCAAGGTCGGCAAATTGGTAATGACGGGAACGGGTTTTATCAAATAAACGTCGTCGCGTCGTTCTATTATGACGAAATAACATAAACCCGAAAGGACAACTAAAAATGGATAGTTCACAAACCCGCCTTGCCTACATCGTCGAATCGACGTATGGCACCACCCCGGCAACCCCGGCTTTTCTGAATCAGCGTTTTGTTTCCGAAAGCATGAACGCCAACATTGAAAACGAAACCAGCAACGAAATTCGTTCGGATCGCAACGTCACCGATTTGATTCAGGTTGGCGCGGACGCCGGCGGTTCGGTCGATTTCGAACTGTCTTATGGTTCGTTTGACGCATGGCTTGAAAGCCTTATGTTCGGCGCGTGGTCTTCAAACATTTTAAAGAACGGAAACACACAAAAGTCGTTCACGATTGAAAAAACCTTCGAAGGTGGCGCAACCGATCAATATCACCGTTTCACCGGTTGCGTTGCGAACTCGCTGTCGCTTGCGATTCAGGCAAAAAAGGTTGTCACCGGAACGTTCGATTTTCTGGCGAAGGGTGCGACCACCGCGCAAGCAATCATTGCGTCCGCAACCTACACCGCCGCAAATTCGAACCCTGTGATCAACGCGGCCGCAAACTTCGCGTCGTTCAGCATGTCAGGCGTGACCAGCCCCGAACTTATGTCGCTGAACCTGAAGGTGACGAACAACCTTCGTCGTCAATCGGTCGTCGGTTCTCTCGACGCGCGCGGCGTCGGCACTGGTCGTTTTGAAGTAACAGGCGAAGCGGTCATGTATTTCACGAACGCGACGCTTTATGACCTGTTCCTTGCCGGCACGGCTTCAACCCTGTTGTTCACGATCGGCGGTGCTTCGTCCAAAAACTACGCGTTTGAAATCGCAAACCTGAAGTTCGAAAAGGCTGAAATTGTCGCAGGTGGAAACGATCAAGACGTCATGGCGAAGGTGTCGTTCCGGGGTCTTTACGACAACACCGACAACACGCTGAAAATCACCCGCACACCGTAACCGGTTCAACAGCTTCCGAAAGGAAGGACGGGCGGCCGGTGATTGGGCGGCCGCCCGTTTTATTAAACGCCCGATCAAAACCCCAATCGAAGGAACACCGCTATGACCAAAGCCAAAACACCGACCAAAACCGCGAAGGCAACCAGCCCTTACGACCTGTTCAAGAACAACGAAAACTTGGAAGCCGGCGAAGGCGTAACGCTTCAATATCCCGGCTTTTCGATCACGATCCACCGCGCCGGCGGTTCGAACAAACGCTTCGCGCAAATCCTGTCGGCCAAAATGAAACCGCACCGCCACCAATACGAACGCGGAATTTTGGACGACGAAACCAGCCGTCGCATTTTGCTTGAATCCTACGCGGAAGGCGTGATCGTCGGTTGGAAAGACGTCAAAGACGCCGAAGGTAAAGTCATGGCGTTCACCAAGGAAAACGTCGTCAAACTGTTTTCAGATTTGCCCGATCTGTTCAACGACGTGAAACAGCAAGCCGAAAACGTTTCGCTGTTTCGCGAGGAAGAAGAAAAGGCCGACATAAAAAATTGACTGACGTCCTTTCATGGTCAAGGGAATGGGGCAAACACATTGACAAATTGACTGATCTTGCCGAATCCGGCGTGTCGGTCAAAGCGTTAGAAAATCGCCCCGTTCTTTTGCCCGGTCTGGACGTCTTCCTGAAGGCTTATGACGATTTGACTTATGATCGCCCGGTCGGTTTCGGCGTTGGTTCGATTCCTTGGTCGTCGATCATAAAATGGTGTCAGTTAAATGGTATGCATGATATAAATGACATGGATTCGTGTATTAGGTACATTCGAAAACTTGAACAGGTTGATCATGAAATAACCGAACGAAAAAAGGGTGCGACAAATGGCTGACGCTGAAATTGTTGTTGGTATTAGAGGCGACACGCAAGGCGGGAAGACCGTTCAACGCACCCTTGACGACATTTCTTCGTCGGGCAAAAAAGCGACGCAAGGAACCCGGGAACTGGAAAATCAAATGAAGTCGCTGGACAGCGTCGGCCGTTCGCTTTCGACGGTGCTGAAGGGTGTTGTCGCGGCTTTCGGTTTGCGCGAATTGCAGCAAACGGCCGACGGTTACACCAACATTCAAAATCGCCTGAAACTGGTCACTGGCAACGCTTCCGAATTGTTGGGCGTGACCAAGGAACTGTTCGCCATTTCGAACGAAACCCGGAATTCATTCACGGCGACGGCGGAAGTTTACGCCCGCACCGCGCTTGCCACCAAAGATTTGGGCCTTTCGCAACGCGACACGCTGGC
>Ga0209229_10000045_pt1 | contig 40827 bp, 59 predicted proteins | sample SanBayMetagenome_FD_187466 | JGI IMG/M metagenome (GOLD analysis project Ga0209229, IMG submission 187466) | Freshwater and sediment microbial communities from dead zone in Sandusky Bay, Ohio, USA (SPAdes) (version 2) | ecosystem: Environmental > Aquatic > Freshwater > Lentic > Sediment... | reverse complement strand
TACAAATGAACCTAAGTTCTGAGTTGTTGTGGATACACCCGTTGGGGTTACAGTTGATCCACTAACTACTTTTTTTACGCCATCGCCACCTTGACTAGCTGCTGTAGTTGACTTGGAATACTGCATTGGTACACCAAATTCATCATATGCCACATCTTCACCGTATGTTGCACCAGCATCATTCATACGCTCAATGTCTGGAACGATTGCACCAGCACTTGATTGCTTAAATGATGCACCAAGCGTCGATGACATTCCTGCTTTGTTTTTTACAGTAAGTTCGCCACGTAGTGGGTCAAATGAATAGTCAACAATGTCTACATAGTTTGATGGTAAAAATCCACCATTGAGAGCACGAGACTCGGCCTCTGTAAATGCCTTGCCAGTCTTGGGGTTATACCCAAATACGGCAAGTCGTACATCTTCTGGTAATTCAGCCATTGTTACCCCTGGAATCCGAAGTCACGAAGTACACCAAGAACTGAATTGGATACTTCTTCTCTTGCATTTTGTGTGTATTGCCAACGAGTGTCTTTACGAAGAGCCTTCTCGAAGTCATATAAATTCATATCGCCTTCCTTGCTGATACCCATACGTAAGGTTGGGTCAGTAAGTGAAATAGTGTTTGGATCTAGTTCAAGAACTGCAGACATACGCTGGCGATATGGAGCGTAGATATATTCTAGGTCATATCCTTGACCAAGAAGGTCTTTTACATAGTCGGGTTGACCAACTGCAGCCAACTTACGAACGTCTTGGGCAATACGGTTAATATCTAACTTACCGAGAGCTAATTGCTCTAGAGTTCCTTCGGCAGTCATAGGCTTGCCGTTAATATCTTTAGGAAGGATGTCTTCTAGTTTGAAACCGTTAGCCTTAGCAATAGCCTGAAGGCTTTGGTAAGCCTGAAGAGCCTGTCCACCGTAGCCAATAGTTGGCTGACCGCCAATCATTCCACCACTAGGGCGGATGAAAGACACTAAGCGCTCAGTAAGAACCGCTGGGTCATCGGCTAGATTGAAGATATAAAGGTCTTTAGCAATGAGTTTTGCTTGGTCATCGGGAATCTCAATGCCATTCATCTCTCGTGCTTTTGCTTGGATAGTACGAGTTATACGAGCAATCTGTTGCTCATAGTCAGTTGTACCCATAGCGCGACCGCTTTTTACAAGGTCTTCGTAGTTAAACAACTGGACGTAGCGAGCCTTGATTTCAGCAGAGTTACTGCGATACCAAGGGTCGTTCTGAATCTCTAGCGCAAACTGTTCATCAGTTAACTTATCATCTAAATATTTCTTAAGTAAAAGACCAAGACTACCAACATTACGGAAAATAATATCTGGCATATTGTATTGCTTCATAGCCAAAGCAATAGCATCTGCATAACGTTGTTCTTTTGTTTTAACATTATCGCCAGTTGCTGTTGTTTCAGTTACAACTGGACCAGTAGCCTTGGTGCCAGTGCCTGTCTTTGAAGATCCTGAACCTGGGCCAACTGGACCAGTTGCAGTGGTAGGAATGGGTTCAAGTTTAGATATCTCAGCACCCGTAACTGACTTACCACCAAATGGTAGACTTCCCTGTGGCACAACATTTGGTTGTACTTTCTTAGAACTAACTGCGCCAATAGCAGAGACTCTGGTGGTTTGACCCGATGCCTGATAAGCGTTATTTAATTTCTTTACTTCAGCATTAACTTTATTTGCTAATGCAGCAGCTTCTGGACTGGTCTTGTCAATTACTAGATCATATTGACTTTTCAAACGGTCATAGTTCTTCTTGACTTCTTCTGCTTCTTTACGCCCTTGTTCCTTCTTTACGTCACCTTCAATTTTCTTAACATCTGTGCGAAGTTTTGTTACTTGAGATTGAAGTTGAGTATACTTAGCACGAGCCTTAGCACGACGCTCTGGGGTTTCGCTGACGCTTTCAGCTAGGCGCTTTTGAACAGCAGCATCGCTGATAGCATTTTGGAGTGCAGACTTTTTGCGACGCAACTCCATACGGAGGCGTTGTTCTGTTTGGTCTAGTGCCATTAACGTAGACCTCCAAACAAGTTAAGCAGGATGTTGTAGCCTTTAAGGGCTTTGTTAGCCCTAGCCTCATCGCTATTTGAAATCTCTTCAATAAAGAACTGCTCTGGTGTCACTCCGCCGCCAGTAGTCTGCCGGAATGAGCCATCGGTGTTATACGTAGTTGTAACATCTAGTTGACCAGACTTTTGTTTTTGAATATATTTTTCGGACAGTTTTTTCTTGGCAGCAGCAGGAAGTTCTCGACCAAGGTATTCGCGGGTGACTGCATCAACATCATCAAAGAACTCTTTAGGCTCGGAAATAGTACGAGAAGTTACTTTGGATGGACCCTTCTTAGCGCCAGTCTTGGCAGTTCCTTCTGTAGCTAAATCGTCAATAAAGTTGAAACGATCTATAGGGCCAGTAATTGTAGCCAACTGAACGCGCTTTGTTTCAGCCTTTGTAAGTGCGTCATACATAGAGTTATTAAACTTGCCGCTAGGTGTTCCGCTGTATAGGCCAGCCTTCTTAAGTTGCTTGGCTAGGCGTAGACGGACATCTTCAGGAGACTGAGAGATAGCCTTTACAAAGTCCGTAAACGTTACTTCTTCTGCCACTTTAGTCTCCTAGTAATCTTCCGAACAACAGGTTATATGCGTTCATTGTGTTTTCGTTAAACTCTGACAACTTACGCATCTTGATTATTGTGTTATCTTTTTCCCAACGGGCTAAAGTAGAACCACCGCTAATCAGGTTAAGTTGGTCAACAGCCTTTTTATATTGGTAATATAGGTCAGTCATCTCGCGCAATTTGGTTACAGTATCTGGTGCTGCTTTATCCGCAGCGCCACTATCAAGCATTGCCTTGAGATCATTAAGCGCATTAATGCGTTCTACAGCCTTACGTCCACCTTGGGCTAGTTCTTCCTGTACCAATGGTCGTCCTGCTTTGAATAGGGTTGCCCAGTTAGTCCACTCAGCACGTAGTTGTTGACGCTCAAAGTCCGTACCAACTTTCTCAAGTGAAGCCTCGTAATCGTTCTTACGCTCATAGTATGTCTGCATATCTGCAGCAACTTGTGCCTCACGCAAGAAAGAATCGACTTGCTTATTCTGACGCAGACCCATATCGGTCATAGTCCGGTAAGCATCCCAAGAGAATCCGCCTTTATGCGGTATCAAGAAGGCTGCGCCTTGCTTGAACTGCTTGAATAGTTCTTGGTTTTGGTCTACAAAGTCACCAGATTCCTGTGCGTAACGGAAGTAAGAAACCGTTGAACGCTCTGATTCAGATACCGTAAATGGCATTTGATCTGGGAATAGACGTACCCATTCCTTCATAGCAGAGTCGTAATCGCCAGATTTATCTAGGATTCCGTACCAAACTTGCTTGAATGAAGCCTCACCGTTATCACGAACCCAGTCAGCCATATCACTCTTGAGTGTGACTTGTGGTGATGCTGGAGCAACAAAGCCATATACAACACGTAGACCTAAGATACCAACAGTAATGTTCTTTACTCTACGACGGTATTCATCAAGTTCTGCAGCGGTGAACGGAACTGCTACCTCATTACCTTCTTCATCTGTGGTGTATTTCTGCTTTAGGCCGTGACCTGATGCTTCAAGGTAAGTAACTGCCTTGCGCCAAGCTGAAGCATACTGACCATCACGGTCATTCTGGTTCATTGCTGAGTAAATACGGTTGATATGGGCTGGCAAGAATGCTGAAACCATTGGCTGACCCTCAGCATACTTACCAAGAGTTACGCGAGTAATTGTATCTGCTGCACCTGGGCTAAAGATATTTACAAGATTTGATACAACCTTGATAGATACGCCAGATAATGGACCAGCAAGGGTAGGAACTACCGAGTCAATGCTCAAAGATGGGGTAATCATCTTAAGTTTTGCACCGAATTCTACAGGAAGTGGTGCTTTGAACTCTGCTGGTACACCTAAAGCCTGCATTGCAGTCTGTACAGCGCGATAAACTTGCTGAACTCCAGGGTATAGGAAGTAATCTTCACCCTGATCGTCCTTCTGGACGAAGCCTGAGTGTGTAATTCCCTCATAAGTAAGGGCTGCACGGGCTAATCCTTCAGGGTTATAGCGTACTGCACGGTAAAAGCGGCGATAAAAGTCTTCAGTTGCGCGATAAAAACGAGCAAAGTTACGAACTGAGAATGCTAACTGGCTTTGTACTGCAGGATTATCAACATATGCAAGGATTTGCAGTCTTGCTCTATCTTCTGCAATCTCTGCCAACTTACGACGGGCAGAAAGTTCTGCTTTTGCTAGACCATCTGGGTCTGTTATGCCGCGCTTGTATGCAGCAATAAAGGCGTTCTCAAATCCGCTGGACTTGAACTGCTTACGAATCTTAATTACCTCAGATAAAACCATAGGTTCGCGGGAGAATCTGGCGTTAGCATTGCCTAGCCAATCCCAACCCCACTCCATAATCGAAGCTGCGTAGTTATCTGAATCAGATACAGGAACTAGCGCTGGACCTACGATAAAGTCTGGAAGGTCTGCATCTATGTTGGGCAAATCATCCATAGTCAACTGACCAGCAATCTTATATTCACCAGTTGCTTCGTCTAAGACTCTGACTTTGTTTAGCAAGTTGTTATTCAGCTTGCCGTCACGCTTTACGAATAGTTGCTTTGCAGCATCATAAACCCGTTGTGCGTGTTCTTGCTTAGATACACCGTTTTCTTCAAGGCGGAATGCCGAAACCAACTTAGCATTCTTCGGGTCATCTAGCCATTGGAATATCTTAGTTACCGCTACTGTTTCTTCAGCGACATCATCTGCCAAGTTAGCAACGGCAATAGCGCCCAAGCGATCGTTAGAGTAATAACCGATACGCATAAGAAGCGCTACCAGGGTAGATTCATCAGCAACTGTAGGTACCATTTCCTTAAACCTGCCACCACGTGCTTTGCGGAAGTTAGAAGGTAAGGTATAGGTTAGTTCTGCTGTACGAACTTTGTTCTTGCGAGTAAAGTTAACTGTACGATTGTAAGAATCAATACCGGTGAAAGCATTACGCCCACCTTCTACAACGTCAGCCAAAGCATTATCTAGGTCACCAAAGCGAATCTGCTCTGCAAGTAGTTCGCGGTCAGCCTTAGTAAACTTAGCAAGTCCAGTACGCTCGTTGAATCGAGCAATCTTGCCTTCGTTAATTGCGGTAGCAAGAATCTCACGGACCTTAGTTACATCACCTTGTGCGGCTTCAATCGCTGCACCGTAGGCTTTTGCTTCTTTCTTATTGACAAAACGCATAACGCTGCCAAGAGGAGTTTCGGCTACCTTCTGCATACCACTCAAGCCCTTTTCAACTTGACGAGCAGTACGAAGACGGGTTGAAAGAGCACGGCCTTTGACCAATCCCCAAGGAGATTCACCGATTGCAAGGTGAACAAGCAAGTCTTCTGTTGCGTTACGAACAGCGTAACGAGGACCAGCAAGAGTTAAGAATGACCAGTAAGAAGTCATCTTCTCTACCCAGTTAGAGTGACCTACACCGAGCATACGCTGGATTATGCCCGACCGAGCAGAAGCTCTATCAAGATCGCGTAGGCTTAAGGTAGATACAAAGTCGGAGTTATCCGAAAGGATAAGCGCTACGGATTCGCCGTTAGGTAAAAGCGATGGGTTATATCCATCAGCATTACGAGCTGCGTGCATTGGCTTGACTCGACCGCTGATTTCATCAAAGATAGTCTTGCCTTCTTTAGTTACATTCAAACCACGAATTTCGGCAATAGTACCTTGTAGGCCATAAAAAATTTCTTTACGCTTACCAAGTTGTTCTGTAGCACCAAATGCTTCGGAGATTAACTTAGACTCACGTTGTGGCAATACTAAACGTGCCATTTGGTAAATCTTGGTCTGTGCATCTTTTTCTAATACATTAAATTGATTATTCTCAAAGAATGGAATGCGCTCAAACTTAGACTTAAATCTATCTAAACGACGTTGAATCATAGCCGTTGAGAATCTAGCTATACCTTTAGACGATTCATTGGCTGTTACCTGCTCAACAATCTCTTTACGACCATTGATTAATTTCTCGGCGATACCATCAGTAGTAGAAGCGCCACCGAAAAATAGGTCGTCTACAAACTTAGAACCCATACGGTCTAGGTCAAAAATTCTATTAGCGGTTGTTACTGTTGCTACGCGGATTTGACGTAGTGGGTCTAGTTTAGGAATCAAGACGCGCTTGCGCCCGACTTGTCCAGAGAATATTTCATCTACCTGCTTTGCATTCCCAAAGAAGGCTTTAGCAGTAAGGGCGTTTTCTACAGGGACATCTGCTTTTAGGAAAGCATTGATTACAGCAGGACCAAACTCAGGGGCTAAGGCTTTAAGCCTATTACGGGCCGCTACTGCCTCATCCATTGCACCTTTGTCGGTAGCATCCTTAAGTTTCTTTAGACTTGCACCGTAGTCATTCCAAAAATTTTGTACGGCTGGACGAGCAAATACTTCGTCCACTTTATTGCCGCCGATTACTACATCAACAGCATATCTACTTACATCAAATAAACGTTTTGCTTTTCCTGCTACAAGGGTAGGATCTGCAACAATTCTAAAGGCAGCATCGGTTACACCAGAGATGGTGCGGTACAAAAGACCTGAGCCTTCTAGTTGACCAGGCAGTAAAAAGTTAGCTAACTGACGACCTGGTGAATACTTAGCAGCCTGGACTGCATCTAAAGCATCCTGAAAGATTCCGCCGTCTAAAGTTCCATTCTGTAACTTGACGCCAGTCTGTGCTACACGAGCAACTTGCTTTTCTTCTTCAGTTCCAACGTTGATAATGTCAGATAGTTTCTTACCTTGTGCTACCTGAAGTGCAACATTGACCGTTGCATTACCAAACTTCTTACGGGCATCTTCAACGCGACCCTTGTTAAATACGGTATCGCCTTTGTCATTTGCTTCATCCCAAGCAAAACCAATATCACCACGTGATAATGGAATTGCGGCAGCTCGATAAGCGCGAGTAGATAAATCAGAAAGTTCGGTTAGAACATTAACTGCGCCACCAAGGGTGTAATGCCAAGCAGTGCTCAACCATCCGCGACGCGGGGCTTGCTGAGTTCCAGCAACAGAAGTTAAAGCCTGTTGTTGTGCTGGTGTTTTTGAGTCGTATGCTTGTTTCGCAACGTTTGCTGGCAGATTGGAAAGTTCTCTATGGCTAGCGATTGTTTTGCTTAGATTCTCAATTCGCTTGCGCTCTTCCGGGGTTAAGCCAGCAGCGGCTGCGGCTGCTGTGAATTTGTCAGCCACTAATCACCTCGTGCCAAGGCTTGTTGGTAAAGAATTGTTATTTCACCTGTAGTGTCAAATGGAATCATCTTTGCAAGTGCATCAGATGTTTTTTGACGCATAGGTCCAGCACCTAGTACTTCTGGTCCAGGACCAGCACCCATAGGAATACCTGCTGTGATTGGTTCATCGGTACGTTGTGTTGGTGCGTACAGTGGTGTGACTCTTTCTAGTTGGCTAGGTGCCATTCCCTGCTCAGATAGAGATGTAGGATTAACACTTGGTGTTTTTGCCATTGGTGCACCGCTTTTAATAGCAGCGGTTTCTACACCTTCGCCGTATGCAATAGAACCCATATTCAAATCAGTTCTCTTGGAGAACTTGCCAGGGCCTGACGCTCCTGCTAATGGACCTCTAGCCATTGTTGTCCTCCTGTATTTTTTCTAAATCTTGAGAAAAGTCTTTCCAGACTTTGTTTATCTTATTCTTGCGGTTTGCGTTATAGACCGCTAATTCTAAAAGTTCTTCTGTTAATGCGTGAAATGATGATATCAAGTTATGAAAGAATGCTGTAAAAACTACTAACAAATCAGAGCGTTGGACCGAGCGCGGAACTTCGTTATCGTCGTTGAACACACTCGGTCCTATTCTCTTGAATTATTTAAGCTGGCTTACCTCTACGACCGGCAGGGGCATATCCGAACTTTACATCTCCGCCTTTTGGCTTTGATGTGTCCTTCTTACCTTCTGTTGGCTTCTGCACTGGAGCTGAAGCACGGCTACCTTTTTTATTCATTTGCACCTCCTTCGGTTATGCTCAACCTGCGATTTGCGCGAGCAAACTTGCTATATCGGGACGAGCGCCAGCAGCAGGGGCCGCACCAGTCATCATTTCTGGATTAGGCTGCGAGGCAGGGGCTGGGGCCATACCTGCTGCTGGAACTTGTGCGCCCATCATTTCTTCTGGGACCTCTGGCTCTTCAGGCTCAAATACTTCTTGAATAATTGTTTCTAACTGCTTGCCTTTTTGACGACCCTTAATGACTTCCGCGATTCGGGAAACGATTTGAGAAGGATCTTGGCCTTGTGCAGCAAGCGCTGGAATAGCCTGGGCGTACTGAGCAACAGCAACACGGAGAGAATCACGCATCTCTTCAATATCCACACGTTGTTCTTCTTGAGTAACATTAAGCTCCATCGGAATTTCACGACGTACATAATCACGCGAAACTAACTTATCGCTACGCATCTGTAATAGCGCAATGATGGCACGGTTAGGATCCATACCAGACATAATTCCGTAGCGAACATCTACTCCATACTCGCCGCCAATGGCGCGAGATGGAACATACTTCATTGAAAATGGTGTGCCATCTTCAGAGCCGCGAATCTCTTTGGTCATATTGCCAAAGATTTTCTCGTCTACCTCAAAGCACATTGCAACCATATCTGTAAAGAGACGGGCAAACTGCGCTTGAGCGCTGCGGATTTGTGTATCAAAACCAGCCTGCAACGCCTGTACACCGCGACCGGTGACGACGGAGGCATCTAAGTTACCGCTACGTACTTCAGGGTAACGTGAGCCGAGACGTAGTTCTCGCTCTAAGACTCCAGATTCAGCAAATACTCCAGGAGGAAGTTCTAGCGGCACTCGACGAATTGCTTGGGGATTAGCAGAACGCATAATCGCATCAGGGCCAAGAGCAAGTTCTTGGACATCCTGCGGAATAGCAATCGGTGCTTGGATAGATTTTTCTGCTGCTTGAATTTGTAGCACAGCAAAACGAGCACGTGCTAGTTGTACCGCTAGAACATCATCGAATTGTCCACGAGCTTCACCGTCAAGGGATGCACGAACTGCTACCGATGCTAAACATCTGCCGATTGGATTGGGGATATTAGCAAGGACTAGATTCTGTCGTTCAGGTAAGAAGATTAAATCTTGGTCTTTGTCGTGGTAGCGAACTAAAGAAACATAAGGAGAGTTGTTGATGTAGGAGTTACCGCCGAGGATTTGCTTGGCAAACTCTGGGTATTGTGAAGCAATAGTCTCTGCATCGGATTGAACTACCTGGGTAATAGAGATAGTTCTACCGAATCTATCGATTTCTGGATAGACTCCAAAAGGATTTAGTAGACGAATTCTAGGATTGTTTGTCTCGTAATCCATCTCAACGATTGCAGGGAGCATACCGTAGGTGTTAAACCAGTCTGCTCCAGAATACATTTGTATCTGTAGGTCAGATGATGAAACGTAATAGTTAGCAATGCGGGTTCTAGTATCGGCTTGCTTACGAGCCTGATCTGAAACCATATTTGTTGCAGAGCATTCAAAGGCTGGAAGCGGTGCCATAGCCTCTGCCAAGTCACGAGCAGCTACATCAATAAAGTTTGCTACTAGCGGTCTTGGATAATCCTCAGAGAACATAGCAGGATAGACCTTGGAGATATCTCCTTGACGCACTGATAGCACGTCACGCATACGCTGGTCGCGTTTAGCGTAACGAGTCTGAAGGCGCGTTACCTTCGCTATGACCTCTTTGGATGTAAGCATTTATTCCTCTATCGATTCTTTGTGTTAAACATTCCGCCTGCGCCAGCGCCACCTGAACGAATTTTAATTGTCTTGATTCTTGATACTGCAGAATTTCTGCGCTTACGCATCTGATAGTTCATCTCATCTGCTTTTTGAGCAGCGGTTGCGCCTGACTTAGCCTTTTCTGTAGCATAGAAAGATTCTCTATTTTTTCTATCACGAAGAGTTTTATCTGCTGGCACAACCTTAACATTGCTTTTAGGTGTGGCAAGTTTCTTAACCTTCTCTGAAGTTTTACCTTTAGGCTTCGCTGGTGCTTTTTTCTTTGCCATAGTATCCCTACTTCTTCTTAATCTTCTTTGGTGGCTTGTTCTTCTTAGGCTTTGTGTAACCCATACCAGGCATAATCACATCGTAATCTGGTGGAAGTTTTGTCTTCTTACCCTTAGGCATTTTTGTATTTTTCATTCCTGGCATTAGATGAACTGCCTTTCTTGTTCGGCTAGTAATGCGTCGATGTTGACAACAATACGTTTGTTCTTTTCTGAACGAGACAAAAATGGATTCTTCATATGATGTACTGCGTGGATGCCTTGGTTGAGCATCTCTCGTGCTCTAATCTCACAGAACCAAAGTGCCATCACCATATCGGTCTTACCTTTGGTCGTCGGGGACCAGGTAATAAGTTGTTCCATCATCGCTTTGATATTCTCAGTTTGGTCTGATGGTAAATGTATTAAATTATCGCGGTGGTGTTTGCCGTCTTGCTGCTTAGTTCCAAAGAGGGTAGACATCGATGCCACACCAAAGCCTGCATCCCATTTGTTATTACCGGTGTGGTGTTCTCTTAGAAGAACTCCCTTAGTTGCAAGGAACTGCCTGATTCCTTCATCTTGGGTAAGGAAGGACTGAAATGCGTTACGCTCCACGATCCATTCCGACGGAGTGTAAAGATTAGTCCAATCGGTAATAAGGCCACGAATTTGCGCTGGGGTAGGACGCGTGATTTTAATAGCGTCAACAATAAACCTTTTATGAGAGACACGATCAATAGCGTAACAAACCGCTGCTGTGTCTCCGACCATTGCTGGGTCGAGGCCACAGACGAAACTGAAACCGTTGAGGTCCTTGGGGTGACCAGGATTGCCAGGTACAAGTCGTCCTGCTTTTCGCATTCCATCAATGGAACCTTTCACACAGACTGGATCAAAGATGGCATCATCGGATACATCCTGCTGTTGGTAGACCAAGGCCCACGTTTGAGCATCCATCGCTTGGCGCTCATTATACAAGTGGGGTCCGTGCCAGCGGGGATAAAGGTCATCTTCAGTTTTGTCTGCCTCAGTCTGCCCATCAAAGGGAGCATCTGAATAAGGCCAGAGCGTAACCCATTTAGCGGGGTCCTCATTGGTTTCAAGTAAAGCTGGCATTGCCAGATATGTCCAAGGGACCAAACCGCCAGGGTAACGTTCTGGATTCCGTAATTCTTTATAGAGGTCTACCGATGCTACGCGGGTACCGATAACGACCAACTTGCCCGTCGGGTTAAGACGGGAGCGTACATCTTGGGTGAGCCATCTGATTTGCTTTTCAAACTCGTTAGCGTTCTTGAGGGTGACCGCATCATCGACAATAATCATATCAGCGCGTTTACCGTAAATCTGACCGCCGATACCGACAGCCTCGATATTCGGGTCTTTTTCAGAAGACTCTCTGAGTTCATCTCCGAAGACTACGCGGGTGGCCTGCCACGAGGCAGACTTGGAGTTAAAGCCAACACCGGCAGCATAGGCCTGATGGAGGGTTTCATACATCGGATGGGTAAGGCGTTGCTTGATAGCGTAAAGAAAGTCTGCGGCAAGCTGCTGAGTCTGAGAGACTATTAGGACTCTAAAGTTAGGGTTGGTGGCTACCTTCCAGGTTACATAGTCAACGGTAATGGTAATTGACTTGGCGTGGTTAGGAGGGATATTGAGAAGGATGCGGTTATTAGCGCTGCCTTTTTCATAACGCATAGCGGGGTGTAGCCAAAAGGGGTCACGCCCTTCGATTACATCTACCAAGTTCTGCTGGTGACCAAAGGTCTTTTGGTGGAGGAAGCGCTGCCTGAACTCTGGGAAGGTAAGATCGTGGACATCGGCTGCGGCGTAGTTCTTGGTCTTCAGGCCTAGCCTAGTTCTGTCCATCTTGTCAGCAAAGACCTTATCGGTCCTGCGGTAATACTCATAAGTCTTCATAGACTTGCCAGCGGATGAAACTGCTTGCTCTACTGTTAGCCCTTCGGCTACCGCTGTGAGTATGACTCGCTTTGCGATATCGGCGGTATTCTCAGCCATCAGGCTCCTCAAATTATGTTCAGCGGAAGATAGATTTATCCCCACTAAAAGTGGTGCGCTGCACCTCGTCATCGGGCTTGAGCGCCCGAGCGAGCTACAGCGACGTGAGGGGTAGGTCTGCTCTCGGCCCTAGGGGGCGTAGCGCCAGCGCAGCCCTACCCAGAGACGGTCGCAAATGGAACTTATCCCGCATTTGCTCCCTACTGTATAGTAGGCGGGAAAAAAAAGTCATTTCCCGCATACTGCTGAAAAATCTTTATAGATGTGACTAACGTCACAGATATAGCGGTATAATACGGACATACCGAACAAATAGATCGACCCCCCATTTAGTCGAGATATTTAGTGAGGGAGTACAGACACGCCCGCCCCCATTTTCAACATACTGGGGTCGGTCGTTGCGGTCAGACCGAGATACCCACCCCACTCTCGGTCTTCTGTCTGCGTATGCTGGAAAGCAGACAGGGGCTTGCTACCCTCTCGGCACCCTTGCGCCCCTTGCTCTCCTTATCTCTTCCCCTGCCGATTCAATAACTCTCTCACCCTGCTATCCATCTCGCGCCACTCTCTCAGCTCAGGCAACACTCAGGAAACTCTCAAGTTACCGGAAAGCAACATCGAGTAACTTAGCCTGTGGATAACTCACTGATCTGTGGATAACTCCGTTACCAAACTGTTATAAAGCTTTTTGCTGTTTCGTCTTGCTTGTTAGACTAGCCTCGTATATCCTCGCCTTGTTGGTTAGAAAATCTAACCGCGAAAGGATAGAAAAATGACTACGATTCACCTAGGCGATTGCCTGAATGGTTGCGCCACCTGCGCCGATAATCATCACTCGAATCTTTCTGATTCCGCTTGCGGAACTTGCGGGCTATTTATTGAAGCAACGCAAACCGCAATCTGTAATCTATGCGGTAATGAGATTTCCGACATATTCACGGCTGGCGTGGTATTGCCGTGGGGCGATACCTGCGCGGAATGTCTGAAAGAAATCTACGGGGAGGCTAAATAATGAACGAGTTCGCTAGGGCTTACGCCTTGCGCTGTAAGGAGGCAAGCAAGGAACAAGGAATAGACCAAATCGTGGCAGGCCTGAAGGAGGAGGAGATAACCGCCACGAGTGAGCAAACAGGTGGCTTCACTATGTGCGCCTATGTTCGACTATCAGAGGACCGCTATATCTACGCCAATGCCTATGGCGCGAGCGTCTACGACGCGGAAGGCTACGAGTCAGACATCATTCAACTAGACGAGGCAGATAGCAAACAAGTGGCGACAGCCGTCGCCCGATACATCAAGGAGAGCAACTAATGAGTGAAATCCAAATCCTCATCGACTATCACAAGGAACAAGTGGAGGAGGCTATCGCCTCCGATGAATACGACGCGGTAAAACTTCACGATTACCTTCTAGGCATAGCGAGGAGGGTAGAGGCGGAACTTCAAAAAGATCAGCTCTAGTGCTTGCCTTTCCTGCTAGGTTAGAATAACCTAGTGGGGAGGGGAGGAACTAGCCTCCAATACGAAAGGATAAGAAATGACAACGCAAGAGAAAACGCTCACCGAGTATCTAAAGGGAATCGGGCTAGACCTAGAGTTTTATCACGACTACAACGAGGAAGCACCCGAGTGGGCTAACAAATCAAATCACTACCACATCACACTCACAAAAGATAATGAGGAAATGTCGTTTTGGTTTTATCAGGGAACGGCGCTAGATGAGCCAACACTAGAAAGAATAATCGAGTGCCTTGCTACCGATAGAACCTACGCTCAGATGAGCCTAGATGAGTTCGGCGATGAGTTCGGGTGGGATAAGAACACGACTAGAACTCACCGCCATTTAGTCGCTCAGAACGAGGACTACGAGAGGCTAATCGGTGACGATTCCCTGTTGGATGAGATTTACGAGAAGGTGACCGCATAATGTTCGAGGTATCTACAAGCTGGACGAACGGAGCAGGGCAAGTGCTGATCTATTGCCTGGTCATAGGGCTAGGGCTTTACATAATGAGCAAGATAGGAAGAGAGGGCAAGTGATGAGTGAGTGTGGAGTCTGCGGCGGTGGCATAGCCAATACCCTTGTGCCTCACGGGGCTATCTGTGAGGACGATAGGAAGGGGGAGAGAATGACCTACTCTCCGGAAATAGATGACCTAATTAGACAAGAGGAGGAAAGCAAGTGATAACTAAACCTGAGAGCGTGGCAGATAAAGTATTGGAACTGCGTGAAGTGGCAGAGAAAATGATGAGGCAGGACACACCTTACTGCTTAGAGATTCACGCATTAGCGGTGGATATTATTGAAGGACTAAACCTAAAGGAGGAGGCACTATGAATAATCTCATCAAAGAGGCGTTAGAAATTGCCATCAGTAACTGGGAGTACGACGGAGAATACGACAAAGTAAGCGAGGCAGTAACACTAATCAAGGAGGCAGAAGGAAATGAATAAAGAATACTATCAAGCTAAGGCAGACCTATGTCAGAAGTTGGCTATCCAACAGATGACAGAGGGCAACGCGAAAGAGGCAGGAGATAACCTGATCCGTATGGTGAATGCCCTAAATCAGATTCAACTAATCAACTACAAGGAGGAGAAGGGGCTATGAAATACACAATAACGCTGGAGGTAGAGAGCAAGACAAATCCAAGAGAGTGGCACTATGGAGATACCTTTATAGTTGATGAGCCATACACAATAAAGAAAGTAGAGGAGAACAAGTGAAGCTAATCAATTTCTACCAGATTATGAATAGCAAAGGCGATATTGAGACAGGCACGGCGAGCGCAAGCGAGGCTATCAAGTGGTTTCGTAAGGGCTTCAACAACTCTATCTTTGTATCAGTATGGAATGAGGAGGACATTGAAGAGCCTGTCTTGGTCACCGACAAGATAGAAGTGACGAACCTATTGCTCTCCCTGCTGGTGAGTGAGAGGGAAGAGTATTACCCCAAGCCTAAGAAGGAGTGGGCGCGATGATATTCTTAGGCGTAGTAATCGTGACCATTATTGCCTACCTGCTCATAGTGTGGGAGGATAAGCTCAATGAACCTAGATAGACGCAAGGCTAGTGCTGAGAAGCGAGCCGTATGGCTACGCAACTATCAGCGAGCGAGAGGGCGAGCTATGACACGCCTAGCCAAGCACCACCCCGACCAATTCAAGGAGATCTTGGAAGAAGAAAGGCTATCTGATGAGGCTAGCGGTAAAGCGTGGAGTGATATTACTGGCGGGAGGGCTAGCACTATGGATAGTGCTGGCTCACCCAGCAGGTCAGCTACATCTACCCAGCGACAAACCAACAGAAATCAGCAGGACGAAAGCAACGTGGAAGGAGAAGAATGAGAACAGAAAACTGGCAAAGCAATACGCGTGGGTTGCGTTTGGTTGGCGAGGAGGAGAGTGGCTCTGCCTCCACGATTTATGGACCCGTGAGAGCAGGTTTGACCACCTCGCAAGTAACCAGCAAGGAAGTTCAGCTTTTGGAATCGCTCAGATGCTTGGAGAAGAAAGTCGAAATCCTAGAATCCAAATACTTAGAGGTCTTCGATACATTTCTGAGCGTTACGGAAGCCCTTGTAAGGCTTTCCGTTTTCACCAACGCAACAACCACTACTGAGGAGAACAAATGATTACCGGTGTATCACTCTTTGCTGGAGTGGGTGGCTTTGAGATTGCTATGAAGAACCACAATGTAAAGGTGGTGGCAAGCGTAGAGATAGATAAGAACTGTCAGTCTGTCCTTGCTCGCCACTTCCCTGAGTCCAAGATATTTTCTGATGTAACCCAAGTGAAAGGCAGTGATCTAATTGAAGCAGGATTTGAACCAAGCAGAGGAATTATTACAGGAGGATTTCCCTGCCAAGACCTCAGCGTCGCTGGCAAACGCGCTGGTTTGGCTGGTGAAAGAAGCGGGTTATTCTGGGAGATTGCTAGACTTGTGGAAGAAACGCAAACAGAGTGGTTCGTCCTCGAAAACGTCCCTGGTTTATTATCCTCTAACGGAGGGAAGGACTTTGGAATCGTTCTCGGGGAGATGGCCCAACTCGGGTATAGTGTCGGATGGCGTATCCTTGATGCTCAATACTTCGGAGTACCCCAGAGAAGGCGCAGAGTCTTCATCGTTGGCTCACGTTCTGGAGACGCAGAACGTATCGGAAAAGTATTATTTGAGCGCAACAGCGTGCGAAGGGATACTACGCAGAGCAAACCGCAGGGGCAAGACTCTGCCGCCAGCACTGCAACAGGCACTAGAACGACAGGTGCAGAGGTAGTCGGCACACTTCAAGCTCGTGATTACAAGGGAGTGGGAAACCAGTATGTCGAAGAGAACAAACTTGTGGTTCACCAAAAGTAGGAGGGCGCAGAATGTTGATGACTATGAGACGTGGCTTGAGGGGGGGGTTGTACCAACCTTGAACGCATTTGATAATGGAGATATACGTACGACAGTAGCAGTGCTGATGCGTATGAGAGAAGGCAAACCAGGTGGAGGCAAAGGCCCACTACTATCGGAGGATAAGAGCTTGACTATCGCAACTAACAACGATCAGACCTTGTTCACAGAGTCATCAGTACGCAGGCTTACGCCTGTGGAATGTGAAAGGTTACAAGGATTTCCGGATGGCTGGACAGAGGGACAGTCAGACTCTACCCGTTACAAGCAGATGGGTAATGCTGTTGCTGTACCTGTAGTCGATTGGATTATTGAAGGTATTGTTGATACACTATAACTGCCGAGAGTTACTTATCCTTTCGCTCGGCGTAAGAGGCCCCGCTTCGGCGGGGTTTTCTTATTTGTCTGTCGAATAGAACCCTGATCCTCGGAAAGAGATAGGAGGCGAGGACCAGAGTCTATCCATTAGGTTGCCGCAGTCAGCACAAGAGGGGGTGCTAGCTTCGGCGTGGATTGAACGCTCAACGGAAAGGGTCGTCAAGCAGTTCTGACATTTGTATTCGTATATCATAAAGTAAATCCGTAATCAAGGTGGAGGAAGCCTACAAGCTTCATAATCCTACGAGTGTTAGTGAACTCTGTAGTCGCTGGCATACGTCGCTCTGACCACGCTGGTTCAGGCACACGTGATAGGTCAAAGGCGTAGATACCCTGCGGAGTGGAGTTGATGTAGTAAGGAGTGCGAGTACCAGCTTGGTTGATAAGCCTGCGGTACTTCATCTCTTCAATCAGCAGGTCAGGGTAGTGGGTATGCCTACACTTCAACTCTATGTAGAGGTTCTTCTCAGTGGTGGTACAGTCGAAAGAATCGTAGGCCCCTTCACTCTTTTCTAAGTCGGGGAAGTGACTAGCCTTGAGATAATCGAAGAGGTCTTGTTCTTTCATTAGTTCCAGGGACTCTCTCCGCCGAGGATATTCTGTAGCCTACGGATAGATGCTTGACATCTACGATCAGCAGTAGAAGTAGCACAGCCTAGATACACACCCATCTCCTCTAGCGTCAGACTCTCGTGGTATCTCTTGATGAGCAGGTCTTTATCTGCTACATCTAGTTTCAAGTAAGCCTTCTTTATATCTATCAGTATGGCTAGCAAGTTGCCACCTTCTGCCGGTGCGCTCTGCTTGCGTGGTTGTCCATCGTTGATCAACTCTTGTGCTGTCTCTAATACTGTCCCATCAACTACCGATGCGATGACGTGAGGTAGCAACTGACCAAGAACAACTGTGTCATAGAAAGACTCATCACCTATCTGATAGCCAGACTTCTTAGCCTTCTCCTTGCGAGCATAACGCTCGCAGTGGCGGCGCATCTGCCAGCTAATACGCTTCTCGTTGATGACCCGTTGTATCGGGTTCTCATCGTTGAGTAACTCTGAGTAGTGGTCAGCCCTACCCATAGCCCAAGCGTAGCACTCTTGTGTCACATCATCACGTTCTACCCACTGTCTGAAGCGGCGGTAGATACTGCCAGCTACAGGTGGTACTAAGTCAAAGAACGCTGGGTGTAATTGGTTGTTCATTGGCTCTCTTATTCATCTCTTCTACGTAACGGGCAGCCTTGAGTTTCTTTTCTTCAGCAATCTTCTTACGGCGTAGTGCCGCCTTGTATGGTGTCCACTCTTTCTTCTTAGTCATTAGGTAGCTCAGGCCACGTCTTATCAAGTACCATCATTGCGATGGCAGAGTAGTTCAATAGATCTAAGAAGGAGTCTCGGAGGGATTCGTTTGAGGGAGCGACGTTAGAATCAAGGAGGTTATTGATGCGAGCCACTTTGTCCCACATTCGCACACGGAGTCCGTTGAGTGCTCCACCTGGAGAGTGAGCGATGTTCTTCGGGCCGTAATCGTGATGCTTGCGGATGAGCAGATTACCTGCTGAGTCAAGGATTGACCAGACATTAGTTACGAAATCCATCTCTACTTTTTTATCGGGATTGGTTTCACTGTTATAGTACCAGCCTTGAAGTTTATCTCGGTTACTATCATCCCCATACCCGTCAAGTATTCTGCTAAGTCCACTAACTCCTGGTTCTTTTTCACTCATCGCACTCCTCCTAGTAGGTTATTCAACGCGTCAGGTCCTTCTGCCAAGTACAGTTCGTTGATATCCATACCTGGTGGTAATTGTACTATTTGTCCATTTGTTAGTTCTCCTGCGACACGCCGAGCAAACTCAGCGCCAGGATTAGAACCATCTTCTTTCACATCATTATCGCCAACAATATACACTGTATCAAAGCCAGTAAATAATCTAGGAAAGTGTGGCTTCCACGCTGTCACACCAGGTACACCTACTGCTGGTATGTTGCACATTCCTGATAGCACTACCGCATCTAACTCACCTTCACAGATTACAATGGCTGGTGCATCTAAAGTAATATCAGCTACGTTATATAAGTGAGACTTCTGCCCCAGCGGTGAGCCATACTTAGGCTTGCCATCATCTAATCTTCTAAACTTAAAACCAACACAGTGACCCAGCACTGTGATGTATGGTATCGAGAGCCACCCCTCGTGCATCTCGTGACCGGTGTGCGGATCTACAATAGTTCCCAATGAGAACTGCCGTGCTACATCCTCAGATATTCCACGTCCGTTTAGATAAGCTACGGCCTCTTCGCTTAGGTTCGCTGCGTAATGTTGCGCCGACTCCAGCAAGGATTTCATCTGCACGTTCGACTGCATCTTTGAAACCTATCCCTTCCTTCTCCATAATTATATCTACTGCCGAGCCACCTTTACCGCAGGTGTGACAGAAATATAAGTTCCCGTATGTATCCATTACTGCACTGCGTCTGGTGTCGTTATGAATACAACAACGCACTGACACATTCCTACCTTCTTTTACTTCTCCTCCATAGAAGCGAATGATATCTCCTATGGGGATTGTACTTGTATCAACGGAGCCTTTTCGTTTCGCTTTACGAACCACCCTGGACCAGTCTTGTGCTGACATCCGCAGTCTCCTTTGCAATTCTTGTGAAAGTTCTCTGCAAATACATACTTACCAGTGGAGTTGTAAAGTGCAGCCATACTGCAATCAGAACAAATCACTTCTGCTCTTCTTTCTTTTCTTCCTTTGGTGCTAGTACCTCACTGCTGGTGATATCACCTTGTGGTGTTGGCATTTGTTCTATCCATTTCTCTAGTGTTTGTATGACCCAAGCATCTTCGATGCCCTTGTTCCTGCGTTTGACTATAACGAAGGCCGGAGGGAGATAAGGTAGACCTCTAGCCTTCGCATAGTTCTTTGCTTCTACCTGAGCCTCGTCCCAGAAGGTAGGTAGATCGAGCTTCTTCCTGTTCTTACATTCCAAAATATAGGTCTGACCTGCGATTATGGTAACGATATCACCCTCGTCGCTGCTGCCAGCCTTGGCTAATCTTTCAGCAAAGTGTCCTAGTTTGCGTAGATATTTCATCACATCTGTCTCAAACTTTGAACCCTTAGCCTTGTTGTAACTAGACAATTCCCTTGACCGCCCTGTCAATTCCTTCTTCCAAAGTAATCTTCGGAGTGTAGAAGGATAGCATCTTTGTGTTATCAGATACACGGTGCATACATCCGACAGGCTTCTCAGGTCTAGTAACTATCTCACCCTTGTAACCAACTGCATCCATACACATCTGTGCTAACTCTAAGAATGATGTAGACCTACCCCAGCCTAGATTGATTGGACCGGTGATGCCTTCTTCAACTGCAACCATTACTGCATTGACGATATCTTCGATATGAATAAAGTCTCTGGTCTGTGTGCCTGGACCCCATACTTCAAATGGGTCTGCTACATCTAGCGCTCTGCGAATGTACATCGGGAACGGATAGTTCAAGTCTTGGTCTGTGCCATACCCGCTGAATGGTCTGAAGATATGAACGTTCTCTACAAAGGATGCAAGGTATTCACCGAGCAACTTAGATGCACCGTAAGTCATATCAGGCATAGACATATGTTCCCAGCAGGACATAGTTTCTTTTAGTTTGACGTGACGCTCAGGTGTCTGCAGTGATACTGGATAGGCAGCAGAGCTTGAGAAGTAGACTACCTTCTTAGGCTTAGTCTTGAGACACCACTGAAAGAAGTCAGAGTCAATAGCAAAGTTATCTGCAACCGCAAGTGGGCGACCCTCGATGGTCTCACGCCCACCTACGACGGCTGCAAGGTGGATAACTAAATCGTATTGTCTGTTGGTATGTCTAAAGAAGAAACGGCAGTCATCTCCGCCATTTACTTTATCAACACCAGTGATTCTATGATTACCGTCGTTCAACTTCTTCCAGAAGTAACGACCAACAAAACCTCTATCGCCAGTAATCAGAACTTCTTTCATTAGAATCCCCAATCGTATAGGTACTTCTCATCACCCGATGCTTGCATCGAGTCAGCCTTATCTACCTGATATACAAATCTATCATTCTCATCTAAGGCAGCACCAATGTGACACACTGGGTTTATTGGTTGCCTTGGTATCTCCTTCTTAATGGAGTTACCGAGCACATCAAAGTTATAGTAAGCATCGTGTTGCATTGCGTTATCTCTGATGCGAGGCCAGATGACGTGACCTAAGAAGTCTTGGTCCATTGTGTATACATCCCGCAGTGGGAAGTTACGAATCAAGTTCTCCATATCCCGCAGTATCTCAGTCTTAGATGCAAACATTCCAGCAGAGATGGTGTACTTATGACCCGTCGGATGATCTCTAATGATATGAAAGGGCAGACCCGAGTTCTGCCATTCAAGGTGGGCTATCGCCTCGCGTAGCGATAAGCGTGCATCAGTATCCCGTGACAAGACAACTGATACCATCGGGTCTGCAAAGGCTTGAAAGCGCCACATCTTAGCCAAGTGATTCTCTGGCTGGTCCATTGGCACTAACTCAACATTGTCAAATACAGAGAGCGTAGAGACAACCCATTCAGGAACCGATGCGCCATAGTAGTAGCGCACCTTGAAGCCTGGAAAGAATACCTGTGCTAACTGTGCATTCTTGATAGCACCTACGGTGTATCTAAGATGACTGCCGTAGAGTGAATAGGATATAACCTGCTTCATCCTAGTTCCTTTACGATACGAATGACATCATCCTTGAACTGACCCAAGAAATACTTTTGGTATTCCAACTGATCGTGGCTGCCAATCTCTCTGGCATTTACCTCAGCATAGCCTGCATCCATCTCACCTTTGCCAGCAAATGGGTGCATATGCTCAATGATGACATCATTAAAGTAGAAGTAACGATCAAGAGCTGTACCTAAGTCTCGCCAGAAGTTATCCATATACAGATGTATCAGCACTGGCGGTGCAAAGAAACCAAGCACCTTGGTAATAGCAGTGCTCAACATAACCGCAGTAGGTAGGTCTTGTGACTGGAACAGGTCGTTGCCATAGGCAACTCCGTAACCACTTTCAAAGATAGGTGCATACAAAGTAGCATCCCAGCCTGGAGTTCTCACCCTATGGTCATCACCTAGAAATGAGATAGTCTCATACTTGTCGTGATACTTATTGACCAGCAGGTTCAGTGTGCCATTCATCTTCAGTCGTGGGTTGACTTCTCTGATGACTCCCTCTATCTCTGGGTAGTTGTCAGCATCGTCCTCATCAAGACCAATCATAAAATCTGAGATAACGCTGTGCTCTTTCAGAGCAGCAAAGGCTTCTTCTGCAGCCTTGGGTCTTCCTCTGGCTGGGATAATTACTAAGTTTGTATTCATCAATACCTCACTAATGGGTTACCGTGTCTGACCATCCTGCCTATTGCATCTACATTCTCTATGCGGCAGGTGGCATAATCCACAAAGAGAGGAACGTGCTGATCCGCATTGGCAAACATAGGACCAAAGCGGTTCTTGACTGGTGCTACCCGTAGAGTTCCCTCTAGCGGTGAGTAACCAAGAGTAAGTATTAGTGACGGCAGTTGAGATACCTTGCCGTGAATTGCTCTACGAGCAGGAGGTTTGGTGGTATCTCCATACTCGCTTTGCTCCGAGACGTGGTGCAGTACCATCACACAGGCTTCAGTCTTTCTCGCCATATCGTGCAGCTCCATCATAATCTGCCGCAGTCCTGCCCATTCATTCTCGTGTTCAGCAACAACATTCATCAGGTTATCTACGATGATTAACTCTGGTGCTATCCCATACAGTTCTACATAAGCCTTGACTTCAAGTTCGATATCATCTAATGATGGAGATGAATCAAAGACCCATTGGATATGGTTCATACCCGCTAGTTCTTCTCTATAAGCCTTGGGATTATTCTGCAGGTTTGTCTCAACGCTGACCTGTCCGTGACCTGACAGCGCTGAGGCAGCCCTAATCATTACTGTTGCTGTATCAGTATCTGCGGAGAAGAACAATGTAGGTACCTTCGCACGGATAGCGTAGATAAGAGCGAACATAGACTTACCAGCGTTAGGTGCAGCGGCAACCATACACACTTGACCGCGCCGGAACTTAATCTTAAGTTGGTCTAAATCACTCCATACATCAGGCAACGGAGTTGCCTTAGTTGTCACGCTGCTCCAAGCTCGCGATAGCTTAAGCAATGTTCCCCTCCTGCAGAATTATATTTTGTTTTCTTCTAATGTTCTTTCTATCAAGTTCAGTAAGGCCTCCCCAGATACCGAATCGTTCGTATCTGATCCCCCATTCTGCACATTCAGCTTGATGGATACACTGACCACATATACTTCTAGCGTATCTAATCTCGTAAGAAGTTCCGGACCCAACCTCTGGGAACCAGGAATCCCCGCTTCCGGTTTGTGCACATAGCGGAGCCTCGTAGTTACGCGGCTCACGCATTGGGTCACTTGACCCAGATTGTTGAGCACTTGTCCGTTGCTCCCTTTGGAGCAGCGCACATATAGCCCTTCCAAGGACCCTTAGCGCCTACGCCTTCGCGGTAGACCATCTCTCCGTGCTTACATACATTGCCATTACCAGTTGCAGAAGATGCTGCTACTGCTGGTGTATAACTACGTACGGGCGCAGGTGCAGCAGAGCCTGTGAATGCTTGGCTAACGCTTCCAATAAGGGCGGAAAAGTCTTGCGCTGCGGTAAGCAACGCCTCAAGTTCCTCCTTGCTTGCAGCATAAAGATTGATAAGAGTTCCATCGGGTGACTTAAAGTTCACCTGAAACTTAGTTGATTCTGGTGCAGCCATTTACTTTCCTCCAGTTTTTTTAATGGAAAGCCTTGTGCTTTCCTTACCTTGCTTCATCGGCACGAAGCCCAGTGCTTTCTCCACCGCTTCTTTGTCGACAGTATTACTCTGGGTCGATGACCACTTGATCTCGTATCCAGTATTAGTAACTCCAGTGATTCCTAATAGAGCCTCACGTAGAGACTCCTTCTTTGCTTCTAAAACTTTAATCTCTTCATCCACCTGTGCATAGTGCAAGACAGTCATACCTGCTGCCTCATCTTGGATGATAGGCAGTTCAGTTTTTGTAACTTCTTTTTTTAGACCAACGCATCCCATCTCGCCTGATGGGTCAAAATACTTGCAATAGAACTTGCAGTATGACTCATCGCGTTCTGGTGCTGGTGTATCAGCAGATTCTTTAATGGCCTCTAGCCAGGCTAGCGCCTCTAGTGCAATGGCTTCATCGTAGGGTTCAGAGTGAACCTTGATATCTCGCTCATCGCCATCTCTTGGTATGGCTACCAGATTGACAGTACGAGGCTTCCCCTTCCCCGACTTTTCAATAAGGTAGCCATAGACCTGAACTTGCCAGCGTTGTTGCTGGCTTGGGAAGTAGCTTAGGTTCTTAGCCTTCACTGTCTTCCAGTCGATAACATCTCCTGTGTCCGGCAGGAACGCATCGACGTGTGCCTTCATACCACCATACTCGACGGTAGTCTCCAGCAGTATTGAGTTGTTACCAGCAAAAGCATTCTCGATTGCTGAGTGTATGGCTGTACCCATAATGGCAGCGAGCTTTAACTCATTGTCGTTTGTCTCTGGCTGGTTGTTGAGTCGGTACCAAACCTTACGGCGGCACCCACCCAATTCTGAAGGGCCAATCTGGACCTGTGTAGATCGAGGCCGTGAGTTCTCTTTATCGTGAAGAGCCTTCACTAATAGTTCTTTTATATCCACTTCTGCCACCTCGTAATCGTAACGTTAAAAAATAAAAAGTTCAACTGAAAGATTGATGCTTCGTGCTCCCCTTCAGGGTAGGCATAAAGCTGGTAATAGTCAATACCTAAAGCAAAGTTAGATAGATAATGACGGTTGATATGAACCGTATATCTGCCGTAATCTGATTGCATTAGAACTCCCTCCTTTGAGTAACTAATTGAATCGGAGGACAGGTATTGATGTCAAGCATCGATGCTATTTGAACGGCACGTTCGGCGTGTCTTTCTATATTGCCGAGAGTAAGGCGGCCCAAGCGATCATAAAGATAACCAAGAGCAAACTGACCACCGCTACCAAGTCCGTAAATCGCGGAGTCTGATTGGATGAAAGAAAGGTCCGTCGCAATATGGAAGAGGTTGCCATTAAACGATACAAGGTAGTCGAACCCTGCTTCTTTTTCTTTGGTCGCGTCATATGGTTCGTATCCATTCTCTTTGAATGCCGTGAGTATCGACGGCATAATCTTGGTACCCATCCACTGTATCGGGTCAGCTCCCTTATAGACAGGCGGTTTCCAGTTATAGGTAAGGATGTCACCAGGTCGAGTATCGCCCGTAATGCCTAGCAGATACTTACCGACGTGAATTATTTTCGGAGTCGAAGTACTAACGGTCCTCAAGTTATCTTCAGTAATCTGACTATCTGCTGCCATCACAACTCGATCTTCGAGTTGCACACCTACCAATGTTGTCATAGCGGAATCATACTCCTACCTACGGCGTGTCGTACCAGTCCGACACTCCAGCGGATTTGTATAATATGAGCCGAAGGCGAATTAAACGGTACCCCTTACGGGGCCGAGGCCGTAGGTTAGAAGGCCGAGAGGCGACTGACCACAGGAAGGAGCCGTGCCGAGCAATGCGTCTCCGTCTACCAAGGCTGCGGAAAAATAGCCTACCATCTATCAAGGCTGCTGACCTGAGATCTATCGGTCCAACACACGCCTGCTCCTGCGGATGTACTGTCTTTAATACCTACGTCCAGTTCGATGACTATGAAATCTCTTGGTATGCACTCGATGTGCAGTGCGCCTCCTGCGGTAATCTACTTAAAGCTCCCTGTCCGTTGGACAAAGAAGACATTTAGACAACAAAAAAGAACCCCACCGTTTTACCGGTGGGGCCTTGCCTCGCGCTATCTACAAACTACTTACGACCAAACTCCTTGGCTGATGGATCTAGCCACTTGAGTACAGGACCGAGGAAGCCTGCCAGAGCTGCTGCTCCAAGAGTCTTCACATCAGTTTCTCCTGCAAGGTAAAGTGCGATAGCAGCAGAGGCTGCAGCACGGAACCAGGTCAGCGATACTTGCTTGAGTGTTTCCATTAGATTGCCTTTCGTTTTGTATTGTGAACCTGGCAGCAGGTACAGACGGGCTGCACTGCTACTTTCTTCTTTGGCTTAGGCTGTAACTTAGCCTTTACCTGGTTCACAATCTTCGGGGTATCCATCCACCAGAACCAAGGACTGATGTCCTTAGACTTATCTGCGTAGATGTTTATATGCAAATGTTTTGTGTGTGGGTTGCTTCCGCTGTAAGGCCTATTGCCAGCCTTGGCTTTTGCTCTGGACCAAATCTTCTTATTGAAGATGAGATACTCCACCCGTTCATCTTCTTTCAACTTCTCGAAGATTACCTTGCAGTCAATCCCGTTGTCAGGATCGTGGGTTAAATCAACAGCAAGACCCGTGTTGTGGTCGCTGTTGGGGTTGGCCTTGATGTGTGCCGATGAAGGCAATAATCCGTCGGATGCTTTCTTGCGCTTCGGTGACAACGCTGTCGCTTGTCTCAGCACAGCAATAGCTGCAGGAGTTGCTCTCTTGGCTAGGGGTTTCATTCATCTCCTAATTGCCGCTTGCACTATATCTGTCAGAATGTCAACCTTCTGCTCCAGTGCGTTTACTTTGTCCTTCAGAGAGGACCCGCCGTTGGGCTTTAACTCATATAGGTAATGCTTTACAAGCCATCTTACAAGGCTTGCAAAGGCTGTTACGAGGGTGATTATGGCTATGGCTAGGCCAGCCCATTCAGTAGGGGTCATTGCGGCTCCTATACGGATCTGATAGTGACGACCAAGATGCCTCCAAATCCGGAGTATCTCTTGTCAGTAGGTGTGCGGTTGATAAAGTCCATCTCTTCAATCAGGCCAAGGTAAGACTCACCAGTACGGAAGTCTTCAACTCGGATGGTATCGCCTGCATTCTCAACAGATTCAAGCTGTTGCATTCTGTCGTATGCTCGGCCTTCATAGCCAACCATTACGCCAAACTTATCTGACTCTCTGTCAAAGCAGAGCAGCGGATATTGAATCAATCTCTGACGTGGTACTGCTGGCAAGGCTTTGAGTTGATAGCCAGTAAAGAGTGGACCCTTGGTGTTATCTGTTGAACTTCGGGTCATTGTAAACTTAAAGGCTAGGTACTCCTGCGGTCCTACTGGATATGAGATATTAACCTCTTGGATTAAACCAGTCTGAGCAAAGGTACCAAGAGAATACTCAACACCAGTTGAGTCAATAGACTTGAGGTTTAAGCCACCATTGGTGGAGTCAAAGCGAGGGAAGAGCACCTTGAATATCTTATTCTCGGTGGTGTTATAGCGAACATAACCGGTCTGTAGATAGCCTTCAGATACCAACCTTGAATCTGATTCTACATAGACGTGACCATTAGTGGTTGTGTGGTTAGTAGTAAAAGCCAGTCTATCTGTACCGTTGATAAAGGCACAGGCTGTCGTATAACGATTAGTTGTTCCGTTGTAGTAAGTATCCCAAGCGTAAGGAAAGATTAGAGTTCCTAGGCTTTGACCTAGGTCAATACGGGTGGTACCAGGAAAGCCGTCTACATTGGTTGCAGCCCAGACATAGCGGTCACGGGCAGCAAAGTCATAGACTGGTTGCTCTGAGGTAAATAGCAACGGGCCATAGGCCAATGATCCATCATCAGATACTGCTGCTACTCGTACACCTTTGGTGGTACCGATGAGCATATAACCGAGGTAGTAATAAATCTTGTAGATAAGTTCGCCAGCAGGCATCTCAGCAGCAGTGATGGCGCTGGTCAAGGTAGGCATAGTTCCGTTAGATGCCAAGGTAAACTTCTGAATGTTGGACTGGCTACCTGAATAGCCGGTGACATAGATGGCAGCGCCAGATGAAGTAACGCTGGTATACACAAAGTTATCTACTGGGTGGGTATAGACAGCAGTTGGCAGAGCAGTTGCTGTTGTTGAGATTTCAAATACTTTGTTATTGATACAAGCAACGATACGTTCTTTAGTAAACTCTAGAACAGCGTTGTTGACCAAGATAGCTGTGGTCTTGAACATCTCTGTAGGAGCTACTGTGTCATCATCATTAATTAACTTTTTATACAGAGCAGTCTTATCAGTACCAGAATCATCAATCAAAGCAAGCCAGTAGGCATAGACACCATCATCGCAAAGTCCGTAGACCTTATAGGCACCTACGGTTGCATAGTCTTGGAAGTGAGTGTCATTGCTAATGGCAGTACCAGCAGGGCTGACAGGTGTGGAGGCTACATCTGCTGCAGTCTTGGCATAAGATAAAGTATTGGCAGTAACTGCAGTAATCGTATAGGAACCATTGAAGGTGGCATCTACACCAGATACCTCAACGGTCATACCTACAGCCATACCGTGAGCAGTGGCAGTAAGTGTAGCCACGTTAGATGTCAAAGCCTTATTAGTAACGGATGCCGTTATGGTTGGATAAACTTTATTGATATCAAAGCCATCAAGAAGTAGGCAACCGTCGTAGGTGTTACCACTCTTGGTCCATTTAATGGAACGCAAGTGCTGATCTGGTCTACCGTTAGCATTGATAGCTGAGGTTGTTACGTGGCCCTCATCCACATCGTAAATAAGGGTAGCCTGTCCCTTGGTCCAAACGTCTACACCTTTAGATTCGGTGTATTGAAAGCGAAGCGATTCATCTTGAGCAGGCTCAAAGTATTTAATGCCTTGTCCGAAGTGAAAGGATGACTGAGATCGTAGCCACCAACCAGTAAGGGTTTGTTCGCCAGGTTCTCTGGACTGGTCAATCTGCTGCTTGCGGTACTGAGCTGTTACTCGGCGGTAAGGGTTATCATCACCTGAGTTAAGAAAGAATGGCAAGCCGTTAATGGCGATGTCATATGCTTCACCGGATGCTGAATAAGTAGCAGATCCAGATGGGTTAGAAAGTACATACGGTATGCCTTCGGTAATATCGTCGCCATTTGGGGCCACTTGCTACTCCTCTACTGGTTGCTCATCTTCTGACCAAGGGATAAACGCGTTATCTGGCCCATCTCCTGGACGACCATTCTTTGGGTCTTCCATATGTCTAATAAATGCTTCAGCCCAAAACTCTGCTTCAGCTCTTGAAGCCCAAGGCGTTGCATTAGGCCAATCTGGTTGATACAAAAATGGTGCGCCATTTTCGTTTGGGTTTCCATCATCCCAACAGCGAATAGCAAAGTTTTCGTTTTCTGCTATTTCATAACGATATCTACTCATTACGACCTAGGTCCTTCCCAAGTTAGTTGCATTGTTTTATGATGTGTTACCCTTATTGTTGGGTCAAACCACACATCAAATCCTGCTCTATGCGCTCTTTCGCACCAAGAATAATCTTCTCCAAGCAACGGGAAGTCATACTCTTCGCCTGTTTCTGGATTCGTTTGCTTTACTGTTACTGATTGAAACCAAGGTCTTGAGATAGACTCAAACACTCCTTGCTTCACAGCAAGAAAACCAAAGCCCGTAGCGTGAACCTTCATAGGTTCAGTCATCTCAATTACTTTTTCATAGCGCAGTGCTGGTTTTGCTAGTTCTGGGTAGGCTACTACTTCTCCACCAGCAAGTAGGTACGCACCAGATATTATGTCCTTATCTGAATTGTATAACTTCATAAAGTCATCAATATTCCAAGCAATATCGCTGTCAATCCAGATGATTTTGTCGTATGTCACAGCTCCTTGCAATGGCCTGCTATCAAATATCTGCTGTGGATCTGGACCACCAATAGTTATTTCTCTAGCGTCTCCTACGTGCGAAGCATAACGTTGCAGGTAGGCCCAAGAAATGCCTTCCTTATTTAGGTGCTGAGTTGTATTGATTAGACTGAATAGATACTGGGACATAACACTATGTCCAGGGGTGGCTATCAGTACATTTACGTGAGGTATTGTCATAAGCCTATTGTAACATTCATTGCATTTTCTGCTGATGTTGGCAACTCACGTTGCGTCCAAGTTATGCCATCAGTAGAGGTCTGATAGTAGGCAAGGTTATTTGCTATATTAGAAGAAGTGATTGAACCTACTGTTACATAAACTCCATTTTTGTAAGAAACTTTAAGTAAATTATAATTACTACTTATAGCAGAGGTTCTAGTGGTCCAAGTAATACCATCAGTAGAGGTTGCTACTTTTGCGGTAGCACCAACTGCGACAAACTCATTACCAAAGATAACTCCATTTATAGCAGTTGTACTAAAGTTGGATGTTCTAGAGGTCCAAGTAACTGCGTCGGTAGATGATGCTATTCTTCCATTTGCACCAACTGCTACATAAGTGGAAGTACCATAAGCCAAATCGTTTATATTCACTGTACTAAAAGTAGAAGTTCTAGTAGTCCAAGTAATACCATCAGTAGAGGTTCTAATAGCACCAGAATTGCCACCAATTACAAATTGACTTCCTGCATATATTGCTGAAGTAAGATTGCTTGTCGTACCAGATGTTCTATTTGTCCAAGTAACAGCATCAGTAGATGTGGATACTAAACCACCTGTTGCAACAAGAACATATGTAGAGTTTCCATATGCTATATCCCTGGCTCCACGAGTGGAAAGTTGAGGATTTCTTGTTGTCCAAGTAAGGCCATCAGTGGATGTGACCAAGTAAGCGGGTTCACCATATGCAGAATTATTTCCACCAGCAATATAAATTCCATTGAAATATCCTAATGCTGAAATTTCTGGTCTATTCCAAATAACCGAAGAAGTATTTGCAGTAAAGGTTACTAAGTCTGTGGATGTTACGATATTATCTAAAGCGGTAGGTTCTCCTTCTGTTGCAAATATCCAGCGGGTACCATTCCAAGTTATGTCGTAAACTGGAGCATAGCCGCTAGGCATTGCATCGACAATAGATGTCCAAGTTACTCCATCAGTAGAAGTCCAAATAGTTCTACTACCACCAGACAATACAAATTTACTATTTTTGTAAACAACTTTCCAAGTGTCTGTATAGTCAGTTGCTATATTTGTACCTACTGTCCAGGTAATACCGTCAGTAGAGTATTGAGAACTCGTAGCGCCATATACAGTTGTTACATAATAACCATTACCATAAGTAATGGATTTTATTTCTCTAGCTGCAGTTGCCCCAGTTGCTGGAGTTCGAGCAGTCCAAGAAACAGCATCGGTAGATGTTCTGATAAGTCCAGCATCGCTGGCTTTGAATCCGACTGCAACCCAAAGATTGTTTGCATAAATAACATCTCTAAAGTATTCAGTAGTAACACCTGTAGACCTATCGGTCCAAGTAATAGCATCGGTAGAGGTATAGATAGCGCCTTCATTTCCAGCCGCTACATAAGTTCCGTTGCCATAATCAATTCCATATAAATCTCTAGCATAATTTGGAATAGTCCTATATGTCCATACAGAAAAATCTGGAGAGGTTGCAAGTTCTCCTCTATTAGAAACCATAACATATTGATTGTTCGCATAAACAGCATCTTGTATATCAACAAGGTTTGATTTTTGGAATGTCCAAGTAAGACCGTCGGTTGATGTTGCAGTTCCTACACCGTTATTACCATACAAAGTATTGTTTATATAATCTACGTAGTAACCAGCCTCTGCTGCTCCTCTTACGTATCCTTGGTCAATAGGTTTTACGTCCCAAGAAATTGCATCACTAGATAAATACAAAGTGCCATCTGCTCCAGCAACAGCATAGTTATAGACCACTGATACATTGGCGGCAGATGCAATAATTCCTATAATTGGCATTACTGAATGTCTCCTACCATAGTCCAAGAATCTGTTCCGGTTTTAATTAGGGTAGCTGCGCTATATTGAGCGCGTAACTTAGTGCCAGTTCCAGTAACAGTAACTCCGCTATCTCCAGCAACGGTTACCTGACCTGCTCCAATTTGCTGGATGTTGACTTGAGATCCAGTAGCAAAAGCAACGTTGGCATTTGTGGGTACTGTCAAGGTAATGGCAGCGGCATTGCTAAGAGTTACCAACTTATTCTTATCGCCAGCGACCAAGGTATAGGTAGTACCAGTCTGTGCGTTTAGAGTTAAGTCTAGATTAGCAGCAGGCAGGTTGGTAATTGTATTGTCGTTATAGTTAATAGTCTTATTAGTCAACGTATCCGTTGAGGTACGGGTAACTACCGTATCTGTCAGTGTCGGAAGCGTAAGTGTTCCAGTATTGACAATGGTTGATATAACTGGAGTGGTAATAGTAGGTGCAGTCAGTGTCTTGTTGGTTAAGGTCTGAGTGGCGCTAGTTGTCACCAGTGTTGCTGTGCCTGCTGGCAAAGTAACCGTTCCTGAAGCAATAGCAGCCGACTGAAGAGTCATAGTTCCCGATGAAGAACCCGAGAATGTAATGCTGCTTACTGGCGAAACTGCAGAGTTAAAAGCATTTAAGTCATCGGATGTAAGTACGTGCTTTACTGTAGCGCCAGGGCTATGAGATATGGCAGAGGTTCCAGCCCCGCCTCTTACAATAGTAAAGGTATCACTTGATGCTGCAGTAATAAATACAATTTCTTCGTTTGCTGTATCTACATCAAGAGCAACGGTGAACTGGTCTACGTTACCTGCAGCTAGGGTAATACCACCAAGCAGTGCTGAACCCGTACCAGAGGCAACGGTCATAGATGTTGCTGAGTTTGATATACCCGAAGCAAGCGTTGTTTCAACGCTGGTTGAACTGAACTTACGAGTCATTGGGTTTCCTTACTTGGTATAGTGAAGCCGGATGGGGAACTGGTCAGATAACTTCAACGCTTCTTCTTGAAGTCTCTGTTGGAATAAAGCAAATACATAACGGCTTGCAGCAGAACCAGAGTTATATGGATTCTTAGAATCTGCAAAGTCAGACTCTGCTGAGGTTAAGTTTATACGACCTGCATCTAGGAATGTGAGTAGACGATAGGCTGCGCCATACACAACTACATCCTGGCAGGATTCTGGAAGTCCAGTCACATCTACAAAGTCATCAGTATTGGCATCCATAGTATCTGGAACCATTGTGTACCAAACTTTGATAGTACGACCTGGCTGGATATTCTCATAGATGTTTACAGTCTTTTGAGTGTTAAATGTAGGCACGTTAGCTAATGGGTCAAAGCGCCAGCGTTTGATAGGTAGCCACTCACGGCTTGATCCCGTTGTCTGCCAAGACATATAAAGAACTTCTCTAGCATCATCAGGTAGAGCATAGGTTGTTTGGGCTGCGTTAAATGTAAAAGTTGTTGAGCCTACCGCAAAGAGTTTAGGATAGAAAGACTTGATGGTATCGTTAATAGCCTTCTTGATATTAACTCGTGGAAACGCAGGAGAAAGCGTAACCATTGCATTGAGGCTATGTGGAGCAGGTGTAGTTCCTAGGTAACCACGCCCAAAACCTGGCGCTATGTTTAGCGTATTACTTGTCTTGGTAAATGAATCTACCCAAATCAACTCATCATCAATCTCAATAATGCCTTTGGCAAGGTTATCAGCAGAGCCGACGTTAATAGCGAGCGAACTGGTTGTTATGCCAGATGGATTAGTAACATAAGTTAAACGGTCTTGACGTAGTGTGTAACCAATGAGGTTACTTTTTACCTCGTCTACCAGTTCGTCGAACGTTGGCATCTATTTTCTCCTTATAGAACGCTAGGTTCTTTTGTATTCGTTCATCGTTTGGCGACATTTCTGCCGCTATTTTGCCGTGCTTGTATGCAGTTTTGAAATCACCTAATTGCCAAGAACAAACAGCAATTAAGTCATCTGCCATATGCCCCCAAGCCCAACCTTCAGACATAAACTCCGTAGGTTTTTTGGTTACTAAGAGTGCTTCATTACATAGCAAAATACATTCTTTCCACTGTTGACTCATATAATAATGATTAGCTAATGCCAGTAAAGATTCTCTACTTGGATAAGATTCGATTGATTTCATCAACCATTCTTCTGCCTGATCTGGCTCACACTTTGCAATCATTCTCATTGCATAAGACATCTCAGCCTTGAAGATTGATTTCTCTAAGTATTGCTTCAAAGTATTAGCACACTCAACCCATTGTTGGCGATAGAAATACTCTCTACCAAGATAATAAAGATTACGAGCGTCTGGGTTTTCTTTGGCTGCCATAATTAACATCGGCAGGTATTGACCTCTAGATTTAGATTTATCTGCCCGATGATGAATTTCAAAGTTATACTTCTTGCGAGTATCTGTGCCATCATAAACTGTAGGTACTTCGTGGATTGGATAAATCCATCTAACCCCGTGACGCCTGTGGATTCTAAATCCATCAAACTCTACAAAGGGTTTACCTTCAGCATCCCAGTCGGTAATAAACCTGTACTGCGGCCTATCAGTTCCTTCTTCAAAGGCTCGCTCTAGTTCTGCTCGCCAACCTGGTTGCATAACCTCATCCATATCCAAGGCCACGCAGTAATCTACATCTTCAGGCAAAGCAAACAAACTAAAGTTTCTGGCATCATCAAACCTAAAGGGTTTGACTTTACAGTGAACTACTTTGATACCCAACGATTCGGCTATCTCAACTGTTTTATCCGTTGATCCCGTATCACAGATTAAGTGGTAATCTGCTTCTTTACTGGAATCATACCAGCGGGCTACGTGCTTCTCTTCGTTTAATGCGATGGTATAAATGGCTACTTTCATAGGCTTATACTACGCTGATAAGTCTCCTACAACGACCCAAGTATTCGTGTCGCGCTTAATCAATGTACAAGCCGACCATTGCGCTCTTAACTTAAGTCCTGGAGTTCCATTGACTGTTACTCCAGAATCTCCAGAAATAGTAGTTTGCCCAGCGCCAGTTTGAAGAATGTTAATTTCAGTCTTGGTAGCAAAAGCTACATTGGCATTAGTGGGGATTTTTATCGTATTTGCTGAAGCATTATTCATTTCAACTAAGTCAAAAGCATCACCTAAAACCAACGTATAAGTTGCAAGAGTTACGTTAGTTATGTCTACAATGGCAGCTCCAGTTGGACCAGTAGGTCCAGTAGAACCAGTCGTGCCAGTAGGTCCAGTAGGACCCGTTGCTCCAGTAGGGCCAGTATTTCCAGTCGGTCCAGTTACACCAGTGGCTCCAGTGGCTCCAGTAGGTCCGATGGGCCCTTGAGGTCCAGTGTCTCCTGTAGGGCCAGTTGCTCCAGTAGCGCCTGTAGCACCAGCAGGGCCAGTATCACCAGTGGGACCAATAGGACCAGTATCGCCAGTAGCACCTGTTGCACCTGTAACTCCTTGTATTCCTTGTTCACCTTGTGGGCCAGTCGGACCTGTTGGTCCAGGCACCGTTGAATCTGCACCTGTCGCTCCAGTGGCACCAGTAGGACCTGTCTCTCCAGTGGGTCCCTGAGGGCCTGTAGGCCCCGTAGCGCCCTGAATACCCTGTTCACCTTGTGGACCTGTGGGTCCAATATCTCCAGTGGCTCCTGTGGCGCCTACTGCGCCAGTCGCTCCAGTAGGTCCTTGTTCTCCTGTCGGACCTGCTGGACCAGTCGCTCCAGTTTCTCCTGTCGCTCCCGTTGGTCCAGTATCTCCCGTTGGGCCTGTATCACCTTGAGGTCCTGTTGGACCTGTAATTCCCGTTGCGCCCGTAGCGCCTGTGGGTCCTGCGTCGCCCGTCGGACCTTGCGGTCCAGTAGCACCTGCAGGGCCTGTCGCACCTGTATCACCTGTTGCTCCTGTTGCTCCCGTAGGACCTTCTACGCCCTGTTCTCCGATAGGTCCTGTTGGACCGGTGGATCCTGTGGCACCTATTGCTCCAGTTGGTCCAGTTACACCTGTTGGTCCTGTTACTGCAGGACCAGTAGGCCCAGTTCCACCAGTAGGTCCAGTTACGCCTTGAACACCTTGTGGTCCTTGGTCTGCGGAAAATTGTACCGATACCTGTGGGGTAATCGACTCAATGACAATTATTGTTTCACTCATACTGTCACCCCAGCAGTCACTGTAAATTTACCTTCTAAAAGTCTTGTAGTTGTGGCACCGGTAGTAACTACCAAGTCATAAACATAACGACCTGCTGAAAAATCAGCGGTGATATCGTCATCAATAGTTACAGTAATGCGTCCGTTTAGTGCATCAAATACCATACGACCATTAGCGGTTGAGGCTACAACAGTAGTAGTACTGGAGCCAACAAACGGTCTAACTGTCATTGTGCCGGTATATGAGGTTAAGTTCCAAGGAGTAGAACCAGAAGTAGTATTGTCTAATACCTGAAACTGAAAAGTAAATGTGGTTGCCTGCTCGCAGACTAAGTTATATTTCGCACTCATCAGGAAGCGATCTCTCTGAGAGCTGCCGCTGCAGGTAGACCAGAAGTGCTAGCGAGGAAATTACATACACCGCTGTAATCAAGGTGATTGAGCGCAGGACCCGTAATGCCCGCAATATCATTTAGAACTCCTACAGTATCTGTGTGGTACGGAGTAACACCTCTGGCAATAGCCCACTGCTTTGCAGCTAGCGCACTATCGACCATTTCGTTAGCGGGACGATAGGTGCCACCATTGGCAAGGCGATTCAATTCCTGATTGAGCGTTGACTGACTATTGATGGTCACCTATGTCTCCTACTTCTTTTTCTTGGCTACTGCTGCGTTATCCACTAAGTTTGGATATGGACGACCTGCTGCTTTTGCCCGCTTCTTAGCGGCAGTCTTTTGAGCAGGTGTTAATTTCTTGCTACGCTTCTTTGGGTTTTCTTGATCCCAAAATGCTTTCTTCTTCACCACTTCACCTTATCTGCCCAGTACGCTGCAGACATCTTGCCTTTGGCAATGTTTGCTGAGTGACGGGCCTTGAATGATTTCTGACGAGCAGTTGGCTTCTTGTCTCCAGTAACGCCTTGCTGTCCGAAACGAATGGTCTTTACTTGGTCTCCGACTTTAGCCACAACTACGTGTGACTTCTTCGGATGGCTTGGAGTTCTCTTCGGTTTATTAAAACCAGATACTCCAGCTCTAGCTAGCCTTGGGTCCTTTTTGTTTGCCATATTCTCCGTACTTTCCTAATACGGCTCGGACTGTGCCGTTCTTATTTAGACGAACTACATAACCATCTTTTATTTGGACTGAGTTAAAACCTCTGTGGGTTTTGTACTTGCCCGACGACATTACTTCTTTTTCTTTTTAGCCATTCCAGCTTCGCTCATAGCGATAGCAACGGCTTGCTTGCGGGACTTAACCATCGGTCCCTTCTTGGAACCTGAATGTAGTTTGCCCTTCTTGAACTCACGCATTACTTTTTCTACTTTTTTAGCAGAGGCTTTCTTCTTCATTACTTGCCCTGCTTTGGTGCTGGCTTGCCAGGTGCGCCTTGTGAGATAGCCTCATAGGTCATAAATGGCTTGTCGTTTGAATCTGATGGATATGGCTGATAGAACTCTGGACGCTCTGAAGCCTTGTACTTATTCTTGTATTGTGCTGGATCTGAGATTGGCATTATTACTCCTTGAAGGATAGTGAGTTTCCATCGAACGCTTGGCTTGCTTCGTTGGAAAGTCTTACTGCTGCATCGATGTCTTTTTGTTTTGTGCTTATTGGCTCAATGCCCTGCTTGACTGCGGAGTAATATGAGTCCAATTCTTTATTGTCTTTTTTCTCTTTGTCTTTATCCCAACCTTGCCTGGTGGGAAAGCACCCTGCAAAGTTAGGCATATTGATTGCTCTAACCATTTCATTTCCGCAGGAAGAGCAAATCTCTTTACGTTCATATTCAGAGTAGGACTTGCTTACCTCTTCTTGTACTTCACAAGTCCGGCAGATGTAGTCGTATCTAGGCATTAGCTTCCTGTTATCGGGGTTACGTAATCGCCGTAACCAGCATCAATAAGAATCTGTGCTGCTGCCTGATTTACGGTGTAGACGTGACCACCAAGATAGTAAGCATCAGCATCAGCCAAATCATCTTGATTTGGTGTGCGGTTCTCAGTAACGGTAGTGCCATTGACGATAAGTGTGACACCTCTACCGATATCTGTGAGGAAGGAACCATTGTAAATAGGACGACCAGCAAGACGAGCGTATGGGTCATACTGAGAACCAGTAATCCAAGTTTCGTTTTGCCAAGGTGTTGTAACCGTGTATTGGGTCATTTCGTCCTTTCTAATGAACTCACCGCCAAGCAGGGTTTCAAGGCCCTGCCTGACAGTCAATCAACTAGGAGATTGATGCAGCAGACTCAATGCGATATAGAGCTGCTTCGCGGAGGCGGTTGAAGCCACCGAAGTAGTACCAACCGATGGTGCGGAAACGACGTAGTGCGTCGATTTCTGGACCGATAACGGTTGAGATGTCTTGTGCCATTGCCTCAGCAAGAGCCTCACGGCCTGCGATGACCGCCTTGTAGACATTGGTTGTTCCGTTTGTAGCAAACGGTACGCGAGGTGTTTCAACAATGAATGCACCTTCGAGAACGCCGACTGCACCAGCGACGAACGGTGTGCGCTCGACGTACTTGGTGAGTTCCTGGAATCCGCCGGTACCTGATTCGGCACGGAGGTCTGCAGATTGACGTGGGTGTAGGTAAGCAGCATAGAGTTCGCCAATGCGAGGAACTGCCTTGTTTGTACGGAGCTGTACAACAGCTTCACGGATGTTAGCAACAGACATAGTATCTGCAGCGGTGATTCCTGAAGTTGTGGTTGCAGTTGTACCTGCGTAGATTACGTTGGTACCTGCAGTGAGAACGGATGCAACAACCTGATCGATTGAGTCAGCAGCGTTGTAAGCGATGATATCTGCAAGAGCAGCATCTACATCGTTGAACGAAGTGAGGTTCAACTTCTTGGTTGTTGTTACGGCAGAGCCGTATTCGTTGAGTGTTACTGTAACCTGTGATGGGTTACCAAGAGCAATGGAGGATACGTCAAGTGTTTCTGTCAAAGTGCTGGTTGCAGCGCTTAGATCTGAGTAGATGGAGAAAACAACTGACGAACCTGGCATTGCTTGCTGTACTGGCTTGACATCAGCAATCGCTCTCATCACTGGGATGGAACGTAGTGCCATACGAACATACTGATCGTATGCTGTTTGCACCAAGTTGCTAATGGTCGTTGCACCAGTTAAACTACCGCCGGGTAGTGCCATTTGCGTTGTGCCTTTCGTTTAGGTTCGGTTAGAGTCCAGACTGTCTAATAACATCATCCAACTCTTCGCGGCTATTAGCATTCATAAGTCGACGCATAATGTCGTCGGCTCCATCAGGTGATGAACCAGAATCAACTGTCTTGGTCATCTTCTGATATTGCTTTGCCTGAGTAGGATCGATATTAGGTGTAGCCTGGTTCGACCCAGTGTCAACACCGAATACATCGGCATATTCACCAAGCCATTTCGATACAGACTCCTCAGTTGGGTCTATATCCTGTGGGATAAATGAAGCTATCTTCGGATTTACCCCGCGACTAGCGAGTGCATCTTTGATTGCTCGTTCTCTGTTTGCTTTAGCAAGTCCCTCATATTGAGCCTTAAGCTCTGCGAGTTCTTTGTCTTTTTGCTTTGTTGCTTTACGCAACTGCTTGACGAGATCTCCACCATCATTAGGTGTATCAAAGTCGTCGTCTTCGTAGTCGTAGTTGGACATAGGTCCTTCTCCCTTGTTAGTTGTTTTCGTAGACCTCATACAGATTCGGGGAATCTCTGTATGGCTTCTACTGCCGGTGTTTATATCTCTCTAACGGGCCGGTAGTTCCGTTAGCAGGTCTAGAATTGGCCTGCGCGTTCGCGGCCTAGTGCGCCACCAGTAAGTCCGGATTGTCCGGCAAAGGCGGCTTGCTCAAGTGAGGTGATTCGTTCGCGCTTACGGCGTTCTTCAGCAGCGCCCGGAACTCCGAAGACTTCTCGTTCTGCGGAAGCCTGGGTGTAAGGACCACCTTCAACTTGCCTCTGATAAATGCTTGATAGTTGCTGTGCTCTTGGTAGGAATCCAGATATTGTTTGGTATCCTTCCTGAGCCTGCTGTCTGGTAATTCCATAACGAGCTAGGTACTGAGCATCAGATTCGTTGGTTGTAAGTCCTGCCTGTACTGCAGCACCACCGATTTCAGCAGCGGTAATCTTACGCTTGATGTCATCAAGTGCTCTATCTGGATCTAGTGAGTATGCCAAGATATCGCCATTAGTAATACCAGGGTAGAAGTTACGTAGTGCAATACCAACTTCAGGGTTAGCATTAACAACTCTGTTGTATGCAGTCTGAATGCGGTCTTCTAGTTCTACTGGCGATACATCTCCAGAGATAAACTTCTCAAATCCTTCTTGACGACCTAGGTCGCCTCGCTTGTAATAAGTCTCAGGCATACCATAGCGGCGCATAACATCTTGATACTGGTCCTCAAGACCGATGTACTCTGCTTCAGATAAGGCGCGTAGACCCTTATTGATACGGGCTTGGTTAGCACCAAAGCGTTGCTTATAGGCAGCGGTATCGCGTAGACGGATTGTAAACTCTGATGGAGATACACCTTCAAGAACCAAGTTCTTTAGCGGGTCTACTAAGGACTCTAAACCGTAGGCTGCCATCTGTTGACGTAGCAAGTTGTAGGCAGATTCTCTTTGTTGGAATCCAGTAAATGCTTCAGTGCCAGGAAGATATGGGTTTTGTATTTGACCGCCTGCTGTCATCCCAGCGCCAGATACAAATGAACCTAAGTTCTGAGTTGTTGTGGATACACCCGTTGGGGTTACAGTTGATCCACTAACTACTTTTTTTACGCCATCGCCACCTTGACTAGCTGCTGTAGTTGACTTGGAATACTGCATCGGTACA